>Ga0308136_1000001_pt1 | contig 24369 bp, 30 predicted proteins | sample CB4_940_323_MT_FD_200497 | JGI IMG/M metagenome (GOLD analysis project Ga0308136, IMG submission 200497) | Metatranscriptome of marine microbial communities from Western Arctic Ocean, Canada - CB4_940_32.3 (Metagenome Metatranscriptome) | ecosystem: Environmental > Aquatic > Marine > Oceanic ...
AAAAAGGTGCGGGGCTCGGTATGATGGACAGCATTTCCACTGCGGTAATGCTATGGGCTTCCAGCGCTTGATGTACCATCTTTTCCTTTAAAGCTAGCTGATCCTTATATGCAATATCTTGCCAACGACATCCGCCACAAACACCGAAATGATCGCACCTAGGCACTTGTCGTGGCAGGCCATATGCCTTAAATGCATCTGCTTCCCCTTGAAAATGCCCTTTTCGCTTTTTCTTTAAGAAAGTAACTACTTGGTCCCCAGGTACTGTGCGGGGTACAACCACTTCCTTTCCATCAACCGTACCGATTCCATCCCCTTTGGATGTTAAGCCTTGTATTGCAACCAATACATGTTCACCGCATTTCATCGTTCTTCCTTATAACCTTTTGACCTCAATGAAAAAACGAGGCAAGCTAACCAATGCCTTGCCTCGTCTGGTTTATTTAGGACTCGCGTCCACAATCTATGAGTAAGAGGCTAACAGCCTCTTTTATTTATTTTTGGGCTGTTTCTCCTACCTCTTCTGTTGTGCTTATTTCTTTGGCTGGGCGATCTACTAGTTCAATCAAGCACATCTCAGCCCCATCACCACGGCGCGGCCCCATCTTAATGATTCGAGTATAGCCGCCATTGCGGTTAGCATAACGCGGGCCAATTTCATCAAACAATTTAGATACAATACGCTTGTTGGCGACAACGCGCAGCACTTGGCGCCGAGCGTGAAGATCACCTCGTTTAGCAAAGGTGATCATGTGTTCCGCCGCACTACGCAAGACCTTAGCGCGAACATTGGTGGTACTGATGATTTCGTTCTCAAAAAGCGACGTCACCATATTAGCCATCATCGCTTTGCGATGGCTAGCCCCACGCCCAAGTTTAGCTACTTTTTTCCCGTGTCTCATCTACTTATCTTTCTATAGGTTCCTGCACAATCAGAACTCTTCGGTAAGTGGACTTGCCACCTCTTCATCAACTTCGACATTTTCGTAACTACTGATATCCACACCCCAAGTGAGTTTCAAATTATCGATAATTTCGCCCAGTTCGGTGAGGGATTTGCGACCAAAATTACGAAATTTCAACATTTCAGCTTCACTGCGGGACACCAGATCACGCAGATGCGTAATCCCCGCAGCACGCAAACAGTTAGCCGACCGTACCGATAGTTCTAGTTCCTCGACCGGCATAGCCAAAAGTTTGGCGATGCGCTTGGTCTCATCATCAACTTGCGTTTCTTCAGACGGCGCCGGCTCATCTTCAAAATTAATAAATAGATTTAGATGTTCCACCAAAATGCGGGCGGCTTGGGCTACGGCATCATCTGGTTTTAAGGAACTATCTGTCCAGACTTCCAGATTCAACCGATCATAATCGGTCCGCCGACCAACACGCGCATTCTCAGTGTCATAGTTCACCTTAAGGACAGGGGAAAAATTAGAATCTAAAGGAATGGTCCCTATTGGCTGATCAGGATTCTTGTTTTCCTCGGCAAAGACATATCCCCGCCCCTTACCTATGGTGATGTCCATTTTTAAATCGGCGTCACCGTCTAGACTGGCAATATGCAACTCCGGATTCATTACTTCAATGCTCGGATCTACCGCCAAATCACCTGCTTTCAGCTCACCCGGTCCGGTGGCTGCAATCCGAAAAATACGATCCTCGTCTCCGTGATATCGCAGAGCAACCTCTTTTATGTTGAGGATCATCTCTGGAACGTCTTCCCGGATTCCAGGCACTACAGAAAATTCGTGCTGTACCCCTTCGATATTGAGCCGCTTAACCGCGGCCCCCTGTATGGCTGAGATCAAGACCCGGCGTAAACCGTGTCCTATTGTCATGCCGAAACCGCGTTCGAGAGGCTGGATCACGAATTTGCCGTAGGTATCGCTCAAAGTATCCTTATCGATCTCGACCATTCGTGGCATTTGGAGACCATCTAGTTTCATCGAACACCTAGCTCCCTTTAAAGCAAAACGTGAAGCAAATCAATTGGTGCTTCCACTTTTTTAACTCGATGGATTTCAATTCGCTTTTTTTCACAAGTAAAGCAACACCCATCCAATTAAAAAATAGGACCATTAGACTCGCGAGTAGAATTCGATGACCAATTGTTCTTCAGCGACCGTCGGGATATCATCCCTATTCGGTTTTTCAACTACTTGTCCCTGAAGGTTTACTTTATCCATCGATAACCAGGGAACCGCTTCTTTGGACCGCCGTAATGATTCGTGAATAACCTCTAGTTGGCGGCTTTTCTCAGCAACCTGGATAACATCGCCTGGTCCAGTTACAAAGGACGGAATATCGACTTTATGACCGTTCACCAAAAAATGCCCATGTCGTACTAGCTGGCGTGCCCCTTTACGAGAAGGCGCCAGGCCTAGCCGGTATATCACATTATCTAAACGACTTTCCAGCAACCTGAGCAGGTTATCGCCGCTTACACCGGGTACTCGCGTAGACTCTTTATAATACTTTCTGAATTGCCCTTCCCGCATACCATAAATTCGCGCCAACTTCTGTTTGGCTCTCAGCTGGACGCTGTAATTTGACTGTTTGCGGCGCATATTTTGCCCATGCTGTCCGGGGGCATAGCTTCGTCTCTCAAAAGCACATTTTTCTAAAAGACAACGTTCGCCTTTGAGAAACAGCTTCATGCCCTCCCTCCGACAGAAACGGCAATTGGGTCCAACATATCTACTCATGCTTCGCTCCCAAAAAAATTAAACACGCCGACGTTTAGGCGGACGACAACCGTTATGAGGGATTGGTGTAACATCCCGTATGGCAGAAACTTCTAAACCAGCATTTTGTAACGCACGAATCGCAGAATCACGTCCGACCCCTGGCCCTTTAACCCAAACTTCCACCCTTTTAAGCCCCATACTGATTGCTTCTTGAGCTGCTTTTTCAGCAGCTAGCTGTCCTGCAAAGGGCGTGGATTTCCGACTACCTTTTACCCCCATTTTACCTGGAGTCGCCCATGAAATCACGTTACCTTGTTGATCCGTCAAGGTAATAATAGTATTGTTGAAGGATGATAGGATATGGGCTATCCCAACCGCTTCAACTTGCTTTGACTTTTTGCGCCGACTGCGCGTTCGTTCTGGTGGCAATAGGTTTCCCCTTATTATTGATCAGGCATGTTTGGATCGCATCTTCCGCCACCCAATATCCTGTTGTCCCTTATTATTTATAGAACTTTACCTTTATTCTTGGATCCTGCAACAGCCCGACGCGGTCCTTTGCGTGTACGAGCATTGGTTCTAGTGCGTTGCCCGCGCACCGGCAGCCCCCTACGATGCCGTAGCCCTCTATACGCACCAACATCCATCAGTCGCTTGATATTGATTTGTATCTCGCCACGCAGGCTACCCTCGACCTTGTAATTACTTTCGATAATATTACGCAGTGTTGTTACCTGATCGTCCGTCAGAGCATGGATGCGAGTAGTATGGTCAATTCCAGCTTCCGATACAATCTTTTCGGCTGTAGTATGCCCAATACCATAAATATAAGTTAATCCAATTGGGACTCGCTTATCCCTAGGCAAATCGACTCCAGCAATACGTGCCATTTGTCTACCTCCTATGGCCTAAGATTTAGGCAGAGGTTTGTGTCCCCCTGGCCCTTGTTTCTGCTTGTGGCGGGGATTTCTCTTACAGATCACCCGGACAATTCCATTACGTCGGATAACCTTGCATTCTGAACAACGTTTACCTACGGATGCTCTTACCTTCACAATAAAGACTCCTGATTAAAATCTTAAACGCCGCGACGACCTGATATCCGGCCTTTTTTCATAAAGCCATCATAATGGCGGGTCATTAATTGCGATTCTAACTGCTGTAAAGTATCTAACGCCACACCAACTATGATCAATAAACCAGTGCCACCGAAAAATTGCGAAAAGGAAGGTGTTACATCGAACTTTTGGCCTATAATGAATGGAAATATAGCAACCAGAGCCAAGGCAACAGCACCCGGCAATGTAATCCGCGTCATGATAGTATCAATATACTGTGCCGTCCGTTTCCCAGGCCGGACGCCAGGAATAAATCCTCCCTGGCGCTTCATATTGTCTGCCAGTTGATTTGGATCCATTACAATAGCCGTATAGAAATACGTAAAAAATATGATCATCAGGCCATAGACTGCCCAATAAAAATACGAGTCCATTGTAAAGAAAGCCCCTACAGTCTGCATAGCTTCACTTTCGGGAAACAATTGGGTTATTGTCCCCGGCAAAAACATGATCGATTGCGCAAAAATAATTGGAATAACACCGGCGGCATTGATCCTCAGTGGTATATTGGTTGACTGGCCACCATAGACGCGGCGACCGACAACCCGTTTGGCATATTGTACGGGGATTTTCCGCTGTCCTTGGGTCAAAAGAATCACAAAGGCCACAATTAGGAACATCACACCGACGAGTATTATTTCCTCAATTAGGGTTTTGCCGGCTTCGCGGTTAATCAGATAGTGTTGGTACTCGGTTTTTATAGCATATGGGAATTCAGCGATGATCCCAACGAAGATGATAAGGGAAATACCGTTGCCGATACCTCGTTCGGTGATCTGTTCACCCAGCCACATAATAAATATGGTACCGGTGGTAATCGTCAACATAGTTGCCAAACGAAAAGCCCAACCAGGCTCTAGCACGGCTGGCAATCCTGTTGACGGACCCGTAATATTCTCCAAAAAATAGCTTACTCCGATGGATTGGCCAATGGCCAGAAAAACCGTCCCATAACGGGTATACTGGTTGATTTTGCGTCTACCCTCTTCGCCTTCCCGTTGCAACTTTTGAAAAAACGGAATCACCGCGCCGAGCAGCTGCAATATAATAGAGGCGCTAATGTAGGGCATAATTCCCAAAGCGAAGACCGTCGCTCTGGTAAAGGCGCCACCGACAAACATATCGTATAGGCCAAATAGAGAATTGTTCGTAGCGCCAAAAAACTCATCGAGCACAAAACGATTAACTCCGGGAACAGTTATCTGGCCCCCAATACGGTAGACCAATAAAAGGCCGACGGCAAAAAAAATCCGCCGTCTTAGATCCGGAATTTTAAGGCAGTTTTGAAAACTTTGTAGCACCTTAGATTACCTCGGCCTTCCCGCCCGCCTGCTCGATCGTCTCTTGCGCCGACCTCGACAATTTATGGGCGCGAATCGTGACGCTCCGGGTCAAATTCCCATCTCCTAGGATCTTGACCGGCAAGGAACTATTACGAATTAAACCCGCTGCTTTTAATTCTTCGGGGCCAATTTCGCCTTCGAGGCCACGCGCTTCAATTAGGCCAATATTAACCAATTGGTAGGTCTTTTTAAACTTGTGGTTGGAAAATCTAATCTTAGGTAAACGCCTATATAATGGCATCTGACCACCCTCAAATCCTGTCCTCCGTCCTCTTTTCGCACCGGACCTAGACCGCTGTCCATTATGCCCTTTGCCAGCAGTCTTACCTGTGCCCGAACCTGGTCCTTGCCCCAAACGCTTTGCTTGCCGTCGGGAACCCGGAGGACATTTTATTTTCCCTAAGAGACTCATCCGTTTAAACTCCTATGCGTCAATCTCATCAACTTCAATGAGATGAACGACTTTACGAATCATACCGCGGATTTGCGGCGTGTCTTCGTGAATCACTTCCTGTTCCATTTTCTTGATACCAAGGGCAGCAATGGTCGATTGTTGTTTTTTCGACCGACCAATCGCGCTACGATGCTGCTTAATCTTTAATTTCATCTATACCCTCTTAACCACGCAAGGCGGCAAGTCCAACGCCACGTATTTTGACAACGTCTTCAGTACTTAACATTTCCTGAAGCCCTTGAATTGTAGCTTTAACAGTATTTTGTGGGTTATTTGACCCTAGGGACTTAGTTAGAATATCATGGATACCTGCTAGTTCAAGTACTATGCGGATACCACCTCCGGCAATAACACCGGTCCCAGGAGCAGCTGGTTTCAGTAGGATTTTTGCAGCGCCGAATTTTCCGATCACTTCATGCGGGATAGTCCCATCTACTATCGGAACTTGAATAAGGTTTTTCCTGGCTGCTTCTGTGGCCTTGCGGATAGCTTCGGCCACCTCGCCGGCCTTTCCGGTGCCAATACCGACAATGCCCTGCCGATCACCGACCACAACAAGCGCCGTAAAACTGAAATTGCGTCCGCCTTTACGTACATGGGAAACACGCCGAACCCCATTTTGGACAACAACCTCACTAAGTTCCAAGTTATTTGGATCAATGAACGCCACTTAAACTCTCCTCTAAAATTGCAGCCCGCCTTCGCGAGCCCCATCAGCAACGGCTTTAACGATACCATGATAAAGGAAACCGGCCCTATCAAACACGACCTTTTTAATGCCTCTTTCTCCAGCCTTGTCAGCTATAAGTTTCCCTAGGCTTTTACCTTGTTCAACTCGATTGGAGAACTGTACCTGTAATTCTTTGGAATGGGTCGACAACCCAACTAGAGAATGGCCGAGTTGGTCGTCGATAATCTGTACATTGATATTACGCAAGCTCCTACTGACTACCAACCGGGGACGCTCGGCAGTCCCAATTACTTTTTTCCGAATACGGAAGCGGCGCCTTTGCCGTGTTGTATTTTTTTTAAGCTGATTGTTGGGCATGACATTCTCTGGAAAATTTCATCGGTAGTGGATTAGGACGAAGCGGTCTTACCCGCTTTCCAATTGATTTCTTCGTTTTCGTACCGTACGCCTTTGCCTTTATAGGGATCGGGTTTGCGTTTGGTACGAATTTCGGCAGCAGCTTGTCCTACTTGTTGTTTGTCTATGCCGCTGATGACTATTCGGGATTGAGCCCCTTGCACAGCGTTCTCTATAGCCAGATTAACACCAGCCGGCGCTTCATACACAACCGGATGTGAATATCCTAGCTGCAGCGTCAAAGTACTTCCCTGCACTTCAGCGCGATATCCAACGCCGTAAACGTCCAAGTTCTTTGAAAACCCATCTGTGACACCCGTAACGGCGTTGGCAATAAGGGAGCGCGTCAAGCCGTGCAACGAACGGGCGAACTTGCTTTCGGATTTTCGCTCGACGCGCACATTAGCTTCGTCAACTTCTACTTGCAATTCGGCTACTACAAAGGGTATACTGAGTTCCCCTTTAGGCCCCTTTACCTTGACCGCTCCGTTCTCAACCGCCACACTAACCCCTTTGGTAAGAGGCACCGGGCTATATCCTATACGCGACACTTTTTTATCTCCTTAGTGGCTTACCAGACATTACAAAGGATCTCGCCGCCTATTCCCAACCGTCTAGCATCCCTGTCAGTAAAAAGCCCTTGGGAGGTCGAGATAATTGCTACACCTAAACCACGCAAAATCCGAGGCATCTTGTCTTTAGGAACATACTGCCGTAAACCAGGCCGGCTGACTCGCTTTAAGCCGCGTATGATACTTTTATTATCATTATAGCGCAAGTAGATACGCAATTGCCCCTGCTTGCCGTCTTCGTAATAGGCGAAGTTGTCGATAAAGCGCTCTTCGGCCAATACACGAGCCAGTTCCCTTTTTACTTTTGAAGAGGGGACATCCACTTTAGGATGTCCGGCCTGGCAGGCATTGCGAATTCTAGTCAGAAAATCAGCTATTGGGTCGGTCATACTCATGGCGAATCTCTCGTATCCTTTACCAGCTAGCCTTGGTTACGCCGGGGATTTCCCCTTCAAGGGCGAGTTCACGAAAACAAATACGACACAGACCGAACTTCCGATAAACGGCCCGAGGACGTCCACACCGCTGGCAGCGGGTGTATTGGCGTACTTTGAATTTAGGCTTACGCGCAGCCTTTATAACTAAACACTTTTTCGCCATATTCTGATTTTACACCTTAATTAATTACTGAATGGGACTCCCAAAAGCCGCAATAGCTCTTGAGCTTCCTCATCCGTGTTTGCCGAAGTGACAAAGGTGATATTCATCCCCCGTAATTGATCAATTTTGTCATAGTCTATTTCGGGAAATATAATCTGTTCTTTAATTCCGAGGTTATAGTTGCCTCGACCATCGAACCCTTTTTTCGGGACTCCGTTGAAGTCGCGCACCTGAGGAAGGGCGAAATTGATCAGCCGGTCAAAAAACTCATACATCCTATCCTGCCTCAAGGTGACCATACAACCTATTGGCATGCCTTCCCTCAACTTGAAGTTAGATATGGCTTTTTTCGCCCGGCGGACCGAAGGTTTTTGGCCCGTTACAGCGGTTAAATCCGCGATGGCATTATCTAATACCTTAGATTCTTGGACGGCTTCGCCGACCCCGATATTAACGACAATCTTATCAAGCTTGGGAATCTGCATAGAATTTGCATAGCCAAAGCGTTCCTTCAGCTGTGATATGATCTCGCTCTTATAGATTTCTTTCAATCTTGCCATGCACTAGATCCGGTCACTTTCTATTGGGTATCAATCATCTCGCCGCTACGTACGGAAACCCGGACGTAGCGGCCGCTATCCAATTTAATTTTACGAAGTCGAGTCGGTAAATCAGTCTTGGGGCAGACAATCTGAACATTAGAAACGTGAATTGGCGCCTCTCGTTCAATAATACCGCCTTGCGGGTCCCGAGGTGTTGGCCGCGTATGGCGTTTCATCATACGCACCCCCTCGACTATGACCCGGCTTTTGTCCTTGATTACACTGAGAACACGCCCTCTTTTACCTGTATCGTTACCACTGATGATCTGGACAATATCATCCCTGCGAATATTCATATCTCTTCAACCACCGTTCGTTCTAAATGACCTCTGGTGCGAGTGAAACGATGCGCATAAACTGCTTGTCGCGCAATTCACGGGCTACCGGGCCGAATATGCGCGTTCCTACAGGCTCATTGTTGCCATCAAGCAAGACCGCCGCGTTTTCATCAAAGCGGATATAGGAACCATCAGGACGTCTAAACTCTTTTTTTGTACGTACTACAACTGCTCGGGCGATCTGCCCTTCTTTAAGCGGACCGTTAGGTAGCACGTTATGTACTGCAACCACGATCATATCACCGACAGTAGCATACTTCTTCTTGGACCCGCCGAGTACCTTAATACATCTGGCACTCCGGGCACCAGCGTTGTCCGCCATTTTCACTTCAGTGTATTCCCGAACCATTATCCTATCTCTTTATTCTACTGGGCTCTTATCTAAAATCTGGACCAAACGCCATCTCTTAGTCTTGCTCATAGGCCGACATTCCTGAATAATTACACGATCCCCAACATTCGAATCATTTCGCTCGTCGTGTGCGACGAATTTTACTGTGCGCCGCATAAACCTCCTATATAAGCGGTGAGGTATCAGCTGTTCAATAGCCACAACACGCGTTTTGGCGTTATGGGCCTTTACCACCCGACCTTCGACTACCCTTCTGTTTATTGCTTGTTCAGCCATAGTTATTCTATCCCCTCCGCTTTAGCATCTAGGGTTATTAGTCCCAATTCATTTTGGCGGAGAATCGTGTGGACCCGAGCAATCTCTCTCCGCACCTGCCGCAAACGGATCGGACTGCTCGACTGTCCCAGCTTTTGCTGAAACCTCAGATTGAAGTTTTCCTCGATTAAGTCGTCTAGCTTGATGCGCAAATCTTCCAAGCTAAGCGCTTTTATTTCACTTGCTTTCATAGATTATCCGACTCGTTCCACGATCTTGCATTTGATCGGAAGCTTCTGGGCAGCTTGTTGCAAGGCCTCCCGTGCAATTTCTTCCGAAACACCAGCGACTTCAAACATAACGCGCCCAGGCTTAACCACGGCGACCCACCCTTCGGGCGCGCCTTTACCTTTGCCCATTCGAGTTTCGGCAGGTTTTTGAGTTACGGGCTTGTCAGGAAAAATTCGGATCCAACTCTTACCCGCCCGACCCATCGCCCGGCTGATTGCTACACGGGCTGCTTCGATCTGGCGACTGGTAATCCAGGAAGGTTCCATAGCCTTGATCCCGTATTCGCCAAACGAGACCATAAAGCCCCCTTTCGTCTGGCCACGCATACGACCCCTGGATTGCTTCCTCCATTTTACTTTTTTGGGCATTAACATGGTTTATATATCCTAATTCACCTCGATTAAGTGGCTTGGACCGGCTGTTCGTCTTCTGCTACCACTTCCCCGTGGCAAATCCAGACCTTGACGCCCACCGTACCTGAAATGGTAAAAGCCGTCGCTCGGGCATAATCTATATCAGCCCTTAAGGTATGCAAGGGGACTCGCCCGGCAGGCTCCGACTTTTCGGACCGCTTCATTTCAGAGCCACCAATCCGTCCGCTACAAGCAATGCGTATCCCTTCGGCGCCCATACGTAAGGCTGAGGCTACAGCCTTTTTAATGGCTCGCCGAAAAGCCACTCGCCCTTCAAGCTGACGCGCCAGACTATCTGCAACCAATTGCGCATCAATCTCTGGCTTTTTGATCTCTTGGATATTGAGCGTTACGTCTTTTTGAGTAAGCTGTTTGAGTTCATCACGCAGCTTGTCCACTTCTGCACCTCGTCGCCCAATAGCAATCCCAGGCCTAGCAGTAAGGACTTCGATGGTAACTCTTTTCGGATGCCGCTCAATATGTATCCGCGATACACCGGCCCGCTGCAGACGCTGCCGAATATACCGCCTGAGCATCAAATCCTCTTTAAGCAGTTCCGCATAATCTTTTTCAGTGAACCAATTGGAACGCCAGCCTTTGATGACTCCCAATCGGAAGCCGTACGGATGTGTCTTCTGCCCCAAAAAAAACCCCCTGAGGTAAACGTTATGCGAGTAATTTAGTCACCCACGATAACCGTGAGATGACAATGCCTTTTTTTGATACGATCTGCCGAACCTCTAGCCCGTGGACGAATTCTTTTTAAATCCCGGCCTTCATCGGCAAAAATTTTCTTGACGACCAGATCTTCGGCGTCAATAGGATTCTCTTCATCTTGGTTTACTGCGTTGGCAATAGCCGAACGTAATGTCTTCTCAATAACTTTAGCGGCGTTGCGTGGAGTGAAATGCAAAATATTCAACGCCTGTTCAACAGGTTTTCCGCGAACAAGATCGACTACTTGACGCATCTTCGTAGCTGGAATGCTGATCTGTTTGGCGAAGGCTTTAGCTTCCATAATCTCCTCTGTCGGCTCAGCGCACGCGGCTACCACGTTCGGTGGCCTTTTCCCTATGACCACGAAATGTCCTAGTCGGGGCGAATTCACCCAATTTGTGACCTACCATATGTTCTGTAATATAAACCGGGATGAATTTATTACCGTTATGTACGGCTAATGTATAACCGATATATTCGGGAGTAATAGTCGAACGACGCGCCCAAGTTTTAATAACTTTTTTATCCCCTATGCGGTTGGCAAGGTCAATCTTTTTTTGTAGAGCCGCATCGATAAAAGGGCCTTTTTTAATAGATCTTGGCATAAAGAAACTGTCCTCCTAACTATTTCTGATTACGGCGACGGATAATCCAACCATTAGATTTATTCTTGCGCTTGCGAGTCTTATAACCTTTGGTTGGCTTCCCCCAAGGAGTTACCGGATGTCGGCCACCAGAAGTTTTGCCTTCACCGCCGCCATGCGGATGGTCTACTGGATTCATCACCACACCACGCACCTTAGGACGCCGCCCCATCCAACGCGCACGGCCCGCTTTACCAATAACGACATTAGAATGGTCTTGATTTCCAACCTGGCCAATGGTCGCCATACAATCGGCGGGAACTTCACGAACTTCCCCGGAAGGCAACTTCAGTTGAGCTCTCCGTTCGTCGCGCCCTGCAAGTTGGATTTCAACACCGGCACTACGTGCCAATTGACCCCCTTTTCCGGGACTCAACTCGACATTATGTATGATTGTGCCAATAGGCATTTTGGAAAGCGGCAAGGCATTGCCTATCTGAATCGGGGCATTGGGACCCGCTATTACTTCAGCGCCTACTATCAACCCCTTGGGTGCCAATATATAGCGTTTTTCACCATCTTTGTAGATGATCAAAGCGATGAAAGCGGATCGGTTAGGATCGTACTCAATCGAACCAACCTTTCCTGGAACCCCTAACTTATTGCGACGAAAGTCGATTATGCGATATTTCCTCTTATGTCCACCGCCCCGACGTCGCATCGTCATACGTCCCTGATTATTACGCCCTCCCGACTTTTTGATCGGCGACAACAGGGATTTTTCAGGATCGTTGGATGAGACCTCCCCGTAATCGACTACAGTCTTGAAACGCAAAGTAGGTGTTACAGGGCGGAATCTTTTGATCGGCATTTTCCTAATTCCTATTCTCTTGCAATGGGGACCTAAGTAGAAAAGCCTTAGACATTGTCGATTAATTCTATGGAATCGCCCTCACGCAACATAACATAAGCTTTCTTCCAGCCGGCACGGCTTCCCTTGAAAACCCCTTGACGCTTGGGCTTACTGGGGACGGATACGGTCCGAACGCCTTTAACTCGCACGTCAAAAACGGATTCCACAGCCCGGCGTATGTCGATTTTATTGGCTCGAGGGTCAACACAAAAGGTATAAACATTGCCTTCGCGCAGGATCGTTGCTTTTTCAGTGATAACCGGATACTGTATGACTACACGTGGATTAATCACTATTAGCCTCCTGAACAGCTGTCTCACTGGCGCCAAAATGCTCTTCTAGGTCTGTCAGAGCTTGGCGGGTAAATACAACCACATTAACGCTCAGGATATCATATGTTCCAAGGGTCCCGGTATGCGTCATATAGACCCCGGGAATATTGCGACTGGATTTGATTAGAGTAATTTCGGGCTTAGGAGTAACAAAGAGCACCTTAGTATACTCCAAACCGCAGGCTTTAAGAATACCTACAAAAGACTTAGTACTAGGTTCGGATAATTCAAAATCATCTATGACTTTGATCTGCCCCTCAGTGTTTTTGAGGGTCAGTGCTGAACATAAGGCAAGCTGCTTTAGCTTTTTCGGCATCCGTAAGTCATAAGTGCGTGGATGAGGCCCGAAAGCCACGCCACCACCACGGACTAAAGGGGAGCGTAAAGAACCTTGCCGGGCCATTCCAGTCCCCTTCTGGCGGTGATGCTTCTTGCTCGTACGGTTCACTTCGGAACGCGTTTTGGTCGAAGCGTTACCTTGGCGTTGATTCGTCTCGAATGAGACTACTGCCCGATGCAAAGCATACTCAGAGACCTTGCCAGCAAATAAACTAGGGGGCAATTCCGCTTGTCCGGTATTTTGGCCGGCTATATTTAGAACCGCTACTTGCTCACTCATTCGGCTTTTTACCTGGTCATACCTTGATATCGATACCAATGCCGGCTGGCAGATCCAGCTTCATCAGGGCGTCGACAGTTTGTGGCGTCGAATCATAGATATCGATCAACCGTTTATGAATGCGGGTTTCAAACTGTTCCCGTGATTTCTTATCGACATGGGGACCCCGCAGCACTGTATATACCGTACGTTGCGTCGGCAAGGGGACTGGCCCAGCAACCCGGGCGCCGCTCCGTCTGACGGTCTGAACAATCTCATCAACCGATTTGTCCAACGCAGCGTTGTCGTAAGCTTTTAGACGTATTCGAATCTTGTCAACTGCCACTTGCGAGGCCTCCTTGGCCGAATTATTCGTCGACTACGCCCGTAACCACGCCCGAGCCAATAGTGCGTCCACCTTCGCGGATCGCGAAGCGCAGCTGTGGTTCAATTGCGATAGGCTGGATTAGTTCGACGTTTATGGTCACATTATCACCCGGCATAACCATCTCAGTCCCTTCGGGAAGCGTGATTGAACCGGTCACATCGGTCGTACGGAAGTAAAACTGGGGCCGATAGCCGTTGAAGAAGGGTTTCTCACGGCCCCCCTCTTTGGCAGTCAACACATAAACCTCCGCTTCAAATTTCACATGCGGGGTGATACTGCCTGGTTTGCAGAGAACCATGCCACGCATGAGGTCTTCCTTTTCAACACCGCGCAATAAGATACCGACGTTATCTCCCGCTTCTCCTCTGTCTAAAAGCTTGCGGAACATTTCGACACCCGTGCATACCGTCTTACGGGTCTCTTTTATACCGACGATTTCCAAATTCTCACCGATGTTTACAATACCGCGCTCAACTCGACCGGTTCCTACTGTACCGCGGCCTTGAATGGAGAACACGTCTTCAACTGGCATAAGGAAAGGTAGATCGACAGGACGTTCGGGCATAAGAATGAATTCATCTACAGCAGCCATTAACGCGCCAATCGCCTCAGCACCGGTCTCAGAAGTATCGCCTTCTAAGGCCTTTAAGGCCGAACCGCGAATTACCGGCGTCTCGTCGCCGTCAAATTTGTACTCCGAAAGCAGTTCGCGGGTTTCTAATTCTACCAGGTCAAGGAGTTCCTCATCATCTACCTGATCGACCTTGTTCATAAAAACCACAATACGTGGCACATTGACCTGACGAGCGAGCAGGATGTGCTCACGAGTCTGGATCATCGGCCCATCCGCCGCGCTCACCACCAAAATCGCACCGTCCATCTGGGCTGCGCCGGTAATCATATTCTTGATATAGTCGGCATGCCCAGGGCAATCGACATGGGCGTAATGGCGGCTTTCAGTTTCATACTCCTGGTGCGAGACGTTGATCGTCACACCACGCTGCCTTTCTTCGGGGGCGTTATCGATATCATCAATCGACCGTGCTACTGCCAGACCCCGTTCCGCCAGGTAATGTGAGATAGCGGCCGTAAGGGTCGTTTTTCCGTGATCTACATGGCCAATAGTGCCGATGTTAACGTGTGGCTTTGACCGTTCAAATTTTTCTTTAGCCATTTTATATCTATCCTCTCCTTAAAGCTTTTTCTATGGCGTCTTATGCTGATTTGCCATGAATTTTTTCAATAATTTCTTCGGTGATTTGTTTAGGCACTGCTTTGTATTCGGCGAACTGCATGGTAAAGATGGCCCGTCCTTGAGTCAGGGAACGCAAGCGCGTCGCATAGCCAAACGTTTCTATAAGAGGAATATTAGCCGTGATCACTTGCGCGTCAGAACGCGGGTTTAGCCCAGTGACTTCACCGCGGTGGGAATTCAGGTCGCCCAGCACGTCACCCAGATACTGCTCTGGAACGACTACCTCAAGAGCCATGACCGGCTCCATTAAATAAGGTTGGGCTTTTTTTGCGCCCTCGGTAAAAGCCATGGAGCCGGCCACTTTAAACGCTATTTCAGAGGAGTCCACCTCGTGATAGGAGCCGTCCACTAGGGTAACTTTTATGTCCTCGATGGGGTACCCAGCGACCGGGCCGTTACTCATGGCTTCGCGGATTCCCTGACTAGCAGGCTGGATGTACTCGCGGGGGATAGACCCACCAACGATCTTGGATTCAAAAACAAGCCCTGAGCCGGACTCACCCGGTTCCATTTCGATTACAACATGGCCGAACTGCCCCCGGCCGCCGGACTGTCGCACGAAACGCCCTGTGGCCTCTACCTTATTGCGAATACCTTCTTTGTACGCAACCTGCGGTCGACCGACATTGGCCTCTACTTTGAACTCGCGGAAAAGTCGATCGATCAGTACTTCAAGATGAAGTTCGCCCATTCCGGACATCACCGTCTGGCCGGTCTCATCATCGACTTTTACCTGGAAGGTCGGATCTTCTTCGCTGAGTTTTGACAATGCTACCTGCAATTGTTCCTGGTCAGCCCGTGTTTTAGGTTCTATCGCCACATGTACCACGGGCTTGGCGAACTCTATCTTTTCCAGCACGATGGGGTGTTCTTCATCGCATACGGTATCGCCGGTAGTTGTACCTTTAAGGCCAACTAATGCAATAATATCTCCGGCATGGACCTCTTTGCGTTCGGTGCGGTCGTTAGCATGCATTTCCAGCAAACGAGACACCCGTTCGCGTCGACCAGTACTGGTATTGTATATATAGGATCCGGCTTGAAGAGTTCCCGAATACACACGCACAAAACTTAACCGCCCAACAAAGGGGTCCGTCATTATCTTAAAGGCTAATCCAGCAAAGGGCGCGTCATTGGTCGGCTCGCGATAAACGACTTCAACAGAATTGGGTAAGGTCCCTTGCACCGCGCCGACATCAAGCGGTGAAGGCAGGTAGTGGATAACAGAGTCTAGTAGGCGCTGCACACCCTTGAATTTAAAGGCACTGCCGCAGACTACCGGTACGGCTTTCAAGGCAACGGTGGCTTGACGCAGCGCAACGCGAATCTCTTCGGGTTGGATGTCTTCCCCTTCGAGGAATTTTTCCAATAGATGATCATCGAATTCGGCCACAGCCTCAAGCAGCCTTTCCCTATATTTCAGCGCGTTTTCCATCAAATCATCGGGGACTTCGGTCTCAAAAAACTTCCCCCCCTGACTGTCTTCTTCGTAGGTGATAGATTTCATCTCTACCAAATCTATCAAGCCAGTAAAGGTTTCTCCTGTACCGATAGGTAATTGAACGGGTACGAAATTAGAACGAAGGCGATCGGAAAGCATTTCCAGTACGTTATAAAAATCGGCCCCGTTGCGGTCCATTTTGTTAATAAACGCGATCCGAGGCACCTTATAACGATCAGCCTGCCGCCAAACAGTTTCGGATTGGGGCTCGACCCCGCCTACCGCACAAAAAACACCAACAGCTCCGTCGAGCACACGCAGCGAACGTTCCACTTCTGCGGTGAAGTCAACATGACCAGGGGTATCGATAATATTGATTCGGTGCTCTTTCCACTCGCAGGCGGTCGCGGCGGAGGTTATGGTGATACCGCGTTCCCGTTCCTGTTCCATCCAATCCATCGTGGCGGTGCCTTCGTGGACCTCGCCCATACGGTGCAAACGACCAGTATAAAAAAGGATACGTTCGGTAGTAGTGGTCTTGCCGGCATCAATATGTGCGGCAATACCGATATTCCTGGTGGATTCTAGACTATATTGTCGGGCCATCTCTATTACTTTATATACCTATAATATTAAAATCGATAATGAGAATACATGCGGTTGGCCTCGGCCATCCGATGCACATCTTCGCGTTGTCGAATCGCTGCTCCTTCGCCTTTGGAGGCCGCGATCAATTCATTGGCTAAGCGTTCTGCCATTGTGCGTTCGGAACGCTCTTTGGCAAAACGCACCAGCCATTTTATGGCACGGGAGGTACGTTCTTCAGGCCGGATTTCTAAAGGTACCTGCACCGTTACGGCGCCAATACGGCGCGCTTTGGTCATCACTACCGGCTTTGTCGCCTCTACCGCCTTTTGGAAAGTTTCTATGCCTGTTTGTTCTGTCCGATCCGTGATCAAATCGATTGCATCGTAAAGGATGCGCTCGGCAACACTCCTTTTGCCTTGTCTCATCAAACAATTGATGAAACGGGCAGCCAGGACATTGTTGAACTTGGGATCGGGTAGTATCTGTCTTTTGACTGCCCTTCTACGCCGTGACATTTACGCTTTCCCTTGCTATAAACTTATTGAGCTTTGCGGGCACCGTATTTCGAACGCCCCTGCTTGCGATCAGCTACACCACTGGCATCCAAGACGCCCCGTACTATATGATAACGCACACCGGGCACATCCTTTACCCGACCGCCTCGGACCAACACGATTGAGTGTTCCTGGAGACTATGGCCTTCACCTGGGATATAAGCGGCCACCTCCTGCCCAGTAGTCAGCCGCACGCGCGCCATCTTACGCAAGGCCGAGTTGGGTTTTTTTGGGTGTTGTGGTAAAAACCCGAACACAAACACCGCGACGTTGAGGACACCCTTGCAACGCCGGCGCATCGGTCTTTGAACTGATCTTTTTTCGGCCCTTACGGACTAGTTGGCTAATCGTTGGCAAAGATCGACTCCTGTCTTATGCCCTGTAAACAATAGCTTATTAAATTAATCTCTAATGAGAATTTCGTCAAGGTTTACTCGCCTACTAATGCAATTTCATTTTCAACGTTCTCAGCACTAGGATCGGCGTCAGTATCAAGTGCGCCGTTTCCATTATCATTGGTGCTATAGGAAACGTTGCGGTAACGCTCTGAACCTGTTCCTGCAGGTATAAGACGGCCAATGATTACATTTTCTTTTAGACCACGTAAATAATCCACTTTCCCTTGGACCGCAGCTTCGGTTAAAACTCGGGTCGTCTCCTGGAAAGAAGCCGCAGATATAAAACTGTCGGTCCGCAGCGAAGCCCGAGTGATCCCCAACAGAATCGGTTGACACGTAGCCGGATCCCCCCCCTCGTTAAGGACTTTATCGTTTTCCTTGTTAAAGCGGATCTTATCCACTTCTTCACCCTCGAGAAAATTAGTATCGCCTGGATCTATGATCTTCACCTTTTGCAGCATTTGCCGGGCAATGACCTCGATATGCTTGTCATTAATCTCGACTGCCTGTAATCGGTAGACATCCTGGATCTCGTTTACCAGGTATTCCTGCACCTTATAAACCCCTTGGACACTAAGAATATCATGTGGATTGACGGCCCCTTCAGACAAGCGGTCGCCAGCCTCAACATGGTCTCCTTCGTGAACTCTAAGGTGTTTACCGTAAGGCACCAGATATTTTTTTTCCTCGTCGTCACTAGCAGTGACGATCAATTCACGGTTGCCACGAACCAACCCGCCATAGCGAACAACCCCGTCGATTTCGGAAATCACTGCTGGTTCCTTGGGACGCCGAGCCTCGAAAAGCTCAGCTACTCTGGGCAGACCGCCAGTGATATCGCGGGTTTTGGCGCGTTCCCTCGGGATCTTGACCATAACCTGGCCAGGGTTGACTTCGGCCTCGTCTTTAATCATAAGACGAGCACCTACTGGAATGATATAGGAACGTGTCCCGTGCTCGTTGTTGGTAACCTCAATCTGAGGACTCAAAGATCGATCACGCTGTTCAACGATCACTTGAGCGCTCATCCCAGTAGTCTCGTCGAATACATTACTCAAAGTAACGCCATCAACGATATCAGTGAACTTTATCATACCGGCGCGGTCCGCAATAATGGCATTGCTGTACGGATCCCACTCGTAGAGAGACTGTCCTACTTCGACCTGCTCTTGATCCGAAATCTTTAGGATGGCCGCATAGGGGATAGTAATACTAGCGCGTGCCCTATTCTGCTCATCGAGCAATTCGATCTTACCATTGCGGCCAATTACGGTGGCGCCCACATCCGGATTCTCCACTGTCTGGATATTAATAAAGTTGACCTTGCCAGCGCGCCGTGCCTGGATATTGGCCTGTTCGGCGATACGACTCGCCGTCCCGCCGATATGGAAGGTGCGCAAGGTTAGCTGAGTGCCAGGTTCGCCAATGCTTTGGGCAGCGATCACACCGACGGCCTCGCCAATGTTTACCATACGGCCTGAACCGAGATTACGGCCGTAACACATGGCACACACCCCACGATCCGATTCACAAGTCAATACCGAACGAATCAGCACTTCTTCAATCCCAGCATTCGCAATTTTGTTGGCGTTCTCCTCATCCAGCAAGGTAGCTCGCTCTACTACGACTTGTTCATCTACATCGATCATATCGTCGATCAACACGCGCCCGACGATCCGATCTGCTAAAGGTTCGACGATTTCTTCGCCGTCCTTCAGTGCACTAATCCAAATCCCTTGTGTCGTATTACAATCTTCCTCGTAGATAACCACATCCTGGGCTACATCGACCATACGGCGCGTCAAGTACCCGGCTTCGGCGGTCTTTAGAGCGGTATCGGCCAATCCTTTGCGGGCTCCATGAGTAGAAATGAAGTATTCTAACACCGACAAACCTTCCTTAAAGGAAGCGATGATCGGGGTCTCAATAATTTCGCCGACGGCCCCCGTCAATTTCTTTTGGGGCTTGTTCATCAGACCGCGCATTCCCCCCAACTGTTTAATCTGGTCTTCATTACCGCGGGCTCCGGAATCCTTCATTACATAGACAGAGTTGAACCCTTCTTCGTCATTCTCCAAAGCCGACTGGACAGCACGGGAAACAGACGAGGTGGTATGAGTCCAGATATCGATAATCTTGTTATAGCGTTCACCATCGGTGATAATCCCGTTAGAATACTGGTCGCGAACCTTCTCCACTTCTTCAAGTGCCTCTTTTATAAGGCGGTCTTTCTCAAGGGGGACCACTACATCGTCTACAGCGATAGAGATACCAGACAGAGTGGCATGCTGATAGCCTACGCGTTTGAGGTTATCGACGAATTCAGCCGTCCTCCGGTTGCCCAGTAGCCTGTGCACAGTACCAGTTATATTTTTGATCTCGCGCTTCTCGATATTTCGGTTGATGAAGCCGACCTCTTCAGGAAGCACCTCGTTAAATATTAGGCGACCGACGGTAGTCTCTAGCATTTCCCCTTCTTTACGAACCTTAATCGGCTGATGCAAAGAGATACGCCCAGAATTATGTGCGGATAGGGCTTCGGTAGGACTAGCAAAGCGCCGTTCGATCTTGCTGGCGTCACTGAAACGAACCTTAGTCATATAATAGGATCCCAAGACAATATCCTGGGGATTGTCCATAATGACCGGAGCACCATCGGCCGGCTTCAATATATTCTGGGCCGACAGCATCAAAAGTCTCGCCTCGATCTGGGACTCAAAAGATAACGGCACGTGGACCGCCATCTGGTCGCCGTCAAAATCGGCGTTAAAGGCAGCACATACCAGCGGATGCAAACGGATAGCTTTACCTTCGACTAGACTCGGCTGGAACGCTTGAATGCCGAGGCGGTGCAAAGTAGGTGCCCGATTGAGCATGATACAGTGGTCCTGAATAATCTCTTCGAGAATATCCCAGACCTCGGGTCGTTCACGCTCCACCAGTTTTTTTGCGCTTTTGACGGTTTGTACCAAGCCTTTCTCTTCGAGCTTACGGATGACGAAAGGCTTGAAAAGTTCCAACGCCATGCTTTTAGGAAGTCCGCACTGATGCAGCTTTAGTTCAGGCCCCACAACAATCACCGAACGGCCCGAATAATCGACCCTCTTGCCCAATAGATTCTGCCGAAAACGGCCTTGTTTACCTTTAAGCAGATCGCTAAGCGATTTGAGTGAACGGTTGCCATCGCCGCGCACCGCGCGGGAACGACGGCCATTGTCGAAGAGCGCGTCAACGGCCTCCTGCAGCATGCGCTTTTCGTTACGCAGGATGACTTCGGGGGCCTTGATGCTGATTAATTTCTTTAAGCGGTTATTGCGGTTGATAACCCGTCGGTATAGGTCATTGAGGTCGGAAGTAGCGAAACGGCCTCCTTCCAAAGGCACTAAAGGCCGTAAGTCGGGCGGAATAACCGGGATCGCCTCAAGAATCATCCACTCTGGTCGGTTTTCGGATTGGCGAAACGCCTCTACGACCTTCAGACGCTTGAGCGCTTCCTGCTTACGCTGAATTGAAGTTTCCATACGGACCCGAGCGCGCAATTCTGCAGAGAGCTCCTCGATATCTATATTCGTCAAAAGTTCCCTTACCGCCGGCGCCCCCATGTTGACATCAGGATCGTGTCCTTCTTCGCGAATTTCCATCAGTTCTTCCTCAGTAAGCAAGGACATGCGCTCGACCGGGGCGTCCTGAGGATCAATTACGACATACGATTCGTAATAGAGTATACGCTCGAGGTTTCGCATTGAAATATCGAGCAGAGCACCTATACGTGAAGGCAAGGATTTGAAGTACCAGATATGAGAAACCGGCACCGCCAATTCGATATGTCCCAAACGCTCGCGCCGCACCTTGGCCTGGGTCACTTCAACGCCGCAGCGGTCACAAACGACACCACGATAACGGATACCTTTGTATTTTCCGCAATGACAGGTCCAATCCTTAACGGGTCCGAAGGTTCGTTCACAGAAAAGTCCATCACGTTCGGGCTTAAAAGAACGGTAATTGATGGTTTCGGGTTTGGTGACCTCTCCATGCGACCATGAACGAATGGTCTCAGGAGAAGCCAATTGGATGCGGATTGAATCGAAATCGGTTGGTTTCCTGGATGTATTCGTCTTAATCACTGCAGTTCCCCTTTATTGATGTGGCCTAGGGTGTGTCAAAATAATCGCTGTGTAACCAAAGTGCGGATACAAGGACTGTGGAACGCCCAATCGAATTTAAGACATACCCAATGGGTTTCAGTAATTCTCGGCGATCCTGCTGTCTTCGAGTATGACGTCAAGACAGAGGCTCTGCAATTCCTTGACGAGCACGTTAAAGGATTCGGGAATGCCCGGCTCCGGTGGATTCTCACCCTTGACTATGGCTTCGTATATTCTGGATCGACCCGCCACATCATCGGACTTAACGGTCAACATCTCCTGCAAAGTATACGCGGAACCGTAGGCTTCAAGGGCCCACACCTCCATCTCACCAAAACGTTGCCCACCAAACTGGGCTTTACCACCTAAAGGCTGCTGTGTAACTAACGAATAGGGTCCGATCGAGCGAGCATGAATCTTGTCAGATACTAGGTGGGACAATTTGAGCATATAGATAAAACCAACTGTTACCGTCTTATCGATTTTGAAGCCAGTCCGACCGTCGTACAGGACGGCTTTGCCATTGGCCGGCAAGCCCGCTTTTTTGAGATAATCTTTAACTTCATCTAATGAAGCACCATCAAAGACCGGCGTGGCCATGTGGATGCCCAAAGTCTCAGCGGCCCAACCTAGATGCGTCTCGAAAATCTGACCGATATTCATGCGTGAAGGCACACCCAGCGGATTGAGCACAATATCAATCGGCGTGCCGTCTTCTTGATAAGGCATGTCTTCTTCGGCGACGATATGGGCTACGACGCCTTTATTGCCGTGGCGGCCCGCCATTTTATCGCCGACGGCAAGCTTGCGCCGTTTGGCTACGTAGACCTTGACCAATTGAATGATGCCAGGCGCCAACTCGTCGCCACGCGTCAAACGCTCCACGTCTCTTTCGACCTGCTCCGCGACCAAACGGATCTGCTCGGTCGCGTAATTCATCAAGGTATCCACCTTGTCATTCAGTTCCACATCTTCTGTCCAGCCGTCATCGGCCGTTAGGTCGGAGAAATCAACGCGTTCAAGCAAGCGTTGGCTAATTTGCGTTCCTTCCCGGACCGCCAATTCGCCATCCTCGCGGTTGTAAAGAGCTTTCAGCTTTTGGTCCTGTAAAAGTTCCAACAACTGACGGTCCCTCTCGGTCTGCAAATCTTGACTGCGACGTTCCCCTTCAGATCGGAGCTCGGCAATTGCCGCTTTTTCCTTCTTCCTAGAGCCTTCACCGCGTTCCTTGCGGGAAAAAACCTTGCGGTCTATCACCACCCCTTCCATCCCGGGAGGTGCTTTCAGCGAGGCGTCGCGCACATCTCCGGCTTTTTCGCCAAAGATAGCACGTAAGAGCCGCTCTTCAGGTGAAAGCTCTGTTTCCCCTTTTGGGGTTACCTTACCAACCAAAATATCGCCCGGTCCAACTTCGGCGCCGATGCGGACAATGCCTTCATCGTCCAGATTGCGGACCGCAACTTCGCTCACATTAGGAATCTCTCGGGTAATTTCCTCCTGGCCTCGCTTGGTGTCGCGTACTTGCAATTCGAACTCTTCTATATGGATCGAAGTAAATACATCTTTCTTGAGCAAGCGCTCGCTGATCACGATAGCATCCTCGAAGTTGTATCCGTACCAGGACATAAACGCGACCCGGACATTCATGCCTAGTGCCAGATCGCCCCTATCGGTTGCCGGCCCGTCGGCAAGTACTTGACCCTTCTCAACTATATCACCGACTCTGACCAAAGGCCGCTGGTTGCGGCAGCAATCCTGGTTGGAGCGGGCGAATTTCACTAGCTTATATGCGTCTTCATCGGCCGTATCTAAAGGCGACAGAGGCGTGCTGCCGACTTTGTCACGCCGCACCACGATACGGTTCGCTTCAGCCTTTATGACCTCGCCCGGATTTCGCGCCAATACGACGGCACCCGAATCCCGTGCTATTTTGCTTTCCATTCCCGTACCGGCATAAGGAGCTTCTGTGAAGAGCAGCGGCACGGCCTGGCGTTGCATATTGGATCCCATTAGGGCACGATTGGCGTCGTCGTGTTCCAAAAAGGGAATCAAAGCAGCTGCCGCGCTTACTAACTGCCGGGGAGATACATCCATAAAGTGTACTTCCTCGGGCATGACCATTGGATAATCATCGCGATGGCGGGCCTTGACTAGCGGATTTACGTAGCGACCGTCGTCCTCCAATTTTTCGTTTGCTTGGGCAATGACGTAACGGTCCTCTTCACCGGCATCAAGATAGACGATTTCATCCGTGACCCGCCCATCCCGGACCCGACGGTACGGAGTTTCCAAAAAGCCAAACTTATTAACCCGGGCATAGGTACTCAACGATGAAATCAAG
>Ga0308136_1000010_pt1 | contig 16447 bp, 27 predicted proteins | sample CB4_940_323_MT_FD_200497 | JGI IMG/M metagenome (GOLD analysis project Ga0308136, IMG submission 200497) | Metatranscriptome of marine microbial communities from Western Arctic Ocean, Canada - CB4_940_32.3 (Metagenome Metatranscriptome) | ecosystem: Environmental > Aquatic > Marine > Oceanic ...
GACAATGTGGCGATGGTCGTGGAGCTGATCACGCCGGTGGCCATCGAAAAGGGGCTGCGGTTCGCTATCCGGGAAGGCGGGCGCACGGTCGGGTCCGGCGCCGTCACCGAAATCATCGAGTAGGGTAAGCCGCGCACGTGCGCGGCTTGCGGCCGCGGAGTGGGGTCATCGTGTTCCCCGCGAAGCGGTTGCGGGGATTCGGGGCGTAGCCCCGAGGTAAATATGTTCAGCGACAAGATTCGGATTCGTCTCAAGGCGTACGACCACCGAGTGCTCGACAAGTCGACCTTGGAGATCGTCGAGACCGCTCGGCGCACCGGCGCACGCTTAGCAGGGCCGATTCCGTTGCCGACCGACCTCAATAAGTGGACCGTGCTGCGGTCGCCCCATGTTGATAAGAAGTCTCGTGAGCAGTTCGAAATCCGGACTCATAAGAGATTAATCGATATCTTCGAGCCGACGACGCAGACGGTTGATGCGTTGATGAAGCTGGACCTGCCTGCCGGTGTCGACGTCGAAATTAAGGCATTCGGGGATAAGGACAAGAAGTGACCGTGTGCTCGCAAGGAGTCAGAACGTAGGGGCAAGCAGGTGGCTGACGTATTATCCAGACGTGTTCGACGGCGAAGCCCTCAGGTTTTCTCCTGTATTCTGCCTTCTTGGTGTTACTCGTAGACGGACGGATCGACCATGGTGACTGGCATTCTCGCTAAGAAGATCGGGATGACGCAGTTGTTCAGCGCTGACGGGGTGGTCACGCCCGCGACCGTCATCAAGGCCGGCCCGTGCGTCGTCGTGCAGCGCAAGACGGTCGAGCGGGACGGCTACGACGCGGTGCAACTCGGGCTCGTGGAGGATTCACCGACCAAGGTGAATAAGCCAACAGCTGGTCACTTCAAGAAGGCAAACGTGCCACCGACGCGGATCCGGCGGGAAGTCGGTATCGCCGCCGGTAGCGAGGCTCCGGCCGAGGGCGAGCAAGTGATCGCGTCCGTCTTTTCGGATGGTGACTTTGTGGACGTCATCGGGCTGAGCCGAGGCAAAGGCTTTCAAGGGGTCATGAAGCGACACGGGTTCAGCGGCGGTGGCGCGACGCACGGGTCGATGTTTCACCGGGCGCCTGGGTCTATCGGACAGTCCTCCTATCCTTCGCGAGTCATCAAGGGGATGCGGGGGCCAGGCCGAATGGGTGGCGACCGGGTGACGGTCAGGAATCTGCGGGTGCTGCAGGTGGATGCTGCGCAGCACCTGCTGATTGTCAACGGCGCGGTGCCGGGGGCACCTGGTGGACTTCTGATGGTGCGCAAGGCGGTGGTGGCTAGGTCGGCAAAGGTGCCGGTGGTCAAGGCCCCGAAAGGGAAGAAGTCGTAGTGGCGATGGACGGTACGACCATGACACTGGATGTCGTCGATTCGCAGAACGAGAAGGTCGGGTCGCTCGAGCTCAGCGACGAGGTGTTCGGGGGGCGTGTGAACACCGGCGTAATCTGGGAAGCGGTAGTGCACCAAAACGCCTGCGAGCACCGGGGTACCCACGCGACAAAGACCAGGGGTCTGGTCAGAGGCAGCGGGAAGAAGCCCTGGCGACAAAAGGGGACCGGGCGCGCGCGGGTCGGTGAGATCCGCAATCCGCTGTGGCGGGGAGGGGGCACGGTGTTCGGTCCGCAGCCGCGCAGCTATGCGTACAGGTTACCGAAGAAGGTGATCCGCGGCGCGTTGCGCAACGCCCTGACCCAGAAGTTCCGGGAGGCGGTGGTGTTGGTGGTGGACGAGCTCGCAGTGTCGGAGCCACGGACGCGTCACGCGGCGGAGTTACTGGGCCGGCTCGGCGTGGTCGGCAAGGCCTTGCTGGTCGATGTGCATCCCGACTCGAACCTGTCGCTCGCGGTGCGGAATATCAACGGCGTTCAGATGTCGTCCTCCGGGAGTCTCGGCGCGCGGGATGTGATGGATGCCGGTCACATCGTCATGACCCGGGGCGCGATCGAACGGCTGGAGCAGGTACTGGGATCATGAATGAGACCGAGGTGATTCGGCGGCCGATCATCACCGAGAAGACCACGATCCTGCGGGAGGACGGTCGGGTAATCGTGTTCGAGGTGGCGATGCGGGCAACCAAGGTTGATATCAAGCACGCGGTGGAGCGGCTACTGGGCTCAAAGGTCTCAACTGTCCGGACCGCGATTAGTCACGGCAAGGTCAAGCGTCAGGGGCGGTTCGTGGGCCAGCGCCCGGACTGGAAGAAGGCGTATGTGCGTCTGCGAGCCGGTGAGAAGGTGCCGGAGTTTCTCGAGGGCGCGTAGACGGATCGGGTGTCTCGCGAGTCAAGGTTATGACCATACGCAAGCACAAACCGACATCGCCTGGACGGCGGTTTCAGACGGTGCAGACGTTCGACGACATCACCGCGACGAAGCCATACAAGCCGTTGACTGAAGCGCTGCCGAAGTCCGGTGGTCGGAACAATCGAGGGAGGATAACCGCGTGGCAACGCGGTGGCGGGCACAAGCGGACGTATCGCATTATCGATTTCAAGCGCGACAAGCGGGACGTGCCAGGAAGGGTGTCCACCGTCGAGTACGACCCGAACCGGTCGGCTCGAATCGCGTTGGTGGCGTATGCGGACGGTGATAAGCGCTATATCCTCCAGCCGGCCAATGTGACGGTCGGAGACGCCGTCATTGCAGGTGACCGAGTGGACATCCTGCCAGGGAATGCGCTGCCGCTCAAGAACATCCCGCTTGGCACACAGCTGCACAACGTGGAGCTCAAGCCCGGCAAGGGGGGGCAGATCGCGCGAAGCGCCGGGTCCTCTGTGCAGCTCGTAGCGAAGGAGGGAAGCTACGCCTCCGTGCGCATGCCCTCTGGGGAAGTACGTCGGATTCTGATGGAGTGCTCGGCGACGGTTGGGCGGGTTGGCAATGTCGATCACGAGAACGTGTCTCTGGGTAAGGCGGGTCGCGCGCGCTGGCTCGGTCGTAGACCCAATGTGCGTGGCGTCGCCATGAACCCGGTGGACCACCCACACGGGGGCGGCGAGGGCAAGTCATCCGGCGGGCGACACCCCGTGTCGCCGTGGGGGATGCCGACCAAGGGTTATAGGACCCGCAGCCGGAAACCCTCCGATAAGTTCATTGTCCAGCGCCGGAAGCAGCGGCGGTGATGGGAATGATTGAAATACTGGTGGTGGGTGCCTCGGGTCAGGAAGATAGCTGGCCTTGGCGAAGATAGGTCCGTGAGAAAGGGCAGCCTAGTAATGTCGCGCCGTCCGTCCTGTGGGCGGACTGAGGCGCAGCATCGCTAGACACCGAGACGAGGCGTGTATGAGTCGATCGCTGAAAAAGGGGCCGTTCGTGGACTTGCCGTTGCTGGAGAAGGTCGAGATCATGAACCGTGGCGGAGACCGGAAGGTGATCAAGACCTGGTCGCGGAGGTCCACCGTCGTGCCGGAGATGGTCGGACACACCATCGCGGTGCACAATGGCAAGAAATTCGTCCCCGTCTATCTCACCGAAAACATGGTGGGCCACAAGCTGGGTGAGTTCTCGCCGACGCGGCTGTTTCGCGGACACACCAGCAGACGCGACAAGGCGGCTACGGTCGGTGGGAAGGGCAGATAACGATGATCGAAGGGCGTGCCACGGCCCGATACGTCCGGACGTCGGCGCAGAAGGCCGGACTGGTGTTGGATCTTATTCGAGGCCAGAACGTAGACCTCGCGCTGTCGACGCTGCGATTCGCCCGTAAGCGCATCGCGCGTGACATCGAGAAGGTGCTCCGTTCGGCGGTCGCGAACGCGCAGCAGAAAGAGGGCGCCAGCGGAGATGTCGACCGGATGTTCGTGTCGAGTTGCTACGCCGACCAGGGGCCCTCACAGAAGCGAGTGCGTCCGGCGCCAATGGGCCGGGCGTTTCGGATTATCAAGCGAACGGCGCATCTGACGGTCCGCGTGGTTGAACGGGCTGAGGTGGTGACGCGAGCGGCGGCTTCAGCGCCGGATGGGGCGGTCAAGCAGGCTCGTAAGAGTACGACGACGAAAACGACCCAGAAGATGACAGCGCCGCAGGGAGAAAAGCCGAAGCCGGCGACGAAAAAGACCGCGAAGACGGCGACGGCGAAGAAGACCGCCAAGACGGCGACGGCGAAGAAGACCGCCAAGACGGCGACGGCGAAAACGACGAAGAAGAGTCCGGCAAAGAGGTCGACGGACTAAGCCAGCCGACACGGCTTGAGGATTACGAGATGGGGCAGAAGGTTCACCCGTTCGGGTTCAGACTGGGATTCAACAAGACCTGGCGATCGCGTTGGTACGCGGACCGCGATTACGCCAAGCTCCTGCATGAGGATCTCGCCCTCCGGGCCGATCTGAAGAAGCGCTTCGCGCATGCTGGTGTGTCCAAGATTGAGATCGAGCGCGCCGCCAACAACTTAAGGATCGACATCTGCACCTCGCGACCGGGCATCATCATCGGGCGAAAGGGTACCGAGGTTGACAAGCTCAAGACGGAGATTCACCAGCGGACCAAGCGTGAAGTCTTCATCAACATCCAGGAGATCCAGAGGCCCGAGGTGGACGCGCAGCTCATCGGCGAGTCGGTCGCGTTGCAACTGGAGAAACGTGTTGCGTTCCGTCGGGCGATGCGGAAGGCGGTCGAATCCGCGCTGCGGTTCGGCGCACGCGGGATCAAGATCCGGGTCGGTGGGCGGTTGAACGGCGCCGAAATCGCGCGGAATGAGTGGTACCTGCAGGGACAGCTACCGTTACAGACATTGCGGGCGGACATCGATTACGGCTTCGCGGAGGCCCATACGACCTACGGCCAAATTGGTGTAAAAGTGTGGCTCTACAAAGGTGATCGCCACACGCCACAGCTGGCCCGAGACGAGGAGTATCGAGCGCCGCGCCCGCCCGGCAAGGGTCGCGCCCGTCCGGCCAGGGTGTAGGTCGTCACGTACGAGGTTAATTCGTCATGTTAATGCCAAAGAAGGTCAAGCATCGCAAGCAGCAGCGCGGGCGCATGAGGGGCAAGGCTTGGCGTGGCTCGTCGGTGGCTTTCGGCGACTACGGACTCCGGGCGCTGGAACCGTGCTGGCTGACTGACCGCCAAATTGAGGCGGCGCGCGTCGCGATGACCCGCTTCATTAAACGTGGTGGGAAGATCTGGGTCCGGGTGTTTCCGGATAAGCCGGTGACGAAGAAGCCCCAGGAGACGCGGATGGGGAAAGGCAAGGGCTCGCCAGAAGGGTGGATAGCGGTCGTGAAGTCCGGCCGCATCTTATTCGAGATGGAAGGGGTCGACATGGTGTCCGCGAAGGAGGCGATGCGATTGGCTGCGTCGAAGTTGCCTATCCATACAGCGTTCGCAACCCGGTTCGGTGAGGCTTCGTCGTGACCAAGATTGGCGACCTACGTGAGCTCGGCGTGGAAGATCTGAAACAGCGTGAAGGCGAGTTGGCGGAGCAGTCGTTTCGTTTGCGGCTGCGGAAGTCGATGGGGGAACAGGAGGCGGCCGGTAAGGTACAGGAGAACCGGCGTGACCTGGCCCGCGTGAAGACCTTATTGCAGGAGCACGCGCTTGGCCTCGGAACGGTGACGTCCGAGACGGACGGCTAAAATAGTCCCTGGTGGGAGTCCGGCGCGGCACCGAGGGCCGGTCGAGACCAACGCAGTGCACGACCCTGCGAGATACGGGTCACATAACGAGAGAAGCATCGGATGGGTACCAAAGCAGAATTCCAAGGCGTGGTCATTAGCGACAAGATGGATCAGAGCGTTATCGTGGCGGTCGAGCGACGGGTACGTCACGACCTCTATGGCAAGATTCAGCGTCGCACTACGAAGTTCATGGCGCACGACCCGACCAATGATGTCAAGGTGGGCGATGTTGTGGCCATCGTCGGGTCGCGTCCCCTGAGCCGCCGGAAGCGCTGGGCGGTCGTCCGGGTCGTCCAGCGTGCGCAGGGGGTCTAGCACTGCTCCGCCAGACACAGCAGTGCCATCTGACATGACCGTGCGGCTTCGATTCGCCAGGCAGCTTCCAACAGTCCCACGCTACGCGTGGGCAAGGGGGGGGCTGCGGCAGGATGCAACCGATTCATACACGCTCTGGCTCGTCACGCACGGCCCTCGAAGTGAGCACACGCCATGATTCAGATGCAGTCGATTCTCGAAGTCGCCGACAATTCTGGGGCTCGCAAGATCGCGGTGATCAACCCGGTTGGCGGGGCGACGGGCCGATTCGCCAAGCTGGGTGACGTCGTCGCTGCGTCGGTGAAGGAAGCGGTGCCCAGGTCGGCGGTTAAGAAGGGCCAGGTCGTGCGGGCCGTCATCGTGCGGACCAAGAAGGAGCATCGCCGGCGGGACGGCAGCTACATCCGGTTCGACGGGAATGCGGCTGTGCTGGTCGACGAAAAGGGGGAGCCGATCGGCACTCGCGTTTTTGGTCCGGTGGCGCGGGAGCTTCGCGAACGTAAGTTCATGAAGATCGTCTCCTTGGCGCCGGAAGTACTGTGAGACGAAGAAGGCGCCTTTCATAAGGCAAGAGGCAGAAGAAGAATGGTGACTGACGCAGTAGCTTGCAGTGATGGACGGCGAAGCCCGCGGGCTTTCTCCTACTACCTGCCTACTGCCTCCTGCCTTCTGTGGATGTAAGAGTCATGTCGAGTATTCAGACACCGATCCGGAAGAACGACAGCGTGGTCGTGATCGCGGGGAAGGACCGGGGTAAGCGTGGCCGCGTGTTGCGGCTAGTGCCCGGTAAGAACCGCCTGATCGTCGAGGGCGTGAACCTCGTCAAGAAGCACACAAAGCCGAATCCAGGAAAAAACGTAAAGGGTGGGATTGTCCAGAGTGAGGCGCCGTTTCACGTCTCGAACGTTCAGTTGGTGTGTCCGGAGTGCGGCGCCTCGGCGCGTATCGGCAGGCGTGTACTCGGTGACGGTCGGAAGGTTCGGATTTGCCGCAAGTGCGACGGGGTCGTCGACCGATGAGCAGATTGAGAGAGCGGTATAACGAGACGGCGGTCCCTACGCTCACAAAGGAGTTCGGATACACCAGTGTGATGGCGGTTCCGAAGATCGACCGGGTCGTCGTGAACATGGGGCTGGGCGAAGCAACGCAAAACGCGAAGGTGATCGACGCAGGCGCCGGCGATCTGGCGCGCATCACCGGACAGAAGCCGTTCACGACCAAGGCCAAGAAGTCGATCGCGCAGTTCAAGGTGCGTCAGGGCCAGCCGATCGGGGCAAAGGTCACGCTGCGGCGAGGTCGCATGTATGAGTTCCTGGACCGCCTGATCTCGATTGCGTTGCCGCGTGTCCGTGACTTTCGGGGGGTGTCGCCCACGGGGTTTGACGGTCGCGGTAACTACACCCTGGGGCTGCGCGATCAGCTGATGTTCCTCGAGATCGACTACATGGAGGTCGACAAGTCACGCGGAATGAACATCTCGGTGGTCACGACGGCCAAGACCGACGAGGAAGGGCGACGGTTGCTTCAGTTGCTGGGGATGCCGTTCCGCACAAACTAGGCTGGCGAGCAAGCACGCTCCCGATTCCTTCCCTCTCGCTGAGAGAGGGGAAGGGCGCTCGAGAGGACCCGATGGCTACGATTGCGAAGATCGTCAAGGAGAAGAAGCCGCCAAAGTTTAAGGTACGGCTCCGTAACAGGTGCCGGCTATGTGGCCGCCCGCGCGCGTTTTTGCGTAAGTTCGAGTTGTGCCGGTTATGTTTTCGGAAGTTGGCACTTCAGGGCGATATTGCCGGTGTGACCAAGAGCAGCTGGTGACGGACCGAGCCGCCGAGCGATGACGGCGGCCGGACCACAAGAGAACGAGAAGTCATGACTGATCCGATCGCCGACATGTTGTCGAGAATCCGCAACGCGACCGCCGTAAACCGGAAGCGCGTCGATGTCCCCTCATCGCGCCTCAAGACGGAGATCGCTCGGATTCTACAAAACGAGGGCTACATCCGTGCCTTCAAGATGGTCGACGTCGCGCGCGAGAAGGGGCAGATTGCCGAGTCGATGATCCGCATCCAGCTAAAGTATGGCTCGCGCGGAGAGAACGTCATCTCTGGCATCCAGCGGGTCAGCCGCCCCGGTCGACGTGTCTACTTCGGCCGGGACAATGTCCCACCGGTCCTGGCCGGGCTTGGGACCAGTATTCTCACAACCTCACGGGGCGTGATGACCGGGCGCGAGGCCGTGAAGGTCGGTGTCGGCGGCGAAGTGTTGTGTAACGTCTGGTAGGAGCCACGCCATGTCGCGAGTGGGCAAGAAACCGATTTCGATCCCGAGCGGGGTCACGGTGCAGATTTCTCCGGATGCGGTCGAGGTCAAGGGGCCGAAGGGGACGATGCATCAACCTCTTCCGCCCGGGATCTTCTGCGAAATGAACGACGGGAAGCTGGAAGCCCGAATGGAGCGTGATGATCGCGCATTGTCGAAGTTCCATGGGTTGGGCCGCAGCTTGGTCGCCAATGCCGTCACCGGTGTATCGGACGGGTTCAAGAAGGAGCTGGACATCGTCGGTATCGGATATCGGGCCGAGGTGGATGGTCAGCGACTCACCTTTGCGCTCGGGTTCTCCCATCCTGTGCTGTTCGACATCCCCGCTGGGATTGCCGTAACGGTGGACGAGCAGACTCATCTCGTCGTGTCTGGTGTCGACCGCCAGGCGGTGGGTCAGGTCGCCGCAGAAATACGAGGACTCCGGAAGCCGGATCCCTACAAGCAGAAGGGGATCAGATATACCGGCGAGGTACTGAGGAAGAAGGTGGGCAAGACCGGAGCCTAAAACGGGTGGTCCAGAAGTGAGAAGTCAGAAGGCAGGAGGCAGAAAAAAAGGATGGCTTCGCTAGCTTCACCTGAGTTCTGTGACGGGTTGACACGGCCATGAAAGTGAAGACAAAGAAGGACCGGCGCCGGCGGATCTCGCTGCGGCAGCGGAAGAAGATCGGGGGGACCGCCGAGCGGCCCAGATTGGTCGTCTTCAGGAGTCTGGTGCACATCTCGGCCCAGGTAATCGATGATACGACCGGCTCTACGGTCGTGTCGGCATCGAGCACCGAACCCTCCGTCAAGGCGAGCTTCACCGCCGGCGGGAGAGGTGGAAATGTGGCCGGCGCGCAGGTTGTCGGCAAGCTGGTGGCGGAACGCGCGCTCGAAAAGGGCATCACGAGCGTCGTGTTCGACCGTGGCGGGTTTCTGTATCACGGGCGTGTACGCAAGGTGGCGGATGCCGCGCGGGATGCGGGTCTGAAGTTCTAGCGCAACGGCGCATCAACCAGCTATGGCTGTAGGTGTGAGCCTTCGCTTTGGTAGGATCGCCATTGTGCATTTCTGTCGCGGCCCCGTTATGCGGCGGCTAGCCGAGTCGGCCCAGCGACATGTAAACGGTTCGTATTCATTCGGTGTGGTCAGACACGGCTAGTGCGGACACAGTGATGAAAAAGACACGCGTGAAGATCGACCCGACGGACTTTGATCTCAAAGACACGGTAATAGCGATCAACCGGGTCACCAAGGTGGTCAAGGGCGGCAAGAACATGAGCTTCAGCGCGTTGGTCGTAGTGGGCGACTCGCGGGGAGTGGGGGGATTCGGCCTCGGCAAGGCGAAGGAAGTGCCCTCGGCCATCAGGAAGGGCATCGAGGCCGCTAAGAGGGCTCTGGTGCGCGTGCCGCTCAGCGGGACCACGATTCCGCACAAGATCATTGGCCGCTTCGGAGCCGGGCGCGTGCTATTGAAGCCGGCGCCAGATGGCACGGGAGTCATCGCGGGCGGTGCCGTCCGCGCAGTCATGGAGTCGGTTGGCATCCAGAATATCGTGACCAAATCGCTCGGCACCGATAACCCGCACAACGTGGTGCATGCGGCATTTGTCGGGTTGGAGGAGCTCAAAGATCCGGCTGTCGTTGCACGCTTGCGTGGAGTCGAACTGGAAGACGTGACGGCCTAAGGGGGATGCCCCCGGGGAGGCAGGAGGCAGGAGACAAGAGAAGCCGGTTGGCTTCGCGACGTTCTTCAGCACCCTGGTAGATAACGGGATCATGGCGAAAACAGTGAGCGCCGGGCGCGTGAAAGTGAAGCTGGTGCGGAGCACCATCGGGTATGACAAACGTCAGGCTGACGTCGTGCGAGGGCTGGGAATCAGGCGATTCGGCCACACCGTCGAGTTGCCAGATGTTCCGTCCATACGCGGCATGATTTACAAGGTCCGGCATCTGGTCCGCGTAAGCGACGTCGAGGGCTCATAGACGATGAATCTCAGCGATCTCAAGCCACCGAAGGGCGCCAAGCACACCAAGAAGCGTGTGGGCAGAGGTCCGGGCTCTGGCTCCGGCGTGACGTCAGGGCGCGGTCACAAGGGACAGAAGTCCCGGTCCGGCTATCACCACAAGCGCGGCTTTGAAGGCGGTCAGATGCCACTGCAGCGGCGTGTGCCGAAGCGTGGGTTCTTTAATCCGTTTCGCGTGGAGTATGCCGTCGTCAATCTCGATACGCTGGCCGATAGGTTCGCGGCGGGCACCGAGGTCACGCCAGATCTGTTACGGGAGCGGAGGCTGGTGCGGTCAAAAACCAAGCGGGTCAAGATACTGGCGCGTGGCGATATCGCGACGGCGCTGACAGTCAAGGCGCACAAGTTCAGCCAAAAGGCGAGTGAGCAGATCGTGGCGGCTGGCGGACAGACCGAGGTGATCACGACGTGATGGTCGTGTGGCCTGAGTGCCTGACCGGTAGGGCTGGCAAGGAACGCACAGATGCTTGACAGCCTACGGAGCATCTTCACGATCTCCGACCTTCGCAGACGCGTGCTGTTCACGCTATCGATTCTGGCGGTCTATCGACTCGGCAGCGTCATTCCGACCCCTGGGGTCAACACGGCGGCGCTGGCGATTCTGGCCGAGCAGATGGCCGGGACCATGTTCGGGCTCTACAACATGTTCTCGGGGGGCAACCTCGCGCAGGTGACGATTTTCGCGCTGGGTATCATGCCTTACATCAGCGCGTCGATCATCTTGCAGCTGCTGACGGTTGTGTGGCCCTATCTCGAGCGATTATCGAAGGAGGGGGAGCTCGGTCGGCGGAAGATTACGCAATACACGCGATACGGGACGCTGGTGCTGTGCGGCGTGCAGGCGATGGCGATCGCGTTCTGGTTGGAGAGTCAGACCAATATTCAAGGCGGATTGCCGCTGGTCGACGACCCCGGCTGGGCGTTCCGCGCCATGGTGGTGCTGACCCTCACCACGGGCACCTGTTTCATCATGTGGTTGGGTGAGCAGATCACCGAGCGCGGGATCGGCAACGGCATGTCGCTGATCATCTTCGCCGGGATTGTCGTGAACCTGCCAGCCGCGGTACTGAACACGATTGACCAGCTGCGCACCGGCCAGATCGGCGTGATACGTCTGCTGATACTCCTGATCGCGATGATCCTGGTGATCGGGGCGGTCGTGTTCATCGAGCGGGGACAGCGTAGGGTCGCCGTGCAATACGCGAAGCGGGTCGTGGGACGGAAGATGTATGGCGGCACGAGCACCTTTATTCCGTTGAAGGTGAACACCGGGGGCGTGATCCCAGTCATATTCGCCTCGTCGTTGCTCGCATTCCCGGCAACCATCGCATCCGCACTGCCACCGGGTGGATTGGCACAAAGCATCACGGATAACATGGTCAACGGGATGCCGCTCTATTACCTGCTGTATATGGGGGGCATCATCTTCTTCGCCTACTTCTATACCGCGATCATCTTTAATCCGGACGACGTCGCGGAGAATATGCGAAAGTACGGCGGCTTCGTGCCAGGCATCCGGCCCGGTAAGCGGACGGCAGAATATATCGACACGATTCTCACGCGGATCACGATGGTGGGGGCGATTTATCTTGCGATCGTGGCGGTGCTGCCGGATCTGATGATCGTCGGGTTCCAGGTAAATGCGATCCCGTTCATTGGCGACTCACTCGACGCGGTGACACCGCGATTCATCACCGATGGGCTCGGTGTCACCTTCTATTTCGGTGGCACATCGTTGCTCATTATCGTCGGGGTGTCGATGGACACGGTGCAGCAGGTCGAGTCACAGCTCATCATGCGGCACTATGACGGTTTCATGCGGAAGACGCGTATCAAGGGCCGCCGCGGATAGCATCGAGCGGACTGTAGGGAATGGATCAGTGGCGGTTGCCGGAGCGACAAACGCGGAGTCTGCATCTACGACAGGCCACAGGCCGGAGCGTCGGAGTGATCGACGAATGAGCGAAGCAACACGGACACCGATTAATCTCGTGGTGCTCGGTGCGCCTGGGGCAGGCAAGGGCACTCAGGCAGTCGAATTTGCTCAGCGGCATAGGATCTTGAAGATTTCGACAGGGGACATTTTGCGCGACGCGGTACAATCCTGGACCGAATTAGGTCAGCGCGCCAAGGCGACCATGGACGCCGGTGGTCTGGTTGACGACCAGCTGATGATCGCCATCGTGAGGGCGCGACTCTCGCGCGCTGATGCCGGCGCCGGGTTTGTCCTTGACGGCTTCCCGCGCACCGTGGCTCAGGCCACCGCGCTCCACGAGATTATGGCCGGACACGGGGCCCTCATCGTGGTCGATATCGCTGTGCCGGATGATGCGCTGGTTGAGCGGCTGGCGCGGCGCCGGGTCTGTGCGCAGTGCGGGAACGCGACAAGCGTCGTGGCCGGCGGGACCGTGCCTCGGTGCGAGACGTGTGGCGGCGAGCTGGTGCTCCGGAGCGACGATACGGAATCGGTGGTCCGCGAGCGGCTGCGGGTCTATGCGGAGACGACCAGGCCGCTCGTCGACTACTACTCGAGCCGCCCGACGTTTCGCGCCATCGACGGGTATCAAGGCCAGCTCGCCGTCGCGGCGGCGCTGACGGCGGCGGTGGACAACGTGATCGCGACCGTGTCGTCTGCCAGCCCTGTATCCGAGGGGGCTGCCTGATGATCGCGCGCCGATCGCCTGTCGAGCTGGACCGCCTACGTGTTGCCAACGCGCTCGTCGCGGCGGTGCTCGCGGAGCTCAGCCGTCTGGTCGCGCCGGGGATAACAACTGAGGAGTTGGATGCGGTCGCGGAACGACAGATCCGGGAGGCCGGTGCGGTACCGGCGTTCAAGGGCTATCTGGGGTATCCGTCGACCCTGTGCGCGTCGCTCAATGATGCGGTCGTGCACGGTATTCCGACGGCGATCCCGCTCGCCGATGGCGACATTATCTCGCTCGACATGGGGGTAGTGCTCGACGGGTTCTACGGCGACTCGGCAATTACGGTGCCCGTTGGCCAGATATCGGACCGAGCCGCGGAGTTGCTCCGGGTGACTCGCGAGTCGCTCGACCTGGCGATCGTGCAGGTGCGGGTGGACGGCCACCTGTCCGACATCGGTCACGCGGTGCAGCGGCACGTCGAGGCGCATGGGTTCTCGGTCGTGCGCGAGTTCGTGGGGCACGGCATCGGTACGAAACTGCACGAGGAGCCCCAGATCCCGAATTACGGTGTGCCTGGGCATGGTCCACAGCTTGCGAGCGGTATGGTGCTCGCGATCGAGCCGATGGTCAACATAGGGAAACCGGCGGTTAAGATATTGGGCGACAAGTGGACCGCGGTGACTCGGGACGGCAGCCTGTCGGCGCATTTCGAGCACACGGTGGTCGTCACCGATGTCGGACCGGAGGTGTTGACGCGACCCGACGCCGAGTCGGATGAACGAGGAACGGGACCAGCGGCCGCGGTGCTCGAGTCGGCGTCGTTGGTCCGAGGGTGACGTCGGTGCAAGAGATGAGCAGCCTGTCCGATGGGTATCGGGGAGTCGTGGTGGAACAGCTACCGGATGCGCTGTCACAATCCAGCCAGATGACTCGAACCGCCGGATCGTGACCCACGGAGTGTGAAATGAAGGTACGAACATCGGTCAAACGGATGTGTGAAAAGTGCCGGGTTGTTCGGCGTCATGGCGTCGTTCGAGTAATCTGCTCGAACCCGAAGCACAAGCAGCGGCAAGGATGAGGCTGGACGATGGCGCGAATTGCAGGTGTTGATCTTCCACGGACGAAGCGTATCGAAACTGGGCTGACGTATATCTACGGCATCGGTGACCATCGCGCTGGTGTGATCCTGAAAGAGGCCGGGGTCGACCCGGACGTGCGCATCAAGGACCTCTCGGAGGACGAGGTGCGCAAGATCAGCCAGGTCATCGAGCAGCAGGGACGCGTCGAGGGCGATCTCCGCAAGGAGGTTACGATGAACATCAAGCGGCTAATGGAAATCGGCTGCTATCGCGGTTTGCGGCATCGCCGGAACCTCCCGGTGAGGGGACAGCGCACGCACACCAATGCTCGCACGCGGAAGGGTCCAGTCAAGGGCGCGACGGTGGCCAGAAAGAAGACCACCTAGGAAGACAGCAGATTGCGGCGCCGGTCGAGTCTAGCGTGGGGTTCAGCACGGGCGGCTGAGCCGGCTGTCCGGCCCGCGTGAGTTTCATTATTTAGGGCGGTCGAGAAAGGACTGTTGGCGAATGGCAAAGCTGGAAACGGTTGACGGGTCAATCCCGACACCGAGCAAGCGGTCGTCCAAACAAAAGAAGACGTTCAAGAAGAAGCGCGAAAAACGGGTGGTACACCATGGCATCGTGCACATCCAGGCGTCGTTCAACAACACGCACATCACGATCGCCGATACCGAGGGCAACGTCGTGGCGTGGTCGAGCGCCGGCGCCATTGGGTTTCGTGGTTCGCGCAAGGGGACGCCGTTCGCTGCGACGCAGGCCGCAGTCCGGGCCGGTCACGGCGCGAAGGCCGTTGGGATGCGAACCGTCGATGTACGTGTGAAGGGACCCGGTGGCGGGCGTGAGTCGGCGATTCGAGCGTTACAGGCATCGGGTGGCTTGCGAGTGAAGTCGATCCGCGACGTGACGCCGATCCCGCACAATGGATGCCGTCCGCCGAAGCGACGTCGAGTGTAGGGCTGCCAGGACGACCGACGCGAGGAGAACGAACAATATGGCACGATATGCAGGCCCCGTATGCCGACTGTGCCGGCGGGAGGGCATGAAGCTTTTTCTGAAGGGCGAGCGATGCTACGCGGAGAAATGCGCCATCGAGAAGCGCAATGTTCCACCCGGTAGTCAGCAGGGGCGGCGGCGCCGTCCCAGCAAGGTGATGGGCTATGGGTTGCAGCTTCGTGAGAAACAGAAGGTCAAGCGCACCTACGGTGTACTCGAGAGTCAGTTTCGGCGCTATTTCGCCGAAGCCGAGCGTAAGCGTGGCATCACTGGCGAGACCCTCTTGCAGCTGCTCGAGCGTCGGCTCGACAACGTGGTCTACAGGCTCGGGTTGGCGACGTCCAGAGCGCAGGCTCGACAGCTGGTCCGGCACGGGCACTTCCATGTGAACGGCAAACGCGCCGACGTGCCCTCGTATTCGCTCAAGGCCGGCGATGCGGTGAGCGTGCGGGAGCGCAGCAACAAGAAGGCGTCGATTCTTTATGCGATGGAAGAGGTCAAAGGCCGTGGCATCCCAGGGTGGCTGGAATTTGATGCCGGTGAGATGACCGGCCGGGTCGCGTCGCTTCCGACGCGGGAACAGATTAACCTGCCCGTGCAGGAGCAGTTGATCGTCGAGCTGTATTCGAAGTAGACGTCGTGTTCCGAGTCAAATTCCGTCGCCTCCGTGTAGGCGTTCGGAGCCAGACTGGCAAAGCGCGACGAGGGAGTAGATTGGACCTGTGTGACAGTGGAGCAACGCCGCCAGGCGGGATGCCCCGGCCTGGATGTGGGTGACAGATTTCTGACTCGGGACACGAGATGCGTGCGCCGCCGGGCAGCGGACCCGGCCGGTCCCGGAGAGAGAAAGGATTGACTTGATGTTGTGGAAAGGCTTCCAGCGACCAAAACGGCTGGAGTTCGATGCCGAGACGCTGACGGATCGGTTTGGTCGGTTCTATGCTCAGCCGTTCGAGCGCGGCTTCGGGACGACGATTGGCAACGCATTGCGCCGGGTGCTCCTATCGGCCGTTGAGGGTGCCGCGGTCACGAGCGTCAAGATCGACAATGTGCTCCATGAGTTCTCCCCGATTCCAGGTGTTGTGGAGGATGCAACTGATATCATCCTGAATCTGAAACAGATTCCGATCAAGCTACACGCGGAGCACGCGAAGTCCCTGTACTTGCGGGCGGACAAGCCGGGAGAGATCAAGGCGTCCGACCTCGAGACCGATGCGAGTGTTGAGATCCTTGATCCGGATCTGCATATCGCCACCGTGGGAGAGGGCGGTTCGCTGCAGATGGAGATGCGTGTGAAGCAGGGACGCGGCTATGTACCGGCCGACCAGAACTTCGACGAGGACCTGGGTGTCGGCTGGATCCCTGTCGACTCGGTGCACTCGCCAGTCAAGAAGGTTAACTATCAGGTGGAGGCTGCTCGACTCGGGCAAAC
>Ga0308136_1000013_pt1 | contig 14634 bp, 1 predicted proteins | sample CB4_940_323_MT_FD_200497 | JGI IMG/M metagenome (GOLD analysis project Ga0308136, IMG submission 200497) | Metatranscriptome of marine microbial communities from Western Arctic Ocean, Canada - CB4_940_32.3 (Metagenome Metatranscriptome) | ecosystem: Environmental > Aquatic > Marine > Oceanic ...
ATCACGATGAATCCGTGCTTGTTTTTTCTTTAGCAAGGCGATGTCTGACTTCATAAACTGCTCATCACTGATTTCGCCGGCCAAGAATTTGGCTAGCATCAGTGAATTATCGGTGCCATAATACTCGTGCACTGTGCGCCATGAACTCACAGAATCAACCAATACACCATCGCAATCGAAGGCGACACAACGAATTGAATCTTCATCCATCAGCAGTCACCATGATATTCAACTATTTGCGACCAAACAAGGCGATTTAACTCTAGAAATATAGAAGGGTTTTGTGCATTGAAAATCAAACAATTCAACACCTCAATGGGAGAAATCCCATCCCCCTCCCTCAAACGAGGGAAGGGGGTGGAAAATCCTGCACGCAGCAGAGGCCACTTCACCTCCGAGGAGGAGAAGTGGCCTGCTTTGTGCCAAATATGGTACTTCTGTTCTTGCTATGCAATCTCTCAAATCAGAGATCCCAGACTCTCAAGACAGCTCCTTGGTCGCCCGCTCCTCCGGGGACATAGGATAACTGAACTTGGAAACCATCACCGCTGAAGTCATATCCATCTTCGTTAGTAGTCTTGACATAGAATCTATCTCCAGTGTTAAAGGTGGAGATGACCGTTCCAGTATCAGTCTCTGGAGAGTCACCAAAGGTGACCATCGAGTTACTATTGGTCGGGCCAAAGCCGTAGACAGTTGTTTCAGCAAGACCGTAGGGTACAATCGAAGTTCCGCCGGTTTCATTGGTGTAGAACACAGTGACATACATTGCTTGAGTTGCAAGATCTGTTTCGGAACTCATAACCGAGAATCCGTAATATGGATCTACGGTGTTCAATGCATTTTCGGAGTGTAGATCAAAGGTAAACCTTGGAACACCCTTACCACCACTGGTATCAGCCAAACTACTAGCCCAGACATAGATCACACCAGAAAGCACGACGGTGATTGCGACCATTAGAATGGTTGCGATAACCGGGCTCACTGCACCTTCATCATCAACTAGAGTTTCCTCAAGTTCAGCTTCATCATCCTCACGGCGGCTCGAAAGCACCAAGGCGCTGACAAACATACCTGCAGCCGATATCACAATGATACTCGGTGCGAACGATGGAACCGATGCACTTGCAATCAAGTTGACAACTATCGGTAGTGATTGTCCAGATGCCAAGAACTTATCTTCCGCATCTGGGAGGATGATGTTCTTTTGGTTACAATCCACGGGCAATGTTTCAGATGACATGACGTTATTACACCATAGTCCATCTTCAAGCATCGGTGCTCTCATGTTTCTGAGTGGCACAGGTGAAGAAGTGCCGTTTTCTAGGAAATCAACACCAGTTGCAGCTAGACCTGGGCAAGACCATTTTTCATCCAAGACTCCAGAATTCACACAGCGTTGAGCCTCTGGGTAACTATACGACCAGAAGCGATCTTTCGAGGCCTTATTTAAATCACAAGGATCATCGACACAGGTCAGGACATCCATCTCGACCCACACTTCAGTTGTTGCACGGGTAATCAAGACATCTTTGGTGTATGGAATGGTAGTACCATGTTCAGGTGCATTCATTGTATCACACTCTTTACCTTCAGTGTGACCGTTGGACATCATACATACCTCAATCATATGCTTGTAGTTATATGGTCCCAAATCACCAGCTGCTCCGATTGTTACAGTGGTAGGCACGTAAGTCTTCGGTATGATGTAATTCACGCCGTGGAAGTCGAAGCCCTCTGTGACATCGAAGTAGTAGTCAGGGACATTCTCTTCAACGTTCACAACACGCACTTGTAATTCCGTGGTAGCAGACTCCTGCTGGTAATTTGCAGGAGGCATAATCGCAGTATCATAATTAGGGTAGTAGCTTGGTGCATCTGCCGAATCATATAGATTGACGATTATCGGACAGAAGCCGATATCAGACTGGTGGATACCACCATCTGGTGAACCATCGTTATCTGCATCTTGGAAGTAATCGATTTCGTAGTCTTCTGCAGTTGTTGTAGCATCCTTAATCAAATCGATAGCCAGAAGATCACCAGTGATATCTATGCTGAAGAAATCCTCATAATCACAGGTTGTGCTCTTCTCGACGACCCAATAAACATCCTCTGCATTGTGGTCGATATCGTTCTTCATCGCTGATAGATTGAAGGTCAAGTTATTGGTTGACACATCATCCTCAGTTAGTTCAATCTTCCAAGGTGCATTAGCTGTGTTAACGCTTTCTGAGTTGATAACCCCATTGCCATCGTAGATTGCAACTCCATTAGCGGGATCCCAAGTCAGAATTTCAGGAGCATCGTTCACTGGAACAACACCCAGTGAGATTGTCACTGTATCAGCGTCATCAAATCCATCATTCAAGTTCAGAGTAATATCACAATAGCCACCTGCTTCATTGCCAACAGACTCGATAACGTCAAGACCATTGCCATTGCTATCTATCATTGCACTGAATGCTGGACAACCGGCTGCAACATCAACTTGCCAAGTATAATCCTGGTTAAGTTCGTAAGCCATGGATCCATCATCAAACATATCGTAGATCAATCCATTCAACTTTCCAGTGGCCGAGTCTTTCGAACCATTGGTAGCAGAACCTCCAAGATCATACCAGAAGGAGACATTACCCTCAGTCACGAAGTTTTGATAAATGGTAGTAACACCACCAGCATCAGTCGAAGAGATTTTTCTCAACTCTGGCACAGCATTATCTATATCCTTGATAATAGGCTTGTCATTGATATTGACAACATTGTAAGTAACTGTCTTTTCAACCCACAATCCATTAGTATCGGTAACGGTAAACTCAAAGTGATAAGCACCACCATTGGTACTCTCACTGTGCTGATCTGGATTCAGGGTAATACCTAAATTCTGACCAGCGACCGTAAAGCCGAGTAATTGAGCGGGGCTCAAAGAAGCATCGACACTGGAACTGGTAACAGTCCAAACTAGAGTTGATGCATCGGTATCTTGAGCATCCACAGCCTTGGTTCCCAAATCGATTATATTAGTAGCCGAGTCTTCGTCGACACTCATAGAATCATCAAGATTAGAGAAGTCAGGACATGCACGGAGAATATTTGTCTCCCTCCACACATTGGCCTCAGCCATACTGATGCCGTTGATGTCTGCCCAATCTTGAGCACACTCTGCACTGACCTTCACTCTGACGTCATATTGCTTAGCATCGCTTGCAGTAATACTACCAACATAGCTCTGATAAATCAGAACGTGGTTGCGGACACTGTCACCAGACTCAAGGTTATCAGTCTCAGCGACGAGAGACATCGACTCATCGAAACTCTCTGTAGTGCCATCATTGACTATGGTCTGGGCTGGATAAACGCTGGCTACATCACTAGCACCTTGGACTAGAGCAAGTATTCTGATTTCATTAGAATCAGGATCTAGGCAACTAAATGGGATGCGTATCTCTGTGTTGGTATTGGTTCCAGCGCCCATCTCGGCTTGAACACCAGAGCACGAAGCATCGGTAATCCATCCCTGTAAGGAGTGGGGCAACTTCATTTCATAATCACTGTTATCTGCACCGACGAATGCGTAATCAGCCTTGAATGGCAGATTATGTGCCAATGGATCGGCCACGCCTGTGTTCGACTGACTGGAACCGGTGATTCTACTATCGAAGTAGATCTGAAGGTCGCCAGCGGTATCGAAATCAATACCAGTTACTGCGATGAAGAGATTGTTCTCATCATAGGTGATATGCAATCCATCGGTAGCGGTTCCTGACATTAATCCTGGTGCCGCATCATCGAATGGTGCCAATTCATAGGTACCAGTCCAATCGCTCATATCTCCATCGACATACATATTGCCAGTTCGGAATGCATCTGATGCATATTCCACTCTCGCATTATCAGTCGATTGGATTACCAATCCGATGTCGCCGGTTGTGGCTGCACCGAGGTGGGTGACATTGAGGTTGAACAGATTACCTTCATCGATTACTGCATCTGGACCTACAATCAGCTGACCTGCAACGAGGTTGTTAGCCACTGAAAGAATCCTTGCGTAATCCCTTGCATGAATCATTGTAGTGGATCCAGCCCAACTCATATTCTCTATCTTACCATTTGCTGTGGTGTAGAGTGTAGTTGTTGCAGTTGAACTTCCACCATTCCATGTGAACGGATTGTCGGTATCTAATCCACGGAATCCAGCAACACTTAGATCGACTAGGTCGACTGTAGATGTTCCCTCTGCAAGCAGAGCGGTTCCAGAACTAGTACCAGCGTAGAGACTTGCACCATCAGAGGTGATGGTTGCATCATTAGCCTTGATTGCATTGTCTTGACCACTGATGATTGCATCACCAGACAGGTGTAGTGTTCCGCCGTCAATTTCGACACCGTAGCCAAATCCACCGACATTGGTTCCATCGAGAATCACATCGTCAGTTGCACCGAGAATATTGATTCCAGTGCTGGCTAGAGCATTACCGGTGTTAGCGGTAACTATGATTGAGCCCCACATAATTGATGGGTGAACACTACAATGGTAGTTTTCAGTTCCTATAGCAGTGAAGGTCTTGACAAAGGTCGAACCGAGGTTCATAGAACCTCCACTTCCCCAAATACCAGCAGGTCCGGTGGCATTCGATGTGACATCGTGCGGAGTATCTCCGTTGCCATCGCCATTAGAATCATAGTAGGCTATAGCTCTCCATCGGACGGAATCGCCCTCTTGGATAGTTAGGTTCTGTGGTCCGAAATTATCAGCGTTAACGTTGACAGTGTAGACGGTTCCTGCGGTTCCACCAGCTGCGGTATAGATCGAATCTGTATCCGAGATATCACAGCCATCGGTAACCAATGCATTTTCGAGGACACTTATGTCATTTCCAGAAGAGATTACGCCAGCACTGCCAACACAATTCTCAATCCAGATTCCCACAGCAGAAGGTGCTGTACGACCTGCCGAAGTGCCAATGGTATTGTCCTTGATAACAAGGCCACCACCTGCACCGCCTAGGCTAACATAGGCTTGGATCATCTGTCCACCATCACCATAGGTGTCTCCAACGCTGATGTCATAGCTTCCAGCAAGTGAAGAGTCTGCGCTTGAGTCATACTCAACAAATGGATCTATATCCTGATTTGACGATAGCGAGTATCGGGGCCAGTCATCCGTGGAGCCATCAGGCTTGGTAATAGTAAGCGAACCTTCGTAGTAACTCCAATAATCTGTCTTTAGACGGATGCTCAGGGTTTCTCCAGCGACAATAGATGCAGTGCAAACCGAACCGGTACTATAGCTGTATTGACCAATACTACAGCGCACGTCCTTGCTTGGTGGAGGTGTGGTTACACCATCGATTAGAATACCGCCATCGGCATCAACCAAAGTATTGCCACTGATTTCTCCGTAGCCATTCAATTCGTAAATTCCAGCATAGGAAGCATCTCCACCACCGTTGATTTCGTTATTGGTGATTACCCAATCAGTAGACCCACGCATGTAAATCGCTTCTTTAGCACTAGTGAATACATTGTTATCGATAATCATTCCAGTGCTTCTGGAACTCTGGGCATAAACACCATACAAGGATTGCTCAGAGCCAATGAAGTCGTTATTACGAACAACTACATCATCTGCGTCAGCGCTGAAGGTGAACCAAACATCAAGTCCACCAGTGTCTATGAAGGTGTTATTTTCAATACGAGTATCATCAGGACCATTAGCTCCTGCGTAATAGTTGTAAGGATTTCCAAGCATTACACCAGCAGGGCAACCGACAAGGGTATTACCTGTGACTACAGCGTCCGGCGTTCCAATCCACAAACAAGAATCAGATTGATAGAAGGAAGTGCTTCCAGTAATCTCGTAATTTGGCTCGAAGTGAACCAGGGTAGAGTCAGTAACACTGAAATCCGGATGTGGGTCGTTTGAGTAGGCTGGAGGATAAGACGAAGCATGCACACCGCCAACCCCATTAATTACACTGTTATGAATATTAATATCGACTACGTGATACTGTCCTAGTTCCCAGCCAAGGCGTCCGATGCTGTCGGTAGCCATGGCAATAACGTTGGTATTATCAAGAGTCACTCCAGTATTATATGGATAAGATCCGGTGAGCATTTGCGTCCTGTAGTAGACATATGAATATCCGCCAGTCACGAAGACTTCTGATCCAGTCATATCAAGGTCGGTGTAATCTTCCATGATGACACGGTAGGAATCGAGCATGATTGCGCTACTAGTCCAGTCTACTGCGTTTTGGGAACTACCGACTCCATTATAATAATCGTATTCGATAATGTCACCACCAAGATTTGCATTGTCAACAGATCTCTGATCGAGGGTCTTTTTATAGGTGCTAAAGCCCCAATTTGCACAGTCTATCACATTCTCTTCTGTGCCAAGTGAAGTTGTTGAACAAACTCGATAATCTATATTATCAACCAATTCAAACGACTTCAGATTCCCTGCCGCATCGGATAGGCCAAGCGCATCATCAGAGACATATCTGAAATCGGCTACTGTAGATGTATACTCAACCTCAGCAACCGCTGCAATGTTATAATCAGCCAAAACCATATCGGTCTTGCCGTTACTATTCTTGGTATAGATATTGAACAGCAAATTTGCGACACCAGTTGCATCGGTCTCAGTTGTGCTTGCGAGATCGTCGTTTCCATCAAGCATTACCACGTTGACTTCTTCGACCGCCTCAGCGCCACTTCCGGCGCCGATATCAGCAGATAGAGTATAGTCGAATCCACGTGCTCTCTCGAACACACCGGAGCCGGTTACTTCAATCTGAGTTGCGGTATCGGTTGTTGCTACTGTTCCGTCGACAAATACGACCTTGGAAGGACCAGATATCTCGACATCGACAGTATTATCGAATGCACTATTAGTGATGGTTATGTCACCATATCCTTGAGCCTCAAGTCCAATTCCATTATTGGACAATGACAGGCTATCAAATTCTACATCAGCCGAAGTATATTGTCCAAACTTGATTGCAGAACCTGTATTCGAACCAATGGTTCCAGACACTGTTGCTACCATGTTGTTCTCGTAGAAGACCGCTGCGTGCAGAGTTCCAGATAGATCGACGTTTGTGAAAGCGATATCACCACTCGAAGCGACATCGGTATCGATACCGTAGTCACCACCGCTTACGGTGAGAGCGTCCACAGTAACTCCAGTAGTCCAGCCAGCGACGAGGAAGGCAGTAGCACCAGCAGGGCTAGTGATATCCACACCGCTGAATGAACCAACCGTTGCTTCACCATTAGTACCACCTACGCTGATTCCAGTCTCGGAACCAGTGATAATTCCAGTATTGAAAGCGGCATTCATGGTGCCAGCTGGTTGTAGAGTTGCTATTAATTTCTGTCCGCCGTCACCGTATGTATCACCAAGAGTAATCTTGTAATCACCTGCGGCTCCGAATGTTCCCAGCTCATATATTTGGTAATTCGACCATCCCCATGGACCGTTATCATATACGGTAGTCCAAGAACTACCACCGTCGGTGGATAGTTCAATCTCGACAGTAGCTTCATAAGCCCACGAATAGGTTTGTAGAGTTACGTCAAAGGCACGATTTGCATCCAAGGTGAAATCACATGTTAATGCGCTGCCACCCGATCCGAAACCGGGGTTCCATGCGTTGCCACCCATGTTACAAACCTCAGGGTTTGGTGTGCCATCGTCAGCAGCACCTAGGGTTGCGGTCATTTTCGCACCGCCATCGCCCCATGTATCATCTAAGACAATGGTGTATGATCCAGCGTCTGGATAGGAGACAAGTGGGTCATAGGTAGAGTAACTTGAAAAGTAATATGGTCCGAATTGTTGAGTGGTCCCATCGGGTTTTGTTATCTTGACGCTAGTCTCACTACCCCAGCCATATTGCTCCAACTTGATATCTATTGACTGTCCAGCAGGAACGGTTACTGTGCAACTCAAAGGGCCTCTCCAGTTACCATACCAGACACCAGGTCCACCAAGAATACAAAGCGGTGGTGGTGGTGGTGGTGGTGGGTTGTTGACCACAACGACACCAACGTCGTTATTGTTCAGGGTATAACCCGTAACTTGAGGTTCACCATTGATTGAACTAATACCGATATCGGCATTAGAAATAACGATGTTATCGGCATCTGATTGAGAAGCCGCCTCGTTGAACAACAGAGCAGTTCCACCATTTGCGCTAATGGTTGAGTCATCGAAGTCGAAAGTCGAACCCTTGCCAACTTGAATGATGGCATTGCTTGAACCTGAAGCAGCTGCGCCGATAATCGTCGAAGCGCTCTTAACGGTCATTGAAGCACCATCGCCCAAATCGATTGCGGCACCAGAGGAGCCATAACCGATGTTAGACATCTTTCCATTGTCGAGCACAAGGCTTCCTTGCACTACTACCAATCCTGGATACAGGGTGGTAGCAGACATCAAGTTACCCTTGGTGCCACCGGTATCAGTAGAGGTAAAGGTGCTGCTTGGGCCGATGGTCAAGGTTGGCACACCGGCAGAACTGCCGGCGATCTTCCATTTATTCTTGATAATGATATTGCAACCATCCAAAGTGACATCAACATTCATAGTTACTGCCGCCTCAAAGGTGAAAGTCTCACCAAGTTCGTATGAATACGGATCGCTTCCATCACCATTAAGGCCAGCAGTTTCATGCGCACCTAAGTCCACACAAGTCATCGGTCCAACATTCAAATTCACTGGTTGTGGTTCAAGTTCAACAGTCAGCGTATCGCCTGCTCCGAAACTTGCAGTGGCTATGTCATCACAAAGGTCGTCAAAGTTTGCATCGGCGCAACCAGGATACCATCCGTCGATTGGAAGTGTATCGTTAACACCACCAGCACCCCAAACATGGATTGAATTCAAGGATAGTGCATTACCATCCTCATCACCGGTTATGACCCAAACATTATTGGCTACACCATTAGCATCAGACTTGGTTAATCCGATTGCGAAAATCTCGGCACCGGTTGCATCAGCGTAATTGGCTTCCACGAAGTGGTCAGCCTTGGTAATGAATGTGCTACTACCAGCTGGCTCCTCCTTGGTCACTATAACAGTCGCAAGATCTCCGAACCAAATATCGGCAGATGATACCAGATTGACCGGACAATCGGTCGGGTTGGTACAATCTGTTGCAGCAACGTTTAGTGTGCCATCTTGGTCGTCGTCGAGGGTTAAGTCGACATCGATCAAGCGAATGTCAGCGTTGGATGAGGTATAGGCTACCACGTTGGTAACACCCCAATGCACAGCGCCAACATATAGTGACGAAACATCGGTTTCTCCGACGGTCAACACGGTATTTCTTGCGTAGAAGACGTTGGTCGAGAATGAATCAGGCACGGTGTGCGTGATGCTTCCATCAGATACGGTAACTCGGTTTTGATTATTTGCCGAGGAACAACTAAAGGCCATTCTACGAGCGGTAAAGGTTGTGACTTCAATATTCCAACCACAAGCGCCATCGATTCTGATCTCACCTGTAGCACTCCAATCTGTTCCTTGCATAGTATGGGGCGAGGTTGCATCTCCTGTGAAGATGATATTGCCCGCACTAATTGTGCTCATTGTTGCAGGTACAGAACCTCCTTCGATTCGAATATCACCAGCAGCGATATTGGTCATCTGTGCATTGTACTTGGTCGGAACTGCGCCAATTCCAGCATAATCATAGAGAACTTCACCGCCTTCTAGCGAGACATCTTCAAGATGATAACTAGTTGCAGATGAAACCGACAATCCAGAGAGATAGGTACCACCGGTCACAGTTAAGTTGTTGACAAATGTGCAACTCGCATATTGGCCACACCATGCGGCGTCACCACTGGTTCCACGACCGGCTGAATTAACTGCGTATCCGGTCTGGTCGCCAGTTAATGTTGCACTGACGTTCTGTAGCCAAACCGCAGCAAAATCAACATCGATCAAATTCACGTATGAATTGGTAACATCGAGGTTTTCCACGGTAAGTGAACCCTTGGAAGATGTTCCATCAATAACGATTGCACCACCCCACGAATTACCGTTGGCATTACAATTGTTCATGGTTCCATCCGTTAGTGTGACTACCGAATCCTGTGCAAAGTCGAGACATGTGTCCGCTGCATTGGATATGCTATAATCACTCATGACTATCACAGTACCTTCACCGCTACCATGGCTGTAAGCCTTGGCGACGTTATCGAAGGTTATGTGGTCCATGCTGAAATTTCCAACATTTGCGCTGGTGAAGGGCTGACCTGCTGCGTGGTTGCCGTGACGGCTACCACCAGAGATTGCGGCCTTGCTGGTGTTTTTGATATCAACATAAGACAAGACGTGCCTGTCATCGGTTCCTGCTGCACAGTGACCGGTGAAAGCAATACCTAGCCAGTCTTGGCCATTCTGGCCTTCAAAGGTAACGCTGCCGTTTCCTTCAGTTGTGAGTTCATTTCCAACAATTGACACTTCGCTGCAAGATCCATCAATAGAGATACCCTTGCCGTTAGCGACTTGGAAGACCACACCTGGCTCGACAGTCATTCCTGCCTGGAAAGAGAGATAATCTCCATAAGCAGGATCGATGCGAACTGGCGAATCAATCGCGGTATAGGTCTGATGTCCCCATTGGGTTTCGGTAACATCTGTTCCCTTGCCCTCGAATGGTAATAATCGAGTTCTGATCGAACAATCATTACCAGCATCATCATAGCAGTAATTACTGACATAGCGGCCCCAGAAGGGTGCGATATTTCCAGCCTTACTGTAAGAACTTCCGGCATTTGGCATGTTGACCATAGTGCTATACCAACTATATTGGAAGGAAAGCTCGAGAGCGCTACTAGCATCATCGCGGAAATACATGTTTCCTAAGCGAGCGATGTGTACGCGGCTATCGTTATTTGATCCGTTATACTCGGTGCCGAAGTAATTGAAGTAGAAGTTATCTGGCATATCCATATTAACGTTGCAACCAGCCTTGTTACTATTCCAATAATAGGCGTAAGAACAATAGAAACTACTTGGTGTACCACCGGATGTTCCAGTCAATTGCTCATCGTAGTCGACTAGTTCATCCATACCGCGCTCAAAGGTTTCCCACGAATTTGCTCCGTTTGCTCCAGTGGAGATACGGAAGTTGGTAGAGTGGGGGTTTCCTCCATCCCAGGCAGAGGTTGAATCAAACATGGTTGCACCATGAGTTCGAGTCTGGTCTTGATAGCCAGCAATTGCCTTGTTGTAGTATGCATATGGGTTTCCTCCAGAGAGATATCCTTCACAATCATCAGAGTAGTGGAACTCAATCTCGTTGGTTACGTCATAGAATAGAGCTTGGAAAGAACAGGAAACCGTTCTTGTTACGCCCATATCATGCCATTCAACAATGAAGACCGAGTTTGGATCTCCAACTTCAAAGTAGGTGGTGTTGAGGGTGTTGACATTTGCACCGGTTCCCGAAGCGCCTCCTTGTATGGAGGTGTCACGAGCACTTGCGTAATAGGCAACTGTTGATCCACGCTCGATGTCTTCGAGAGTGTAGGTCCAGTCACAAGTTGCTAGAACACAATTGTTAGCATTTCCACCTTCTGGGGTCAAGAGGATTTCGGTCCAAGTTCCAGTAGCAGTAGTACCAGCAGCACTGATTTCGTAGTAGAGAGTTGGTTGAGCACCAGCGCTAGCGCCGATGTCAAGGCCAGATGGCGGGTTGCCAACCTCAGAGATCGTGAACTGGAAAGTTCTCGACTTCGAGTGCGAATCAGCCATTGGGGCGTGTTCGACAAGAGGAGCGAAGGTATCAGGTTCAGGTTTGATTTTGCTATCAGCATATGAGGTACCATAGGTGCTAGAGGAATCTTGGTCCTCTCTCATTCCGAGTGAGAAACCACTCCACTTGCGAGTAGTATCCGAGTAACCAGCCTCACAATTTGGTGAGGTGCTGGTCGAGCGGAAGAAGTAGGTCCAGCCGTGGCTGTTTACACAAATCCAGTTTGCTTTGGTAGTCTGGTAAGTAGTACCGGTTTGCTCGACATCGAACTCTCCGAACGTGGCCTGAGTAAATGAACTCGGCACAGGCACTAGGTGAGACATGGTCTTCCACACGGTCTGCTCGATTGGAGAGGCAGTTCCGCTGGAAAGTGGTGTGACGATATCGGTCGACTCGTCACCGATTCCGGTGACGACCCAGGTGTCATCGGTAGTATCATACCAGTATAGAAGATTCATACTAGGTCCATGAGTCTCATCGATTGCCAAGAATCCACCATCAGCGGTATGATGCTTAATCTGATTTGCAGTAGAAGCCCAGTTGTAGGTCGGTGCAGCATTTGGATTGTTCTGCCACATTACTCTCCACTGTGGGGCGGAGTAAGTTCCAGACCCGCCTCCAGTGGTATCGAAACAAGCCGAGGAGCCGGTTCCACAATCACTTGTATCCCACTCGTGTAGGTATTCATTGGCGCCTTCCCAGTAAGTTAATTGACGGTCGTAGAAAGTGCTGTGAGAATAACCGTCATCAGAATTGACACCCTCGGTGAGGATCTCAATCTTTCTATCGTTTGCTGGGGCGTTGTCAACGTCTTCGACGCTGAAAGTAAAGGTAGAAGTATCACCAACGTTAGCAGTTGGCGAATTAGTATCGGTTGTTCTCCAGTAATATTCGACATCATCTCCTGCGGAGAAAGCGATTGTTTTCGCCTTCACCATACACTTCTGAGAGGTGCAGGTTCCAATCACATCACCCTCTAGTGGGGTTTCTGAAGTTGTCCAACCATCGGTTGTGTAGTGTAATGTTGGTCCGTTACCAGCGGTGGTATCTATACCGGTGTCGTCAGTGAAGGTGGCGAACATGGTCCTTGCGCCCTCAACATAGGAGGTCACTCCATCGTAAGCAGAGGATATCATCTCAGGTACTGCTGTATCTGCTCCAGCAGAATAGATCACTGTCAGAGACGGTGATACGTAGTTGGAACTGTATGCTTGACGCGCACCCATTGAGTTGATCCCGCCTCCACCGTTAGTGGTCTTGGTATAATCAATATGGAATGCTGCGCCGACTCTGTCGCCAGCAAGGTATGCGGTTTGCAATGATCCGGCAACGCCGCTTGCACAAGAGGTTGCTGAATTACAAACATCACCAGTTACGACTGTTCCACTACTTCCAAGATTGAGCCAATTATAAGACATCACTGTGTCACTAGCATAGCTTGAGGCTTGGCATTTGAAGGTAGCACCAGCACAACCATAGGTGTAGGACGAACTAAAGTATGGGTCTACCAAAGCGGAACTACAGGTTGTCGACGAAGACGGTGCGGAAGTTCCACAATCCTGCATGATGACGAAGTCTACAGGCTGGTTGGACCATGAACCACCATAGTATGCATAGGCGGCTTTTACCTTCAAACTGATCTGACTGATAGTTGCAGCGCTTGGAAGCGCAGGTAGGTCAAGAGAGATGAAGGGAGCATATTTATCATAATAGCTAGTACCGTATCTCCAGACCGTCCAAGCATTGTTGGAGGCCCGCTTACCACAATAACCGTAGGTAAGACGGCAATAACCATGAGTGCCTGTTGGAGTGGATACTGTTGGGTCCAGACTGATTGGGAATGTTCTTTCATCAGCAAGTAGCCAATCGACTTCGACCATGGTCGAGATGACAATAACGCCATCGACGTAGCGGACGAAATATGTCGCAATATACTCCTCTTGCGACTGAACCGGCTCATCTGGACTCGAAGGAATAAGTGGCGCCTGAGTCACTATTGGCTCAGGAAGGTAAGCTAATACCTCACCGGTCTGAATGTTTCGAATCGTAATTTCAGACTGAGTCTGAATGAGTTGATCGAAGCCAAGCATGTCGTCCTCAAGGTAGAGTGCGTAGCCAGGCGGGATAATCATCTCCTCGGTCAGACCAAACCATGCAGCATCTCCAATGATCTCTGCATTTGGCCTCTCACGAATGATGAGGTCCTGCTTAACCATGTCTCCGCTAACCGAGTAGTCGAGGTCGAACCCATCTAGCAGATGATAGCGCAAGGTGTTACCCCCGATGCTAGTGCTAGATTCCGCTTCAGCGAATTTGTATTCGGTAATCTCCTTGCCGGTTTCATCGAGCATGGTGACCTGGGGGTTTATTCCGGTAACAATCGCATCAATGTTATCATTGGCGATGTCGACGGAAACACCAAGGTTGAGATCATCAGAGAACTCGACTTCAAGCGAGCTCTTCTTGACTTCCCAGCCATCTGCAGTAGAGACGATGTTTAAATCAATCTCCTGCCAAACACCATCTTCGAGATAGTGCATGGGGTCTGCGGTGGTGACCAGGTGGGTTTGGCCTTCGTCATCCAAATAGGCTTTGGAATTCAAGGACCTCATGCCCATTAATTCCTGAGCCGGATCAAAGGCGTCATACGCCACCGGTCGGTATTGGTCAGGCAATGCAAACACATCATCGGTTGAGGAATTATTCTCCTCTACTAAATCGGTGCTTTCATCGCTCGTGTTTTCCACAACCCCTGCAAAAGGCATTAGGGTCATCAAAACACAGAGGAAAAGGGCAATACCCAGTCCCCCCAAAGCAGTCGCTCTCTTATTCTTCATTGTTTTAAGCATATGTCATC
>Ga0308136_1000026_pt1 | contig 13458 bp, 21 predicted proteins | sample CB4_940_323_MT_FD_200497 | JGI IMG/M metagenome (GOLD analysis project Ga0308136, IMG submission 200497) | Metatranscriptome of marine microbial communities from Western Arctic Ocean, Canada - CB4_940_32.3 (Metagenome Metatranscriptome) | ecosystem: Environmental > Aquatic > Marine > Oceanic ...
CTCTGGTCCTGCTTGTTGCCGATTACGCTATTGATCAGCGTTACAGATATCTTTGTCATGGGAATCAGGCCTGTGCAGCTGCAGCTGCTGCTGCGGCCGCGGCTGCCTTGACGGCGGCTCGGGCCTGTGCCCTGCGTGCCATCCGGGCGGCGCCGATCTCAATAACCCTGCGTCTGCGGGCCTTTTCAGGAGCAATCTCCCGAAGCAGGGACAGAGCCTTGAAGGTGGCCTTAACGCTGTTTACAGGGTTGGTGCTATGCCGAGCCTTGCTCAGAATGTCCTTTACCCCTGCAAGCTCTACTACCGCGCGCACCGAGCCGCCGGCAATTACGCCCGTGCCCGGAACCGCAGGCTTGAGCATTACCTCAGCGCCGCAAAACTTGGTCGTTATTTCGTGGGGAATGGTGCTGCCATCCAGCGGTACTTCAATCATGTTGCGGCGGGCGTAATAAGAGCCCTTTTTAACGGCATCGGGAACGGCATCTGCCTTACCCAATCCCACACCGACTTTGCCTTTGCCATCGCCCACAACGACGATCGCGTTAAAGCTGAGGTGCCTGCCTCCCTTAACGACCTTGGCGACCCGGGAGATCTTCACCACCCGCTCCTCCATGCCGTCGTCGGGTCCGCGGTCTCTATCGCGCCCTCCTCCGTAGCCCCTGTTGGACGTCAAATGACCAGTCCTCCCTCTCTCGCTGCCTCGGCCAGGGCCTTGACCCTACCGTGGTACTTGTTACCGCCGCGATCGAACACAACAGACTTAATGCCCTTTTCGGCGGCCCGCTTGGCAACTAATTCGCCAACCGCACGAGACGTCAGGGTTTTTGTGCGTCCGTCCGAGCCCGTCTTAACATCGCTATCCAGGCTCGACGCGGCGGCTAGGGTCACCCCTAGAACGTCGTCGATGAGCTGGGCATACACATGCTGAGAGCTACGGAACACGGCCAGGCGCGGCCGTTCGGCCGTCCCGCTTACCCGCTTGCGAACCCGGGCGTGCCTAATGCGCACCCGGTGTTTAGCTGTTTTCCTCAGTGCCAACTACTACTCTCCAATAATTATCTAGGCCAAATTCATCTTGGTCCAAACCAGCTGGGCCCAAATCCACCGGGCCAACAACCTGCATGGCCGAGGCCGGTCTAATTAGACCCTTCGCGCTGACTTACCCGGCTTCAGCTTGATCTGTTCGCCGCTATAGCGAATGCCCTTGCCGGTGTAGGGGTTGGGCGGCCGTACTTTGCGAATTTGTGCCGCTAGCTGGCCGACCTTCTGTTTGTCTATACCGGTCACTTTAATAAGGTTTTGCCCCTCCACATCGACCTTCACGCCCTCAGGGGGGTGAATGACGACCGTGTGGCTGAGCATCACGTTCAGTGACACGCCCGAACCCTCTTGTTGGGCCCGGTATCCGACTCCGACCAGGTCGAGCTGCTTAACATAGCCCTCACTCACGCCTAAGACCATATTGGCCAGCAGGCTGCGGGTCAGGCCGTGCAGCGCTTTATGTCGACCATCGTCCGAAGGGCGGCCCACGGTGACCACGCCGTCGTTGTTCGCGATCAACATGTCAGAATCGAAGCTTTGCTTTAGTTCGCCCTTGGGGCCTTTAACGGCCACATCGGACCCGGACACGGTGACATTTACACCGCTCGGAACCGTTATGGGTTTGTTTCCTATACGAGACATTTTCTATTTCCCAGACCGGTACGATCCGCCGCTACCACACGTAGCAAAGCAGTTCGCCGCCGATGCCCTTCTTCCATGCGTCGCGTCCGGTCATCACGCCCTGAGACGTAGACAGGAAGGACACTCCAAGACCGCCAAAGTATCGAGGGATCTCTCCCTTGCGAACGTACACGCGCAGGCCAGGTCGGCTCACTCGCTTCAGTCCAGCTATTCCGGGGTCCCCGCGGTCGTGGTAATGCAAGAAGACTTTTATACCTCTCTGCGGCCCCCCGGTCTCTTCCAATTCGTAACCCAGAATGAATCCCTCATTTTTCAACAGCTCGGCTATCGAAATCTTCATCTTGGACGCGGGTATCGGCACGCTATCGTGCTCGGCCGTAACCGCGTTGCGTATTCGTGTGAGCATATCTGCAATCGGATCAGTAACTGACATAGCCCTTACCAGCTGGCCTTTCGAATCCCCGGCAGCATGCCGCGAAGCGCCAACTCCCTGAAACAAATCCTGCAGAGACCAACGTGCCTGATATACGCACGAGGCCGGCTGCAACGGTTGCAACGGTTGTACTTATGAGTCGAGTATTTTTGCGGCCTTTTCCAGCGCGCAACCATTGAGGCCTTTGCCAATTAACTATCCTCCCTATTCACGATCGTCGGACACTGGCCTATTCACGATCGCCCGGCAACGGTGCCATTAAGCGACAGTTCCATCGCCAGTCTTGGCAAACGGAACACCCAAAAGCTCCAGGAGCCTCAGGCCTTCCCTATCGTTCGGAGCGGTGGTTGTCACCACCACTTGCAATCCTCGAAGTCTATCCACGGCGTTGTAGTCGATCTCCGGGAACATCACCTGTTCCTTAAACCCGATGGCGTAGTTGCCTCTGCCATCGAACGACTTGCGCGACAGTCCGCGAAAATCCCGAATGCGAGGCAGGGCGGAAGCGACCAGTCGGTCGAAGAACTCCCACATTCGCCGCCCGCGCATGGTGGTGCTAACCCCTATCGGCATACCCTCGCGCAACTTGTAGTTGGCGATGGACTTCCGAGCCCGGTTGGTGATCGGCCGCTGGCCGGTTATCTTGCTTATGTCGCCGCTGGCATTCTCCAGCGCTCGCGGGTTCGCGATCGCCTCACCGAGGCCAATGTTGACAATTATCTTCTCGATGGTCGGCACCTGCATCGGGGAGCTGTAATTGAACTCCTTAATGAGGGCCGGGCCAACCGTTTCAATATGCAGCGCCTTCAGCCTGGGCATCGCCAGCTTCCCGTTGGTCGCAGCGGGCGCCTCAGCGACAGCCGCCTCTGGGGCAGCAGCAGCCGGAGCAGCCTTAGCACGGGTCGCGCGCTTTTTGGCCGGAGCCTTGGCCTTGGCCGCGCCTTTAGCCGAACCAGCCGCAGCCTTCTCGGCCTTCGCCGCGGGTTTGGCCGCTTTGGCCGTGGTCCGTCGAGCCCGCTTGGGCTTTTCGTCTTCGCTTGTAGTTTTTTCTTCTGTATCAGCCATGATCAGTCTGAGTAAACCCTATTCAATTATTTCGTTGCAGCTCTTGCACACGCGAGCCTTGGAGCCATCGGCCAGGAACTTGCGGCCAACCCGGCCGGGCTCGTTGCAAGACGGGCACACCAGCACCACCTTGGCGACCGACAGGGGAATCTCTTTTTCGATAATCCCGGCCTGGCGCACGCTGGCGGAGGGTTTCATGTGCTTTTTAACAATGTTCACGCCTTCCACCTGGATGGTGCCTTTATCGGGAAACGCCCTGACAACTTTGCCCTGCTTCCCCCGGTCGCGTCCGCTTATTACCAGTACGGTGTCTTCCGTTCTAATTTTCATGCCCAGTTGCTCCGACCCGCAGGCCTAGAGCACCTCCGGTGCAAGCGAGACTATTCTCATGAAGTTCTTATCTCGCAGTTCCCGAGCCACCGGACCGAAAATTCGCGTGCCCCTCGGCAGGTTCTCCGGATTGACGAGGACGGCGGCGTTGTCGTCAAACCGAATGTGGGACCCGTCCCGCCTGCGGTAGGACTTGGCGGTACGCACAACAACGGCACGCACAACCTCGCCTTTCTTCACCCCGGCCGCAGGAGCGGCCTCCTTGACCGAGCAAACAATTATGTCGCCCAGCCCGGCGTACCGACGACCGCTGCCGCCAGGTACCCCGATGCAACTTATAACTTTGGCGCCCGAGTTGTCGGCAACCCTGAGGCGGGAGTAAATCTGAATCACTCTTTGGCCTCTTCCTCGCCTGCTTCTGGCTTGGGCTCAGTTGCGGGCTCGACGGCTTCGGGTTCTTTTTTGGATTCGGCAGCAGCCTCTGGTTCAACCTTCGCTTCAGGCTCAGCCTCTACGACGGCTTCAGGTTCGGCAACAGCCTCTGGTTCAACGGTCGCTTCAGGCTCAGCCTCTACGACGGCTTCAGGTTCGGCAACAGCCTCTGGTTCAACGGTCGCTTCAGGCTCAGCCTCTACGACGGCTTCAGGTTCGGCAGCAGCCTCTGGTTCAACGGTCGCCTCAGGCTCGGCAGCAACGGCCTCGGCTGCAGCAGCTGCGGCTACGGCAGCGGCCTCTTCAGCGACGATTGCGGCGGCGGCCTCCTCGACTGCTGCTACCGCGGCGGCCTCTTTCGCTACTGCCACAGCAGCGTTTGCGGCTGCGAGGGCAGCTTCCTGCTCTTCGCCAGCTAGCTTCTGAGCTACTTGGACATCCTCGGCCAGCTTAATGTCGTCGGGTTGAACCTCGGCAACATCCCCGCGCTCGATAATCTCAGCCACGCGCCACCGCTTGGTCTTAGAGATCGGTCGAGACTCGATCAGCTGCACCAAATCGCCCAACTTAGCTTCGTTCTCCGGGTCGTGAGCGACGTATCGCTTCCGCACCTGGATGGACTTCTTATAAAGCCGATGGGAGCGACGGCGCTCAATGTAGACCACAACGGTCTTATCCATCTTGTCGCTTACAACGCGACCTACTCGGACTTTACGTCTCTCAAAGCTCATGCTTCGACCTTCGCCAATTCACGTTCCCTGAGAACGGTCTTAATCCGAGCCACACGGCGCCGGGAGGTTTTAATTTCATTCACGTCGGCGAGTTGCATCGTCGCTGCTCTGAACCGCAGGTTCATCAGCGCCTTCAGCGTCACTTCCAACTCTTCGGCGAGTTCATCGTCGCCAAGTGTTCTTATGTCGTCTACCGCCAAATCGGTCCCCTAGCGTGCATTCAGCCGCCCCCGGCTAGAACGCATCCTTTTTAACTATCTTTGTTGCCATCGGTAACTTCGCCGCCGCAAGTCGCAGCGCCTCGCGCGCCACGTCTTCCGGCACACCTGCCATTTCAAATAGCACCCGGCCCGGCTTGACGACGGCGACCCAGTGGTCCACCGCGCCCTTGCCTTTTCCCATTCGGGTCTCGGCCGCACGCGCAGTCACAGACTTGTCGGGGAAAATTCGGATCCATATCTTTCCGCCGCGCTTGGCGTGACGGGTCATCGCTCGCCTGGCCGACTCAATCTGCCGGGCCGTGACCCAGTGAGCTGCCGTTGCCTTCAGAGCGAACTCACCGAGGTTAATGGCGCTACCGGCATTCGCTATGCCCTTGAGCCGCCCTCTGTGATGGTTTCGGTACTTGAGCCTCTTGGGTTGAAGCATTACTTACTCTCCGGCTCTTCGATTGCCGGAGCCGACTCGGGTACGGCTGGCTCCTCAGATGCTGGAGTTGCTGCCTCTGGCGCGGTAGCTGCGGGAGCGGGAGCGGCCATCGAGGGTGATGCGTCCGTAGCCCCGACAATCGCCTCCACTTCCGCTGCTGCTGCAACCGCCGCTGCCGCAGCGGCAGCGGCAGCCTGAGCCTCGGCGGCCTCTTGGGCAGCCGACTCCTCAGGGCTGAGCGTAACCTCGATGGGCTTCATGTCCTCGAGTTCCGGCTCTTTCTCCTGTTTGATGATGTCCCCGTGGTATATCCAAACCTTTACGCCGATGCGGCCAAAATCAGTCGCCGCCTCTGCTATTGCAAAGTCCACGTCTGCCCTCAGCGTATGCAGGGGCACCCGGCCTTCCATGGCCTTTTCCCGGCGAGCAATGTCAGCGCCACCCAGGCGACCGGCAATGAGGATTTTTACGCCCTTTGCCCCGGCCTGGATAGTTCGGCTAACAGCCTGCCGAATGGCCCGTCTGTAGGCAATACGGCGTTCCAACTGTTCGGCCACGCTGCGAGCAACAAGGAACGCGTCCAGTTCGGGCTGCCGAATCTCTTGCACGTTCAGCCGTGCACGGCGATTGGTCAGTGACTCGAGCATCTTACGAAGCTCTTCGACACGTTGACCGCCGCGACCAATCACGATACCGGGCCTGGCGGTGTGAACAGTCACGACCACCTCGGACGAGTTGCGCTCAATCTCGACTTTGGAGATCCCGGCGTCCGGATACCTCTTAGCGATATTGTCGCGTATCGACAGGTCTTCTTTGACCAGTTCCCTGTAGTCGGCCGTCTTGGCCGCGAACCAGGTCGCCTGCCAGTCTTTGATGATCCCGAGGCGGAAGCCTATGGGATGGGTCTTATGCCCCAACTAGATCCTCCCCCTCATTGTCGTCAACGACCACAGTGATGTGGCTGTTGCGACGAATGATCCGAGCCGAGCGGCCACGGGCGCGAGCCCTGAAGCGCTTTGTGCTAGTGCCTTCGTCGGCAAATATAGAAACAATCTTCAGTTCCCCACCCCGGGACGCCTGCTCATTTTCAGCATTGGCGTTGGCAGACCGCACAACCTTGGCCACCACCGCCGCGGCTGGCGACGGCAGAAACTCCAGGGTGTGCAGCGCCTCATCGACATACATCCCGCGGACGAGGTCGATTATGCGTCTGACTCGTTTTACCGAGAGTCCGGTATTTTTTACTTTTGCAGTCGATGTCATTGTTAGCTAATTCCGCCTATTGTCTTGCCAATTACCGGCCGGGAGGCCGGGCTGGCTACCTGACCGAGCTGGTCCTGTCAGACCGGCCCATGTGGCCTCGGAACGTGCGAGTGGGGGCAAACTCCCCCAACCGGTGTCCCACCATGTTCTCAGTTATGAATATGGGTACGTGCCGCCGCCCGTCGTGAACCGCAATGGTCAACCCGAGCATATCGGGCATAATCATCGACGGTCGCGACCAGGTTTTAATCACGGTTTTGTCCGTGCTTTGCCGGGCCTTATCGACCTTCTTGGCCAACTTTGCGTCTACAAACGGCCCCTTTTTAATAGACCTGGACATCTACTTCTGGCCCCGCCTTCTAATAATGTTCTTACCGGTGGATTTGTTTCGCCTCGTACGGAAACCCAGTGTGGGCTTGCCCCAGGGCGTCTTCGGACCAGGCATACCGATGGGGGACTTGCCCTCACCACCGCCGTGCGGATGGTCCCTCGGGGACATAACCACACCACGTACCGACGGTCGCCAACCCATGTTCCGCCTGCGTCCCGCCTTGCCGTGCTTGCGGTTCTTGTTGTCTACCGCGCCCAGTTGACCAATGCTGGCCATGCACTCACTGTGCAGTCGTCGCACCTCGCCTGAAGGCAGGCGGACCAGCGTATGGTCGCCCTCCTTGGCAAGTACCTGGGCAGAGCCACCGGCGCTGCGGACCATCTGTCCACCGCGGCCGATATTCATTTCGATATTGTGCACTTCGGTACCGGTCGGAATGGCACGCAATGGCAGCGCGTTGCCAGGGCTTATGGTCGCCTGTTCACCCGCTATGACAGCATCTCCAACCTGGAGTTGCTGAGGTGCCAAAATGTAGCGCCAGTCCCCGTCGGCGTACTTAATCAGTGCGATACGGGAAGAGCGATTCGGGTCGTACTCGACCGAGGTGACCTCCCCCGGGACGCCGGACTTGTTTCGTTTGAAGTCGATCTCACGGTAGCGACGCTTGTGTCCCCCGCCGCGATGGCGAACAGAGATGCGGCCTTTATTGTCCCGGCCAGCGTGCCTTTTCAGGCCCTTGGTCAGAGACTTCTTGGGATGGCGTGTGGTTATGTCGTCGCTGGTCTGAAGGACGACGCCCCTTTGCCCAGGTGTTACCGGTTTTAGCGATCTCAGTGGCATGACTAAACGCCCTCGAAGATGGTGATTGATTCGCCAGGAGCCAGTTTCACGATCGCCTTCTTCCAGGTTTTCCCCTGGGTCGTGCGGGGACCAAAGCGCTTGCGCTTGCCCTTCATCACCATCGTGTTGACGCTGGAAACTTTGACGTCGAACGCGGTCTCTACCGCATCTTTAATCTCTAATTTAGTGGCAGACGTGACAACCTCAAAAACGTACCGCCCTCGCTCCTGGAGGGAGGTGCTCTTTTCAGTAACAATCGGTCTGCGTATAACTGTCGCGGAGTCCATTTTTAGCCCTCGTCCTTCGCGGCGTCGTTGTCCCCGGCACCGTTGTCAGGGGTGCCCTTATCCGCGGCGGCGGGGGCGGCGCGCTTGCCTTTTCTCACGAAGGGTCCGCCCCAGATCCGCTCGGCCTCGCGCACCGCATCGACGGTCATAATGATCCGTCGGTGCTTGAGCAGATCAACAGTGTTTAGCTGGAAGGCGGGCATCATCTTAAGTTTCGGTACGTTCTTGGCCGCCCGTAAAACCTCGGGCTCAGCGCCGTCCGCGACCAGTAGCACGGTGCCGGTAACATTCAGCGAAGCGAGCGCCGACACAATATATTTGGTCTTGGCCTCAGCCAAGTTCAACTTATCGACGCCCAGCAGTTCTCCATCACGTGCCCTGGAAGACAGCGACGCCTTCAATGCGGCCCAGCGCATGCGCTTTGGGGTCCGCTGTGTGTAATCCCTGGGCGAGGGGCCAAACACAATGCCGCCTCCGCGCCAAATAGGTGACCGAATGGAACCAACACGCGCGCGGCCCGTGCCCTTCTGGCGCCACGGCTTGCGACCGCCACCGGACACCTGGGCCCGGGTCTTGGTCGAAGACGTGCCCTGGCGGGCGTTTGCGTGCTGTCCGACCACCACCTGGTGGACAAGAGCAGGCTTGGCCGGGGCGTTGAACAGGTCATCCAGGACATCAATATGCCCCAGGGACTTACCCTCTATGTCGAGCAACCTGATCTTCACTTGGACCCTGTTCCGGAAGCTTTTGCTCCCTTGATCGAGCTGCGAATGTAAACCAGCGAGTTCCTCGCCCCCGGCAGTGCGCCCCTGACGAAAATCAGGTTGCGCTCAACATCGGTGGAGACAACTTCAAGGTTCTGCACAGTAATTTGGGCTGCACCCATGTGCCCCGCCATTTTCTGGCCCTTCAGTACCTTGCCCGGGGTGGTGCCCGCTCCAATGGAGCCAGGCGCACGGTGACGGTCGGACTGACCGTGAGTCTTTGGGCCGCCATGGAAGCCGTGCCTCTTAACGCCGCCAGCGAAGCCGCGCCCCTTGGAGGTCCCGGTGGCGTCCACGCGGTCTCCCGTCTCAAAGACGCTAACGTCCACCTGGGCGCCCACCTCGACCTCACTCAGGTCGAACCCAGGGCCACCGTCGGCCCGAATCTCACGCAGGTGCCTAAAGGTCTTGCCCGCCCGTTTCTGGTGTCCGGCGAGAGGCCTGGTGGCCCGCTTCACCTCTTCGAAGCCAATTTGAACGGCTTCATAGCCATCGGCCTCGGAGGTCTTGACCTGAGTGACCACGCAAGGGCCAGCTTGGACGGCGGTAACGCAGTCCAGATCGCCGCTCTCGCGCACCATCTCGGTGGTCCCAATCTTTTTACCTAATATCGCTTTAACGTTCATGCCTGTGGTCTTGCCCTTACTAGAGCTTTATCGAGATGTCCACGCCAGCGGGGACATTCAAACTTGTTAGTGAATCAATAGTCTTGGGAGTAGGCTCCAAGATGTCGATAAGCCTGTTGTGCGTGCGCAACTCGAAGTGCTCGCGCGAGTCCTTGAACACGTGCGGTGAGCGAATAACACAGAACCGTTTTATCGACGTCGGCAGGGGTATAGGCCCGGCCACCTGGGCTCCAGTGCGTTCGGCCGCTTCCACAATCTGTCCGGCGGACAGGTCGAGAATGCGGTGATCGAAAGCCTTGAGGATGATGCGAATTTTTTGCTTTGTAACCATCTAATTAGCCCGCCTTGGCTGCGGCCGCCACTGCTTGGGGCGCCTGTTCGAACTTATCAAATTCCATTGAGAACGCCGCGCGTCCTTGTGTTAGTGAGCGCAACGTATTGGCGTAACCAAAGCTCTCGGCAAGCGGAATAGTCGCCTGGACCACCTGAGTGCCATCGATGGCCTCAATGTTCTTGACCTGCGCCCGCCTGCGGCCGAGATCCCCGACAACTTCCCCGAGGTATTCACTCGGTGCCGACACTTCAAGGCTCATCACCGGCTCAAGCAAGTAGGGTTTGGCGTGAGCCAGGGCATCTTTCATAGCCATAGAGCCCGCTACCTTGAAGGCCATTTCAGACGAGTCAACGTCGTGTGACGAACCGTCGCGCAACGTCGCTTTCACGTCAATGACCGGGTAGCCCGCGACGGGGCCAGCGCCGAGCGCCTCTCGAACGCCCTGCTTGACCGCACTAATGAACTGCTTGGGTATGTTACCGCCCTTAACTTTGTCTTCGAAAACAAAGCCTTCACCAGAGGGGAGGGGTTCAATAATTATCTTGGCGTGGCCGTACTGACCGTGACCACCACTCTGTCGAACGAAACGTCCCTCGCCGTGGGCCTCAATGCGTATGGCCTCCCGGTAAGCGACCCTCGGCTGTCCGACCGTGCCTTCGACACGGAACTCTCGCCGCATCCTGTCGACGATTATATCGAGGTGCAGCTCACCCATACCTGACAGGATCGTCTGGCCGACCTCGGCGTCAAAGGCCACATGCAGGGTCGGGTCTTCATCCGAGAGCTTCACGAGCGCGTCTGAAAGCTTCTCCTGGTCCGCCTTGGTCTTGGGCTCAATAGCGACCGAGACCACCGGTTCGGGGAAAGTTATGGCCTCCAGCACGACGGGAGAAACCTCAGCGCTAAGCGTATCGCCGGTGGTGGTGGCCTTCAGGCCGACCGCCGCCGCGATATCGCCTGCTGAAACGAAGTCAACGTCTTCCTTGTGGTTGGCGTGCATCTTAACGACGCGCCCCAGCCGTTCACGTTTGCCCGTGGTCGAGTTGTAGACCATGGAACCGGAGTTGACCTTGCCAGAGTAGACACGGAAGTAAACCAGACGACCGATAAACTCGTCGGTGACCGCCTTGAACGCGAGCGCCGAGAACGGCTCTTCGGGGTCGGGCTTACGGATAACCGTTTCACCACTCTTAAGGTCACGGCCCTCAATGGCCGGGACATCAAGAGGAGAGGGAAGGTAATCGATAATGGCGTCGAGCAGCGGCTGAACGGCCTTCGTCTTCAGTGCCGTGCCACAGACGACCGGCACAAGCTTGTTGGCAATGGTTGCCCGGCGCAGAGCCGCCTTGAGGTCTTTTACCGTGATCTCCTCGTCATCGAGGAACTTCATCATTAGATCGTCGTCGGCCTCGGCAGTCTTCTCTATCAGCCGGGCCCGATACACCTCCACCAGCTCCGACATGTCATCGGGGACCGGTTCCTCAACCGGCACCTGCTCGCCTTCCGACGGGTAGATGTAGGCCTTGCGCTCGATAAGGTCGACGACCCCGCGGAAGTCACTCTCAGTACCGACCGGTAGCTGGACGGCCACCGGGTTGGCACCGAGTCGACGCACGAGGCTGTCCATGGCTCGCTGTATATCCGCCCCAACCTTGTCCATCTTGTTGATGAAGCAGATCCGCGGGACGCTGTAGCGATCGGCCTGCCGCCAAACGGTCTCGGACTGGGGCTGGACGCCCGCCACGGCGTCGAGCACCACCACGCCGCCATCGAGAATCCGCAAGCTGCGCTCGACTTCAGCGGTGAAGTCCACGTGTCCCGGTGTGTCGATGACGTTGATCGGGTGGTCTCTCCACGTGGCAGTCGTGGCGGCCGAGGTAATCGTTATGCCTCGTTCGCGCTCCTGCTCCATCCAGTCCATGGCCGTGGTGCCCTCGTCCACACCGCCGATCTTGTGGATACGGCCAGCGAAGTACAGGACGCGCTCGGTGACGGTCGTCTTACCCGCATCAATGTGAGCAATAAACCCAATGTTTCGCGTGCGCTGTAGCACGACAGACGGCGAGTTGCCGCTGTTACGAGTTTTATCGGGGTTTTTGGTCGTCATGGGAGATACCTTGGAATAGTCGTGGGGCGAGAGTGGAAGGGGAAACGGCCGCCTACCAGCGGTAGTGTGCGAACGCCCGGTTGGCCTCTGCCATTCGGTGCAGGTCTTCCTTGTGCTTAACTGCCGTGCCTTCGCCTCGGGATGCCTCAATCAACTCCTGAGCCAGCCTATCTGCGATGGGTCGACCCGACCGCTTCCGGGCGGAGGCGATAAGCCAGCGCATGGCCAGTGCCACACGTCGTTCCGGGCGAACCTCGATAGGAACCTGGTAGGTAGCGCCACCGACACGGCGGGACTTGACCTCAAGGGCCGGTACCGCGTTGCGCACAGCCAGGTCGAATATGTCGATACCTGGCCGCTTGGCTTGGTCTTCAGCTATGTCCAGGGCGGCGTAAACCGCGCGCTGGGCAGTCGACTTCTTGCCACCCATCATCACCCGGTTGATGAACTTGGCAAGGTCCGTGCTGCCGTACCTGGGGTCGGCAATAATTAGTCGTTTTTGTGCTCTGTGTCTACGTGCCATTTAACCGACCTGACCGCCTGCGTTCTTGGTTTTTTTTGCGCCGTACTTGCTGCGACCGCGCCTGCGCTCGTCCACCCCCGAGGTGTCCAGCGCGCCGCGAATAATGTGATACCGCACGCCCGGAAGGTCCTTGACCCGGCCACCCCTGAGCATCACTACCGAGTGCTCCTGCAGGTTGTGGCCTTCCCCGGGTATGTATGCCGTAACTTCCATGCCATTCGTGAGCCTGACTCGCGCGACCTTACGGAGCGCCGAGTTCGGCTTCTTGGGAGTCTGAGTTCTTACCAGAACGCAAACGCCCCGTTTCTGAGGTGCGCCTCCTGGGTTTCTGCGGCCCTTGTTCTTCAACGTGTTGAAGATGTAACCCAGCGCGGGCGCCTTGTCCTTCTTGCGTTTGGTCTTGCGGCCTTTTCTGACCAGTTGGTTTACGGTCGGCATTATTCGCTCTACCCAAACTCCATGGTTAAAAACAACATCAGCATGCCTGTTGACACACCGTCACCTAGCGGGGTTGGCTCAGCCTTTCTCGTGGCTGCACCGGCGCTAAACGCCAGACACAATGGAGCCCCTCCGCCGAAGTAGGCGACAAACAGATATGCTACAGGCCCGCCGAGCCCGGTGTCAACAGGCGGAGGACATTTTGATGATACGATTCCTGACATCCAGATTGGGGGGCGTAAAGATGGCGGATTCAGGGGTCACGCAGCACGATCCAACAGAGTCTTTAGCTGCGTTCCTTGAGTCGTTTGCATACGGCTCTCGAAACGACCTCTTATTCAAGTTTTTACACCCTCGAAATGGTTTGAAAGAGCAGGGCGGGGCGGAATTTTTCCGCAGGCTGCTCGAACTGCTGGGTGAGGCCTTCGACACCGGGGACTACTCCGAGGTCGTGGAACACTGCGTTTCAGCCCAAATAGAAGGTTACACCCCCAGCTCCAACACCGTTCCGTTGTGGGCCTATGACGACACGCCGTGGGCCCCGTTGGCCAAGCCGTTGTCCGAGTCCCGGCTGGCGCTTATCTCCGCGGGCGGTCTGTTCGTCGAGCACGACGACCCTTTGC
>Ga0308136_1000031_pt1 | contig 12947 bp, 8 predicted proteins | sample CB4_940_323_MT_FD_200497 | JGI IMG/M metagenome (GOLD analysis project Ga0308136, IMG submission 200497) | Metatranscriptome of marine microbial communities from Western Arctic Ocean, Canada - CB4_940_32.3 (Metagenome Metatranscriptome) | ecosystem: Environmental > Aquatic > Marine > Oceanic ...
GAAACCGTGAGCCAGGAATTTCCTGGTGACCAGCACACAGCCCGCGGGGCTTCAGAGAGTTATTCATGCGACTGACACTACGAACCATGTTGGCTTACCTCGACGATGTGCTCGAGCCAGAGGACGCAGAGGAACTTGGTCAGAAGATTGGCGAGAGCGAGTTTGCCAGTGAGCTGGTGTATCGAGCCCTGACTTCCACACGCAAGCTGGACCTCTCAGCCCCGGCAGTGGTTGGCACCGGCATGGGCCGGGATGCGAACACGGTGGCAGAGTACCTCGACAATGCCCTCTCAGCGGACCAGCTGCCCGAGTTTGAACATGTCTGCCTTGAATCAGACGAACAGCTTGCAGAAGTCACCTCATGCCACCGTATCCTGACGATGGTGCTGACGGAGCCTGTCGAAGTGCCGAGCCAGTTGCGGGATCGCGTCAATACACTGAACCAGGTCGTGGTCGAGGAGAGCACGACATCGGAAGCTCGCCGTCGTGATCTTCACAACCTGACGCTGGCGGAACGCCGCGAGCTGGATCGCCAGCCCGCCTACCTGGCGGCAGGCAGGAGTCGATTGCGTGAGCGAATCATCCCGGCCACTATCCTGGTCGTGCTGTTTGGCCTCGTTGGCCTGCGAATGGTCGGCCACTTCGACTCCACCCACCCGCTGCTTGGAAGCTTCTTTCCGATGCTGGTGGACGACCGTTCCTTCATCGACACAGATGATAGCCAGCCCGCCCCACTGGCCCTTGGATCCAGTCATTCCAGTCAGCCCACGGATCCGAACGCGCAGCAACCGTTGGCTCAGAACAGGAATATCTCGATAACCAACCATTCCGCGACAGACCTGCTGCTTGTACGTTCCGTCGCTGACAAGACCTGGCAACGGATGGCGCAGGGTAAATTGCTTGAGAAAGGAATGCAGCTCAGCTCGCTGCCAGCCTTCCAGCCTCAATTGTCGCTATCCAACCGAATGCGGCTGACATTGTTCGGGCATTGCCAGCTTCAGCTGAATCCTGCAATCTCCGTGGCAGGCTCGGCTTTGCAGATCGATCGCGGCCGATTGATTCTTTCCAATGCCGGTGCTCGTGACAGTGAGTTGCAGATCACCGTGGCAGGTACGACTGGCACAGTGGAGTTACCAAGTCCCGGCGCATCACTTCTGCTGGAAGTCGAGCGATACTTGCCGCCGGGCTCAGATCCAGCAGAGGTCGAGTCGCTGTCGGTGGTCCGGATCATCTGCATCGGCGCCGCCCGCTGGCTGCAAAAGGGAGCCAAGGGTGCTGTCCAGCGAATCAGTGATGAGCCTGGCTACCAGGTCTATACCCTGATCGGCGAGCAGGATGTGATAACCGGCAAGACCAGCCTGTTGCCGGCCTGGGCGAGACAACAGCCGGGCCAGCGACCGCTCGAGCATCAGGCGGTGACCGAGTTGATCGAGGGGAGTGACCAGGAGTTATCGATCAGCGACTCCCTGCGTGCTCAATTTGACACCCATCGCAAACCAGTAGTCCGTGCCCTGGCGGCCCGCTGCCTGGCAGCTCTGGGTGAATACGATGCAATCGTGCAGTGCTGGAGCAATCCAGATCTGCACGCCTTCTGGGAAGACCAGTTACTTCAGTTGCGGGCCGAACTCGCCTGGGGAACTGAAACGGCCCAGCAGATCGAGCAGGTTTTAGAGCAGCAGCGCAAGGCCGACGCTGAGATGCTCTACCGAATGCTCTGGGGCTATAGCCCCAGCGAGCTGGAGTCCGAAGCGGGTGCCGAGCTGGTGGAACGACTTAGTCATGAGCAGATGGATGTACGGCTGCTGGCCTATACCAACCTGCACTGGATGACAGGGCGAACCCAGCAATACCAGGTCCACCGGTCTCCGGACCGCGAGCTGCCTCACATCCAGGGCTGGCGGCGGTTGCTCAAGGACGGCCTGGTTCGTTATGACAAGGCCCCGCATCCTTTGATGGTGTTGGCACCGATCGAATCGCCCTGAGTAGCAGGTCGGTATTCTGGGCTGGCAAGACCCTTTTCGGGCTGACCACCGGTTGGTAGACTGCACTAGTCAACGCTGCCGCCGAAGGCATTTACCCTGTCACGGTATATCCTGCGGCGTTTGGCCGCTTCCTTGTCCAGCAGGCTGAACTGGTTCGTCCCCGCCTTCAGACGCACTTCGACGAACGTGGCTTGTTGATCGAAGGAGTGCTGAGTCTATGCGGATAAAGACGTCTGCTCGCCATGGCCAGCATGGAGCAGACGGGCGACTTTGTGGCTTGTAACACGGCAGCGGATCTGATTGCCGAGGGCGCAGAGAAGCGAGTGAAACAACAGTTGCGACGTTTCAAGGAGAGACAGTTAACATACCGACATTCCGCTGGCCGGCGATCTCGTGGCAACGATGATCAGGCTCCGGAGTAACCCGGCGACGACCGGAATGTGCGGCTGACATACAGTTCAAGGAATCTTGTCTTATGAAGTTCGCGGATTTTCTCAGTGAAGCGGCGATCAAACCGGATTTGGCCGCAGTCGACAAACAGGGTGTTATTGAAGAGCTCGTCGCGTCGCTCGTATTGGTTGGTGCGGTCGACGCCAGCGAACAAAGCAACATTGTTGAGGCAGTGCTGAAGCGGGAAGAACTTGGCAGCACCGGGATTGGCCGGGGCGTGGCAGTTCCTCATACCAAGCATGCCAGTGTGGACCAGTTGATAGGGACCGTCGGTATCAGTGCCGAGGGCGTTGATTTCAATAGCCTGGACGGTCGCAGGGTACAGCTGTTTTTCTTGCTGGTCTCGCCTCCCGATCGTCCGGGAGACCACTTGAGGGCGCTGGAGAATATCTCGCGACAACTTCGCGATGAGACGTTCTGCCGGTTCCTCAAACAATCCAAGACGACTGCGGATATCGCGCAGTTGCTCGAGGAAGCTGACAACAACCAGTTCGTCAGCTAGCAATCCTCAAAGGAGTGTCGGCTAGTCATAAGGCCGGCAAGGGTTCCCCGCGGGTACCGTTATTCGCAGGAAACCAAGCGGAAACGAAGAGACAGTGATACGATTTTGAGTGTGAGAGAAAATGGCTGAGGTGAATCATAGTCAGAGCGTGGTCGTGAACAACCCGCAAGGGTTGCATGCCCGACCCGCCGACTTGTTTGTCAGCACCGCCTGTCGCTTTGAAGCGACCGTCGAGGTCGAGAAGGATGGGGTGCGTGTTGACGGCAAGAGCATCATGGCGATTCTCACACTGGCTGCCACTCAGGGCAGTGAATTGACGATATGGGCCAGCGGCAGCGATGCCCAGCAGGCACTCGAGGCGCTGGTTGAAGTCCTACAAAATGATTGTGCCGTGTCCTGAACGGCACGTGAGTACAAGGAAAAACATAGGTGTGATGAGCAGGGCAGCGAGTGGAGCGGCTTAAATCGCGCTCCTCATTGTCAGCTCATCCGGGCAGGTGATTGATCTCACCGGCAGGCACGTGCGCCGGCCGGCGATCGATTCCGCCAGGCTATCGACGCGTTACGGCGCGGCGATGCAAGAAATACGATAATGCAGGTTTTACAGGGGATAGCTGTTTCGCCCGGCATTGCCATTGGCGAGGCACTTGTCATCGATAACGAGGGGTTCCGGATTCCCAACCGGTTCGTCCTGCGTGACGCCGTTCAGAATGAACTGGAACGGCTCGATCGAGCGATTGAAGCAGTCGCCAGCAAGATTCGTCGAAATCGCGACCAGGTGACCCAGCAACTGGGCGACCAGTATGGAGCGATCTTCTCTGCCCACCTGCAAATGTTGCGCGATCCGATGCTCTACGATGAGTTGGAGACGCTCATCCGCCAGCAGCATCATTCAGCAGAATATGCTGTCAGTCGCACGCTGCGGCGATATGCCAAGGTCTTCCAGCAACTCGATGACGAATACCTGGCTGAACGGGCACATGATGTTTTTGATCTCGAACGCAGCCTGCTGGGTGAACTGCTTGGCCGCCGCAGAGAATCACTGACTGAACTGGAACAACCAGCCATCGTGCTGGCACATAACCTGACACCCAACGAAACGGCCAAGATGAACCCCGAGTTCGTACTGTCGTTTGTTACCGAAATGGGGGGGCCAGGAAGCCATACGGCAATTATCGCCAAGGGACTGGAGATTCCGGCCATTGTCGGAGCAGGAATGTTCCTGACAGATGTCTCGGGCGGTGATCGAGTGATCGTGGATGGTGACCACGGCCAAGTCATCCTGCAACCCGACCAGGAGACGCTGGAACGCTACCAGCAGGAAATCGATGAGCACCGTAGCCTGGCAACCCGGTTGGCCGAACTGAAGGACGAACCGGCCGAGACACTCGATGGTAGCAGCGTGCAACTGCTGGCAAATATCGAGTTCCCACATGAGGTCGATTTGTGCCTCAGTAGGGGTGCCGAGGGAATCGGCTTGTATCGCACAGAATTCCTCTATCTTGGCGCCGACCGTGAGCCGACCGAGGAGGACCATTACCGGGCCTATGCGGACGTCGTCCAGGCGATGGGACCGCGGCCGGTTGTGATTCGAACTGTCGACCTGGGTGCCGACAAGATGGGCCAACTGCCTCGTACCGAGGAAGAAAACAATCCCTTCTTGGGCGTCCGCAGTATTCGCCTTTCGCTTCGTAACCTCGACCTCTTTCGTGTCCAATTGCGAGCCATCGCCCGCGCCAGCGCGCTGGGTGAAGTCAAGATCATGTTTCCGCTGATCGCCACTCTGCAGGAAATCCGCCAGGCCAAGATGCTACTGGCCGACACCATGGAAGATGTTCGTGAGCAGGGATTTGATTGCGCCGACCAGATCCCGGTAGGGATGATGGTCGAAGTGCCGTCGGCAGTCATGATGATTGACAAGCTGGTTGCCGAAGTCGACTTCCTCAGCATCGGTACCAACGATCTGATCCAGTATGCTCTGGCAGTCGACCGGACGAACAAGGATATCGCATCACTTTACCGGGCCAGCGATCCGGCCGTCTTGCGATTGATCGATATCACCTTGAAGGCTGCCCGTATGGGGGACGTGATTGCCAGCGTCTGTGGCGAGATGTGCAGCAATCCCGCTTACACAACTCTATTGTTGGGGCTCGGCTTGCGCACCATGAGCGTCGCACCGAGCGCTATTCCAGAAATCAAACAAATCTGCCGGCGGGTATCGATTCAGCAATGTGAGCTGATTGCCGAGCGAGCTCTTGATATGGACTCTGCAAGAGAAATCGATGCCTACCTGCAGGAAGAACTAAGGAAGGTCGCGCCAGAACTGGTGTTCTGATCTCGATCGGTCCCACTCACGGGACGGATGAACTTATTTGACGTACCAGCTGGTACGGGACAAGGGTGAAATCATGAAAAAAGAGATGGTGATCAACGTGTCGCAGCCTGAGGAATGCCGCGTGGCAATCCTTGAGGACGGCGTTCTCGAAGAACTGTATGTGGAACGTGCCAGCCAGGATAACCTGGTCGGTAATATCTACCTGGGCAAGGTGGTTAACCTGGAGCCCAGTATCCAGGCCGCCTTCGTCGACTTTGGCGTCGGCCGTAATGGCTTCCTGCATATTAGCGATGTTGAGTCGCAGTATTTTCGCCAGGGTGGATACGATCCAGAAGAACTGGCAGCCGAAGAACGGGCGAATGCCAAGTCGTCCGGCCGGCGACGGCCGCCACGCGGTGGCCGGCCACGTGTCAAACCGCCAATCCAGGAACTGCTGGCCCGTGGCGACCACGTGCTGGTGCAAGTCATCAAGGAAGGTATCGGAACCAAGGGTCCCACCCTCTCCACCTACTTGAGTATTCCCGGCCGATACCTGGTACTGATGCCGGCGCTCGGTCGAGTCGGTGTTTCTCGCAAGATCAATGATGATGATCTACGACGCAAGTTGCGTAAGACATTGCGCGAATTGGATCCGCCCGAGGGCCTCGGATTTATCGTTCGTACCGCCGGGGCCGAGCGGACCAAGAAAGAACTCTCGCGCGATATGGCCTACCTGATCCGACTCTGGAAAGTCATCGTTCGCCGCCTGCGAAAAAATGATGGCCGTACCGATATCTACGAAGAGAGCGATATGATCATCCGCACGATCCGGGATATCTTCACCTCGGATGTGGATGCCGTCTATATCGACCAGGAGGATGCCTTTAAGCGGGCCAAGGAGTTCCTTCAGTTGGTGATGCCGCGACATGCCAATCGCCTGCATCTCTATGAAGGCAAGGAGCCGCTCTTTCACAAGTACAACTTGGAAGATGAAATCGATGGCATCTACAAGCGCGAAGTGCGATTGAGTGAGGGAGGATCGATCGTGATCGATCCCACCGAGGCACTTGTTGCCATCGATGTGAATAGCGGTAACTTTCGCTCGGATGGAGATGCCGAGGATTCGGCCTATCGACTGAATGTGGTGGCGGCCCGGGAAATCGCCCGCCAGCTGCGACTACGGGATCTCGGTGGCGTTATCGTGAATGACTTCATCGATATGCGCAAGGAAAAACATCGCCGCGGTGTCGAGCAGACACTCAAGGATGCGATGAAACGAGATCGAGCTCGGACGAAGATCCTCCGCACCAGCCCCTTCGGGCTGGTGGAAATGACGCGCCAGCGAATTCGGCCAAGCCTCAAGCGGGCTGTCTATGAGGATTGCCCCAGCTGCTCCGGCCGTGGTGTTGTTAAGACGGTAGAGTCAATGTCGATTGAAGTTGTCAGGCAACTCATGCTGGCCTCCCAGGTGCCGAAGATCGAGAAGATCACCGTGAATGTGAGTTACGATGTGGAAGCCTACCTGGTTAACAAGAAACGACCGGACTTTGACCGCCTCGAAGATGAAGGCCGAATTTCCATCAAGGTCAAAGGGAAAGACCATGTCTATCCCGAATACCTCGAAATCGACTGCCTCGATGGCAAGGGAAAGCGAGTTTCCTTTAGCTAAAAGGACCCTGTGGAGGCCCCTGACTGTGGAAAAATCAGCCTCCGCGGGCCTCGACGAAGCCACCACCATTCGCTACTGTGACAAGTTGCTACAATAGCCCGGAAGATCAGTAAGGGAAGCCGCGATGTACGCGATCGTCGACGATAACGGACAGCAAATCAAAGTCGAGCAAGGCCAACGGCTTGAAATCGACCTGCGCGAAGCGTCCGCAGGTGATCAGATTACCTTTGACCGTGTGCTCGTTATCTCAGGCGATAACGGCATTCAACTCGGTCAACCAACTGTCGAAGGCGCCAGTGTGACCGCTGAAGTTCTCGGCGTTGCACAGGGCCCTAAGCTGATCGTGCAGAAACTGCGCCGCCGGAAGAATTCGCGGCGAAAAAACGGCCATCGACAGATGTACACTCTGGTCCGTATCGATGCGATCGAAGGTAGCCTCGAATCAAGTGGCGATGAAAAAACGTCTGTAGAACCCGAAGAGACCGTCGAAGTTGAAGCTGCTGAGCAGGTTGATGATCAAGAGGTCAGCAACGAAACAGCAGCCGAGGTCGATGAAGTAGAAGCAGCTGAAGCTGCTGAAGAAACCGCCGCCGACGAAGGTGAAGCGGAAGAAGCTGCTGAAGAAACCGCCGCCGAAGAAGGTGAAGCGGAAGAAGCTGCTGAAGAAACCGCCGCCGACGAAGGTGAAGCGGAAGAATCTGCCGAAGACGAGGGCGATGAGTCGGATGACTCAAAGGACGCCTGATTGTCGCCAGGGCCAGCCATCCGTTGGCCGGTGTTAAGAGCGGCGAATGTTTTTTTGGCCCAGCAGAGTTTTTTTTGGGAATTCCAGCAGCTGTCTGGCCAGTAGCTCGGCGACAGGAAAAACTCCCAAGTCGTGTGTGGCAAAGGACTTAAATGCGTCCCATACTGTTGCTCGCCAGCTTTTCCACAATTCAGGACTTGTACTTAAACCCTTTGATAGTCATGGGATACAGCTTTTCGCAAGGTGGTATTTTGACGATTGGCTGGTATTGAGTATCTTTAGCCTTCTCGCTAAATGTTGTAGGTCGAACGTTCGATGGGTACAACATATAGTGGTAGAAGCCAAAACTCCACCAATATGGGGGGAGTGGTAACTACCGGCACGAGAAGAGGCACATCTCGAGGCCAAGGAGCCGCCATACTCCTAGCGAGTCACATCTAGAAAGCACGACGGAAACAGGAATTCCACGAGTTCGGCTCACGGACGAGACGCCGCAGCCTCGACACTATATATTTGTACACTATGGGTATGCATCTCCCCGATGGTAGGGAAGCGCTGTCAACAGAAGGAACTGGCGGATGGCAAGTGTGAAATCTTCGGATAAGGCGACAGAAAAAGTGGCCACAGCGACAAACACAGGATTGAAGATCGAGTCGGCATTTTGTCCGCCGGAGGCGGCAGATCCGTTTGACACGGTCGAGTGGGAAACTCGCAGTGCTCAGATCAAGAACGAAAACGGCGAGTTACTTTTCGAACAGACAGACTGCGAGATCCCGACGAGCTGGAGCCAGTTGGCGACCAACGTCGTTGTCAGCAAGTATTTCTATGGCGAAGTCAATACGGACGAGCGAGAGAACAGTGTCCGCCAGTTGATTCATCGAGTCAGTCGAACGATTGCGGACTGGGGGCTGAAGGACGGCTACTTCGCTTCCCCGCAGGACGGCGAAAATTTCTACCGGGATTTGACCTGGCTGTGCCTGCATCAGCACGGTGCATTCAATTCGCCTGTCTGGTTTAACGTTGGCCTGTTTCACCAGTACGAGGTAATGGGCGACAAGTGCAACTGGCACTGGGACCCGGAAACAGAAGGGGCCTACCAGCCTGACAACCCCTACGAATTCCCCCAGGCATCAGCCTGCTTCATCCAGGCGGTTGATGACAATATGGAAGACATCATGCGCCTGGCGACCAGCGAGGCGATGTTGTTCAAGTTTGGGTCCGGCACCGGCACCGATTTGTCCACCATTCGGTCGGAACGAGAAAAACTATCGGGCGGCGGTCGACCATCCGGTCCCCTCTCATTTATGCGGGTTTACGATCAGATCGCTGCTGTCGTCAAATCGGGTGGCAAGACACGTCGAGCAGCAAAAATGCAATCACTCAAGGTCTGGCATCCAGATATTCTTGAGTTCATCGAGTGCAAGTGGAAGGAAGAGCAGAAGGCCCATTGCCTGATCGAAAAAGGTGGCTACGAGGCCAACTTTAACGGCGAAGCTTACAGTTCGATCCTGTTCCAGAATGCCAATCTTTCGGTCCGCGTTACCGATGACTATATGCAGGCCGTCGAAGACGATACCGAATGGAAGACTCGTTGGATACGTAACGGCGAGGGTGATGCGCCCAGCTTCCAGGCGACCGAACTGCTCAACCGGATGGCCGAATGTGCCTGGCAGTGTGGTGACCCGGGTGTGCAGTACGACACCACCATCAACGACTGGAATACCTGTTCCACGGCAGGGCGAATTAACGCCAGCAACCCCTGTTCTGAATACATGTTCCTGGACGACACGGCCTGTAACCTGGCCAGCATTAACTTGATGAAGTTCCGCCAGGACGACAACACTTTTGATTTTGTCGCCTTCAAGAAGGCTTGCCGGCTGTTCTTCATCGCCCAGGAGATCCTGGTCGACCGGGCCAGTTACCCGACCGAGACGATTGCCGTTAACAGTCATTACTTCCGGCCACTCGGATTGGGATATTCCAATCTCGGTAGCCTGATCATGACCAGCGGCGTTCCCTACGATTCGGAGATCGGTTACGGACTCTGCGGATCGATCACCTCGATGCTTCACGGCATGGCCAACCGCACCAGTGCTGAGTTGGCGGGCGCAGTGGGGGCTTTCGAGAAATACGAGGAGAACAAGGAATCTTTCCAGAACGTGATGCAGATGCATCGTGCTGCTGTGGAGGAGATCAATGACGCCGGGCCAGGATATCTTAAGGATGCTGCCAGGATCATCTGGGAAGAGGTACTCCAGCTGGGTGGGCAGAATGGATACCGTAATGCCCAGGCCACGGTACTGGCTCCGACCGGCACCATCAGCTTTATGATGGATTGCGATACGACCGGTATCGAACCCGATATTGCGCTGGTCAAGTACAAGCAACTTGCCGGCGGCGGGATGCTCAAGATCATCAATAACAGTGTCCGCGAGGCACTTGATGTCCTCGGCTATGATGCCGCCCAGATTGATCGCATGATCAGCCATATCGAACAGCACGATACGATCGAGGGTGCCCCCGAACTGGACCCGAAACACCTGCCAGTCTTTGATTGCGCTTTCAGGCCAGCCAATGGCGAACGCAGTATTGCCTGGAAATCACACGTCAAGATGATGGCTGCAGCTCAGCCCTTCCTCTCTGGAGCGATTTCCAAGACGGTCAATATGCCTGCGGATACGACCCCAGCGGAAATTGCTGAGGCATACCATTGGGGCTGGAAACTGGGCCTCAAGGCACTCGCTATCTACCGCGACGGTTCGAAACAGAGCCAGCCTCTCAATACCCAGGCGGAAAGTGGTAACGAGGATGCCGAGGAGATTGTCGAGCCTCGTCCTATCCGAGAACGACTGCCCGACACACGCCAGTCCTTGACGCACAAGTTCAACATCTCAGGCCACGAGGGTTATATCAACGTCGGCCAGTATCCTGATGGACGACCTGGCGAGCTGTTTATCACGATGGCCAAGGAAGGCAGTACGATTGGCGGCTTGATGGATAGCTTCGGCACTGCGATCTCCCTGAGCCTGCAATACGGTGTGCCACTGGAAGTACTGGTCAACAAGTTCACGCATTCCCGTTTCGAACCGATGGGCTATACCACCAACCCGGATATACGGATTGCCAAGAGTATCGTCGATTACATCTTCCGCTACTTGGGCATGGCCTTCCTGCCAGGTTACAGGGAAGCTACCAACGGCATTACCCAGGCTGAAGTCAGAGAATCGCCCGAGGATTCTGCCGACGGCGAATCAGCCGGGGATGGCAACGGCAATGGCAACGGCAATGGCAACGGCAATGGGAACCAGCCAGCGGCAAACAAGGATGTCGACTTTGCTGTACTCGAGCGAGCAGGTGCAACGCTTCGGCCTGACGAGACCCGCACCAACCAGTTCGCCCGTTTCCAGAGTGATGCCCCCAGTTGTGACAACTGCGGTTCACTCACTGTCCGCAGTGGAAACTGTTACCTCTGTCACAATTGCGGTAATAGCCTGGGCTGCTCCTGATCTGCTCCTGATCTGCTCCTGATCTGCCACCGGCAGCCTTCCTCCTGGGGTCAACTCTGGCGAGAACACCACAGAGCTCGCGGGAGAACTCCAGCTGCGCAGCATCATCTCCGCATCACCACCGACTCACTCTCCCATGCTCTGGATAAAGTTAGCATTGCGGGATAACCTAGAACTACTGGTTGTGAGGTCCTTATCGCGGTGTGAATCGAGTTGGAGTGACAGATGAATCGACGCCTGGTCGCCATTGCTGGTCCCGCCACAGGGACCACATACGAATTGGAAGACGGTGCTGTGCTTGTCATAGGCCGTGGATCTGACAGCGACACACAGATCGATGACGCTCGGATGTCGCGAATCCACTGTCGCGTGATCGTCGATGGTGACAAGACCACTGTGTCAGATGCTGGCAGCAGCTCCGGCACGCTGGTGGCTGGTCAGCCGATTGAGCAGGCGGACTTGCAGCCTGGCGACGAGATACTGGTTGGCAGCACACGGTTGCGATATGAAATTGGCGAGGCTGGAGCTGTTGCGCGTGAAGGAGAGACGATGGGCCCGCCTGCCAGCGATACGCCGGCGGCGGTATCGCCAGCAGACGCAGCTGGACTGACGGAATTGGCGGGCAAGGAGCTTCATGGCTTTCGACTCGATGAGATCCTCGCCATGGGAAACACCGGTATCGTCTACAAGGGAATGGAGCTCGAGAGGGACAGGCCCTGTGCGATCAAGGTCATGCCTCCCGGTTTTGCCACGTCGGAGGACGAACATGCTCGCTTTGTCCGTGCCATGAAGACGATGATGCCGATCAAGCATGATCACATTGTGGAGATCTACAATGCCGGACGAAGCGGCCCCTACTGCTGGGTCGCGATGCAGCTGGTCGAGGGTGAGAGCCTGACCGAGGTGATCCAGCGGATCGGTGTGGACGGCATGCTCGATTGGCGTGAGGCCTGGCGTGTGGCAGTCCAGATTGGCCGCGGGCTGCACGAAGCTTCCAAGCATCAGATCATTCATCGCAACCTGACTCCCAACAACATCCTGCGGCGAGAATCTGACCGGGCCTGCCTGTTAGGTGACTTGATGCTAGCCAAGGCACTGGAAGGATCACTGGCGGTCCAGATCACCCGGCCTGGCCAGATGATTGGCGAGATCCCCTACATGTCTCCCGAGCGAACTCGCGGAACAGAGGATGTCGATACTCGATCCGATATCTATGGACTGGGTGCCACTCTCTACGCTCTGCTGACAGGTCGAGCACCGGTCGAGGGGAAGTCGCTGCCCGAGCTGGTCCAGAACGCGCGCGAAACGGTACCGGCGGCGCCCAAGGACTTTCAGCTGTCGATCGAGGATTCCTTCCAGGATGCTGTCATGCGGATGCTGGAGAAGGACCCGGACCGTCGTTACCAGACGGCCGACCAGCTATTGCGCGAACTGCATCGGATTGGCAAGTTCCACAGCTTACAGGCTGACTGGACCGGCTGGACCGGCTAGGCTGGCCTCTGCGCTCTCTGCGCTCTCTGCGTCTCTGCGGTGAGCTTTTTATTAGATGCACCCGTGAAGGAAGTGACCCTGAAGCGAGCGGGGGCGTCTCACGTCATTCAAGCCCGTAGGCGCCGACCGGCGGCAGGTCGATTCCACTCGACCTTGAGAAACGTCGACTCGCCAGGAACCGCGGCTCAATCGAGAGATGCACTCCCAGATTGTCTCGGCTCTGGTCCATATTGATACCGAAGCGAAGCAAGGCGGACTCACCGATCTTGACGACGTCCAGCCGTTGGC
>Ga0308136_1000032_pt1 | contig 12943 bp, 1 predicted proteins | sample CB4_940_323_MT_FD_200497 | JGI IMG/M metagenome (GOLD analysis project Ga0308136, IMG submission 200497) | Metatranscriptome of marine microbial communities from Western Arctic Ocean, Canada - CB4_940_32.3 (Metagenome Metatranscriptome) | ecosystem: Environmental > Aquatic > Marine > Oceanic ...
GAAACTGGACGCCGGAGGCAACATTGTTGCCACGGTGGTGACGACCGAGACCGGCGAAGCGGACATCGACGCCGAAGGGGACATCGACGGATTGACGGTGCGGGCCGACGACGCCATCATCGGCGCGGAAACGATCAACAACGCGAACGTTAACGTGCTCGGCACGACGGCTGACGGGGATGTGGCGACGGTTGATGCCGACGACGGATCGATCACTCAATTGACTGTGACGGCGCCGGATGTTGCCGCGAGCGTGACTGCCACGGATTCTGTCAACGTCATTGATGTGATTGGCGACTCGGTTGTCGTCACCTCCGAAGAGGAAGACATCCTCACGGCCACGATCACCTCGAACACCACCGTCTCGCTGGAAGCGCATAACGGCTGGATCGCGGACGTCAACGTCATCGCGGGCGGCGAAGGCACCACGGACAGGGATGTGTTTATCGAAGCCGACAGTATCATCGACGTCGACGTGAACACGGACGGGAGTGATTTCATCGACCTGATCGCCGAGTTTGTGGTAAACGGCGGTGCGTTCGCCGCCGACACGGTGAACATCGTAGCCGGTAGCGGCGTCGGCAACACCGACGTGGTCGATATCGAAGGGGCGGAACTCATCGATATAGAGACCGCCACCGGCGACGTGAATATCCACTCGACGAATAATAACACGGTTTTCGCGACCGACCTCACGATCGATGCCAACGGTTCTTCCGGGGATGTGATCGTGGAGCACACCGGCGGCGGCGACCTCCTCTTGACGGATATCGACAGTCTCACCGGCAATATCACGGTGGCGGCCGAGCATGACGTCCTGGTGGAGAGCGTCGCGACCAACGAGGCGTTGCGACATGTGAAAATCACCAGCAGCAGCGATGACGTAATCGTAAATGAAGACGGATCGATTACCACCAACTGGGGCGACATCTACCTGGGCGCGCAGGGTGCGGTTGAAATCGGGTTGTTTGTGCCATCCGATGTTAACACCGCGGCCCTTTCCACCGGAGGTGGGGATATTCAGTTCGTTGCGAACACCGACCGGATTTTCGTCCATGACGACGCCACTTTGACGACGGACGGGATCAGTGGGGACGGTAAGGTGATCATCGATGCGTTCGATGACGTCATTCTCGGGTCCGACGTGACGGTGATCTCTGATGGCGGAGAGATTATCTTCACCAGTGCGACGGACGATATCCAGATCGACGACGGAACGAGCATTGATGCCAGCAATGATTCAATCGTGGTCGACGGCCCGGTTGTATTCGATGCGTTTGACGAAATCGAGATTGGCGAAAACGTCAGCATTGTATCCGGCAACGACACGATCTCGATGACTGCTGGGGACACGATATCCGGCGGCGAAGGCACCACCGTCGATGCAGGGACCGGGGATGTATTCTTCTCTTCCGCGCGCAATGTTGATTTCGACCAGACCGGCAATTTGATCACTGCTTCCGGAGTGACGGTTATTGATGCGCTCAATGTCGATCTGATCACCAGCATCGACGAATATTCCTCGCGTGACACGAGGGGTGCCACCGTGATCACGGAAGTTGACGGTATCCAGCTCCTTGACCTGAATCTCGAGGGCACCCTCGACGTATTTGCGGAAGATGGCGATATCGACGTGACCGCGGTGGTTACGAGCGATGACGATGTTACTCTTACCGCGGAGGAAGGGGATATTAACTTTGCCGGTATCGACGTGGATGGTAATCAAGTCGAAGCAGGGTTCCTCGATGCCGGTTCCGCTACCGCGACACTTGACGCCGACGGCGCGATCACCGGTGGCGGCGACCGTCTGCCCGACCTTACGGCCCGCGTAATCGACCTCGACGCCGGGGATGAAATCACTCTCGACACCGCCAGTCGCGACATTAACGCGGATACGACCAACAATGGCGGCTCAATCGCCATATGGAATACCTCCGATCAGGATGCCTCGATTGCCGCCACCACGCTTGGGGTGAACGCGGACATCGAAATCTGGCAACAGGGTTCCGGTCATCTTGACGTGGATGAGGCCGACACGGTTGACGGCGATATCTTTATTACCGCCGATACAGCGAGCATCTTTGTCGATGCGAATGTCACCGCGGGGACGGACGGCAATATCGGGATCGACGCGGAATTCGGTGATATCGTGCAGGATTTCAGCACCCAGATCCTCGCCGAGGGCGGCGCCGTTGCGCTGCGCGCCGGGAGGGATGTGGTCGTGCACAGTGTTGAAGGCAATGCCAATGATTCCGTCTTTGATCTCGGCCTCAGCCGCGCCATCCGCGTGACCGCTGGACGGGCCATCCTCGTATCGGACGGGACCGGGTTGATCACCAACAGCGTGGCCGGGCTCGATATCTCTCTTATCGCGTTTGACGAGATCATCACCTTCGATGTGGTCGATGCCAGCGGTGATATCCTTGGCGTTGTTGCCGAGGGGAGCGCCCTCTTCTTCGGTGAACTGACGGCCGGCGAGTCCATTAATATCTTCGCACGGGACAATATCACCTCGAACGCGAATGTTGCCGCCGGTGTCGATGTGTTATTCACCGCAGGGGAAGACATCAGCACCTTTGATGTCGTAGAGGCTGGTGAGGACATCGACTTCTTCGCCGGAGAGGATATCTCCACCAATGACGCTCTTCTCGCCGGATCGGACATCACCCTCGATTCCGGAGGTGACGTTGACGCGGGTGGGCCGGTCATTGCCGGGTATGTGGATTCTGGTTCCGCCTCCACCGAAAGCACCAATGATTCAATCGGCAGCGTCTATGTCTCCGCGGATGGTGATGCCAGTTTCTACGATGAAGTTACGGCCGGCACCGATGGCGGGGTGATCGAGGTATCCGCGGACGGGGATGTGTATTTCGGCGGTGATGTCTCGGCAGTCGCTGAGTCCGGTTGGATCGACGTCGAGTCCGGCGGGTCCATTACCTCCAGTGGGGATGACGCGGTTTTCGCTTCGCCCTTTGTGGAACTGGACGCGGTTGATAACATCGGGACCGGGGCCAACCGGCTCTGGGTCGACTCTCCGGAAGTTTACGCCAGCACCGTGGGTGACGGCGGGGATATCTGGATGCACCTGATTGATGAGATCGGTGATGAGGATTCGCAGTCCGTTGATCTCTCGACCGCGGATGACGACGGCTCAATCGATCTGACCTTTGACAGCATCAACGATCCCGACGGGCTCGACATAGCAGCCATTACGTGGGGTGACGATTCCTCCGTGCGGATCACCGGAACTGGCGGAACGATCGCCAACCTGAATGACGTCATCGCCTGGAACGGCGATATCGAAGTCGTCAATGACGCTGTCGTTAACGCGCTCTTCGTGCGGGCCATGGATGTGGCCGGCGGTTCGGATGGGGTTGCCGGTTCGGATGATGACTTCAATGGCCTCTTTAACGACGCCCACAGTGTATTCATCACAACCAGTGGAGGCGCCGTGAACGTGGCCGAAGACGGGATCTGGGCGGACGCCAATATCGTCCTCGATGTTGATGGCGACATCACCGACCTCAGCGGCACTTTCGCGAATAACCTCTTCGCTGGTGGAGATATCCTCCTCACCACAACCGGGAGGATTGGATCCACGCCGGATCCGCTTGAAGTCAAAGCCGGAACCGGCCTCGTCTTCACCTACACCGGGTCCGCACCGCAATTGCCCTACTGGGTGGTGGTCAATGGCACGGTTGGCGGTGATCCGGATCCCTCCCTGCCGGAATATGGTGGTCTCCATAACGTTCCGCCCGGGGTCATCATCTACAACGGTGTGCTCATCGGCGGTCCGGAAGAATTGCTGGTCCGCGGTCTGAGGGCCGAGACCTTCAGCACCGAGGCGCGCATGCTCCTGCCGGAAAGCGATCCGGTGTTTGCCCTCAGCCCGTTCTTCTTCACCCACTCGGTTGTTGAGAACAATGCCTACTACCCGCCGGTGGTCGGGTTTGAGTTCATTAACCAGGGTCAGGTCAGGGTCTACGGAGTGCCGGAAGGTCTTGACGTGCCGGTCGATGTCAATTTTCTCCTCGAACAGGATACCCCGTTCAGCGTTAACAAGGACAAGAAGAAGGGGACTGCCGAGGTCAAGACGAAGTGGAAGTGGAAGAAGCACTCGAAGAAGCAAAAGGACGAGTACACCACCACCCAGGGTTATTAATGGAATTGCAGGAGCACAGGGCCGTGGATTTCCCGGCTTATCATTTCACCGCCGTAAATTATCATGAATAAGTTATCTGTTAAAAATTTCCCGGCCCTGGCCGTGAGCGCCGCCATGCTTACTGCGCCGTTTTTCAGCCAGAGCGTCTTCGGGCAGGATCCGGTCATCAATGAGTTCGTGACCACCCATAACGCCGCCGGAGGGACTGCCGCGGACGACTTGGAGTTCATCGAGGTTTACGACCGCGGCGGCGCGGCGATTGACCTTTCCGCTTACACGCTGGTTGTTGTCGATGGTGATAACGATAGCAACGGCGTCAACCTCGGGATTGTCGATCAGATTATTCCTTTGACGGACGTTGATGTTGGGAATGGCTTTGGGTGGACGGACGATGCCGGTTACTGGTGCTTCACTTTTGCGGCGGGCAATGAATTTGAGGATGGTTCCCTGACTATTTTTCTGATCACTGATGATCCGGGGCTCTTGGTGGGAGACGATTTGGATACGGATGCTTTCCCCGGCAATATTGCCCTCCGGCCGTTCGGCACCCTGGAAGGTGCTGTCGGCACCATTATCGATGCGGTGTCCCGTACGGACGGCGCCTCAACCGACTTGGCCTACACCGATTTTCAGATTGCGCCCGGATTCGATGGGCCGACGAAGAACACCACTCCCGGGGCCGCCTCCCGTATCCCGAGCGGCACCGACACGGACCTCGTCGCTGATTGGGTGCGCAATAACCTCGCAGGTGCCGGCTTTGCAGGGGATTATGCCGGCCTTGCGCCTGGCCCGGGCGAAGCCTTTAATACTCCTTGCGCGGAGAGTGCCGCGACCCTCGAGGATCTCGAACTCGACCCCCAGGAGGTGGCGGAGAACTTGCCGATCGGGACCGTGGTGGGGTATTTTGCTACCGTCGATCCGCAGGGAAGCCTCACTTTTACCTATACCCTCGTAGCCGGTACCGGTGACACCGATAACGCCTCGTTCACCATCACCGATAACGCCCTTAAAACCGATGAGATATTTGATTTCGAAGTCGAGGATACCTACAACATTCGCGTCCGCACGGAAGACGCCGGCAATGCCGCCCGTTTGTTCGAAAAAACTTTCGTCATCACGATAATCAATGCCAACGACCCGCCGGTAGCAGCCGACGACGCGGCGTCGACGGCCGAGGATGTGCCAATCACCTTCAACGTCACCGGCAATGACGTTGACCAGGACGGAACGATCGATACTGCGACAGTGGTCGTGACACAGGGCTTGAACGGCTCTGTCGTCCAGAATGGCGATGGGACCGTGACGTATTCCCCGGACGCGGATTTCAATAGCGTCGATACTTTTACATACACCGTGATGGACAACGGGGGCGCCACGAGCAATTCAGCCAATGTCGTGGTTACGGTGACGGCGGTGAACGACGCGCCGGTGGCGCAGGACGATGTGTTCACCGTGGCGGAGGACAGCGGCCTGACGGTGCTCCCGGTCCTGGCCGACAACGGCAACGGGGTGGACGAGGACCCGGATGGTACGGTTTTGGCGATCGACGCGGTCGGAGTTCCGAGCGCTGGCGGAGCGGCGGTGATTGCCGGGACGAATATCAATTATACACCGGCCCTGAATTTTAACGGCGTGGAAACCTTCACCTACACGATTAAAGACGAAGCTGGTGCGGGCCTGCCCGACACTGCCACCGTGACGGTCAACGTAACCGCGGTGAATGACCCACCGGTGGCAGGTGATGACGAAGTGACGACAGATGAGGACACGCCGATTACCTTTGGCATCGTGGGTAACGATGCGGACCCGGCGGATCCTGGCGGTATCGACGTGACAACGGTGGTGATCGTAACAGCACCGGACCCACTCCGAGGTAGCGTGGCGGATAATAGCGATGGAACGGTCACGTTCACGCCGACCTTGGACTATAATGGATTTGCCACCTTTACTTACACTGTCGACGACCTCGGCACACCGCTGCCCGCGGAAACAAGCAACGTGGCGACGGTGACGGTAAACATCAACGCTGTGAATGATGCGCCGTTGGCGGCTGACGACGTGGCGGTGACGCCCGAAGATACGCCGGTGACGTTTAGTGTGACGGTGAACGATTCGGACGCGGCGGACGGCGGCCTCGGTGGCCTCGACCTGACGATGGTGGAAATCGTGACCCCTCCAGATGTATTGAAGGGTGGCGTGGTGGAAAATGGCGATGGGATGGTCACTTTTACGCCCGCGCTGAACTTTAACGGTGATGTGACCTTTACCTATACGGTTGAAGACCTTGGTGGACCCGCGCCGACCCTGACGAGCAACGTGGCCACCGTGACGGTTACGGTCAACCCGGTGAACGACCCGCCGGTGGCAGGTGATGACGAAGTGACGACGGACGAGGACACGCCGATTACCTTTAGCATCGTAGGCAACGATGCGGACCCGGCGGATCCTGGCGGTATCGACGTGACGGAGGTGAATATCGTAACAGCACCAGACCCACTCCGGGGCAGCGTGGTGGAAAATAACGATGGTACGGTGACGTTCACGCCGACCTTGGATTATAACGGATTTGCCACCTTTACCTACACTGTCGACGACCTCGGCACACCGCTGCCCGAAGAAACAAGCAACGTGGCGACGGTGACGGTAAACATCAACGCCGTGAATGATGCGCCGGTGGCGGCTGACGACGTGGCGGTGACGCCCGAAGATACACCGGTGACGTTCAGCGTGGTGGTGAACGATTCGGACGCGGCGGACGGCGGCCTCGGTGGCCTCGACGTCACGATGGTGGACATCGTGACCCCTCCAGATCCGGCGAAGGGCGGCGTGATGGAAAATGGCGATGGGATGGTCACTTTTACGCCCGCGCTGAACTTTAACGGTGATGTGACCTTTACCTATACGGTCGAAGACGTTGGTGGACCCGCGCCGACCCTGACGAGCAACGTGGCCACGGTTACGGTTACGGTCAACCCGGTGAACGACCCGCCGGTGGCAGGTGATGACGAAGTGACGACGGACGAGGACACGCCGATTACCGTGAACGTGGCTGCTAATGACACGGACGTTGAGGACGACCTGGTCCCGCTGGCTCTGGGACCGGTGGTGATCGTAACGGACCTTGATGGCGGGACGTTCGTTAACCCTGACGGGACGGTTACCTACACGCCGCCGTTGAATGCGAATAATGACACCAATGTTGGGTCGTTTACCTTCACCTACACGATTGGTGATAGCGACCCGACGGTCAGCAACGTGGCCTTGGTAACCATTAACGTCAACCCGGTGAACGACAATCCGGTGGCCAATGACGATGCCGCGGTGACCACCGAGGAAACGGCGGTGACGATCAACCTGATCGCCAACGACACCGATGTGGACGGACACTTGACGATTGACGGTAGCACCGTGACGATCGTCGGTGATGCCGCGAACGGGTTCATCCTCGACCTCCAGACGGGAGTCGTGGTTTACACCCCGGAAGGTGATTTCACGGGCGTCGATACTTTCATGTATACGGTAATGGACGATATGGGCGGGCTCAGCAATGTCGCCACTGTGGTCGTGACTGTAACGGAAGTAAATGATCCGCCGGTGGCGGTGAATGACGTTGCCACTACCGACGAGGATACGCCGGTGACTATTGACGTGGCAGACAACGATTTTGATATCGATGTGGGCGATTCCGTCGATCCGACGACGGTGGCGATCGTTGCGGATCCGGACGGCGGCGCGTTCGTCAATCCTGACGGGACGGTAACCTATACCCCGCCGTTGAATGGGAACAATGACACGGGCGCATTCACCGGGCCTTTCACCTTCACCTACACGATAATGGATGACCGTTTACCCGTTGCCGCGACCAGCAACGTGGCTACCGTGACGGTGAACGTGATCCCGGTGAACGACCCGCCGGTGGCCAACGACGACGTCGCCACGACGGCAGAGGACACGCCGATTACGTTCAGCGTGACGGGCAACGACACCGATGTGGACGGCAACGGGACGATCGACGTTATGAGCGTGGTCGCAAGTGATCCGGCCAACGGAACGGTTGCCGATAACGACGACGGGACGGTCACCTATACCCCGGACCTGGATTTCAACGGGGTCGATACTTTCACCTATACGGTCGACGACGATGATCCGGCTACCAGCAACGTGGCTACCGTGACGGTGAACGTGACCCCGGTGAACGACCCGCCGGTGGCCAACGACGACGTCGCCACGACTGACGAGGACACGCCGATTACGTTCAGCGTGACGGTCAATGACACCGATGCGGACGGCAACGGGACGATCGACCTGACGAGTGTGGTGGCAAGCGATCCGGCCCACGGCACGGTTGCTGATAACGATGACGGGACGGTGACCTATACCCCGGACCCGGATTTCAACGGGGTCGATACTTTCACCTATACGGTCCTCGACGATGACCCGGCCATCAGCAACGCGGCCACGGTTACGGTTACGGTCAACCCGGTGCCCGACAATCCGGTGGCCAACGACGATGCGGCGACCACGGATGAGGACACCGCGATTACCTTCAGCGTGACGGTCAATGACACCGATGGGGACGGCAACGGGACGATCGACCTGACGAGTGTGGTGGCAAGCGATCCGGCCAACGGAACGGTTGATGAAAATCCCGACGGGACGGTGACCTATACCCCGGACCCGAATTTCAACGGGGTGGATACTTTCACCTACACCGTGGAAGACACCACTGACCTGATTAGCAACGTGGCCACCGTGACAGTCACGGTCAATCCGATCAATGATCCGCCGGTGGCGGAAGATGACGCCGTCACGACCGACGAGGACGATGCCATCACGATCGTCGTCCTGGGTAATGACACGAATATCGACGGCGCATCTGACCCATTGACAGTTGTAGTTGTTAGCGGCCCGAGCGACGGCGGGGTTGCGGTTAACCTTGACGGGACTATCACTTACACTCCCGGAGCGCAATTTAACGGCACGGACACGTTTAGCTACAGGTTCATGGACGACGGCGACCCGCTCCCGGCGGAAACCAGCAACACCGCCGTGGTGACGGTTAACGTGGTGGACATCAATGATTTTCCGGTGGCTCTGGACGATGCCGCAACGACCTTGGAGGACGTTCCCGTCACGATTGATGTGGCTTTGAATGATGACGACGAGGACGGGACCTTGGATCTGACCTCGGTAGCGGTGGTCGTTCCGCCGACAGGTGTCGGCGCGGACGCGACACCGAATCCGGACGGCACGATTACCTACACGCCGCCGCAGGATCTATTCGGGGTGTTTACCTTCACCTATACGATCGAGGACAATGACGACGGCGTCAGCAACGAGGCCACGGTGACGGTTACTGTCATCGACGTGAATGATCCGCCGGTGGCTATGAACGATGCCGCAACGACCTTTGAGGACGTGCCGGTGACGATCGACGTGACCGCGAATGACCAGGATGTGGATGACGCGGTGGAAGTGGACACGGTTGTCATCATTGACGACGTGTCGCACGGAGCGACGATTGATAATGACGACGGCACCGTGACCTATACCCCGGATCCGGAATTCAGCGGGTTTGATTCATTTACCTACGAAGTGGATGACGAAGACGGCGATACCAGCAATGTGGCGACCGTGACTATCGAAGTCATCGCCGTGAATGACCCGCCAGTAGCATTGGATGACGCTGTGACGATTGACGAGGACACAGTCGTGACCTTGAATATTCTCGCCAACGATGACGATGAAGAGACCGCTCCGGATCCGGCAACGGTCGTTATTGTAACACCGCTTCCGGCGTTGACCGGTGGATTGGTGGACAACGGCGACGGAAACTTTACCTACACGCCGGCTGCGGACTTCAGCGGGGTGGTTACCTTCTCCTACGAGGTTAATGACTTCGGTCTCCCGATGCCGGTTGAGACGAGCAATGTGGCGACCGTGACGATCTCTGTAACGCCGATCAATGACGCGCCGGTGGCAGCAAACGACGCCGCGACCACGGACGAGGACACGCCGGTGACCTTTGACCTCGTGGGTAACGATACGGATACCGAAGTCCTTGCCGGCGGCGGCATCGATGCGGCGACGGTCCTCATCGTGACGGATCCGGATGTAGCCGAGGGTGACGTGGATGAAAATGGTGACGGGACGATCACGTTTACGCCCGCGCCGAATTTTAACGGAGTCGTGACCTTCACCTATTCCGTCATGGACCTCGGTGGGCCCGCACCGACCCTGCCGAGCAATGTGGCAACGGTGACGGTTACGGTTGTTGCTATCAACGATCCGCCGGTGGCCAACGACGACGTGGCGGTGACGCCTGAGGATACGGCAGTGACGGTGGATGTGGCAGCAAATGACACGGATGTGGAGGACGACCTTGTCCCGGTAGCTCTGGGTCCGGTGGTGATCGTTACGGACCTTGATAGCGGGGCCTTCAGCAATGGTGACGGGACGGTAACCTACACGCCGCCGGCAGACGAGAATGGGGTATTTACCTTCACCTACACGATCGGTGATAGCGAGCCGTCGGTCAGCAATACTGCCTTGGTAACGATCACGGTCAACCCGGTGAACGACCCGCCGGTAGCCAACGACGACGCGGCGACGACTGACGAGGACACGGCGGTGACGGTGGATGTGGCGGCTAATGACACGGACGTTGAGGACGATCTGGTCCCGGTAGCTCTGGGTCCGGTGGTGATCGTAACGGACCTTGATGGCGGGGCGTTCAGCAATGGTGACGGGACGGTAACCTACACGCCGCCGGCGGATGAGAACGGAGTATTTACGTTCACTTACACGATCGGAGATTCCGATTTTGCGGTCAGCGATACTGCCTTGGTAACGATCACGGTCAACGACATCAGCGACGCGCCGGTTGCCGAGGATGATGCCGCGACGACGGACGAAGACGTGCCGATTACGGTCGACGTCGCCGACAATGATTACGATCCGGATACGGACGGCTTTATTGATCTCACCACGGTGGTTATTGTCTCTGACCCGACCGGTGGCGCTGACGCCAGTGCCCTTGACGGGACCGTGACCTACACCCCGTTGCCCAATGCCAACGGCGTGATCACTTTCACCTACACGATTAAAGACGATGACGTGACGATCAGCAATGTGGCCACCGTGACGATCACGATCAATCCGGTGAACGACGATCCGGTGGCGGCAGATGACTCCTACACGACCGACGAGAACACACCGATCGTTGAACCGGCTGATGGTGTTCTCGGGAATGACAGTGACGACGTGGCATGGGACCCGCTTACCGTCACAATGGCGGATGTAGCGAGTGCGCAAGGTGCTTACGTGGATGTAAACACGGACGGCAGCTTTACCTACGATCCAACTGTTTCGCCCGCCTTGCAGGCGCTGTCGAGCCTCGAAATGGTGGTTGATACCTTCACCTACACGATCAGTGATGGCAACGGCGGCACCGACTGGGCTACGGTTTCGATTACGGTTACCGGCGTCAGTGATCCTCCGGAAATTACGGAGATCCCCGACCAGATCACCGCGCCGGGCGTGCCGACCGTAAAGCCGATCCTTTTCACGGTGTCCGATCCGGATACGGTTCTGGGTAGTCTTGACGTGACCGTCAACTCGAGTGACCAGGGCTTGGTGCTTGATAACCCCGTCAGTTTGGCGCTCACACCTCTGGGCGGTGGGGAATACTCGCTCGTTGTCACGCCGGAGGACGAAAACGTTATCACCATCCCGCCGGACCGCACCGTGACGATTACCGTGACGGTTGATGACGGCGATGTCCTGACGGCGAATACAACCGAGGATTTCGTCCTGAATATCGTGGAACCGCAGGCCTTCCCCGCCACGCGCTACCTCCCGCGCGAGTTCACTCCGGGAATCGCCTTCGAAGTGAGTATCGATGTGAAACCCGCGGGTTCGGGAACGAGCTTCTACGCCGTGTCCGACATCGTGCCGGTGGGTTGGGTCGCCGGTGATATGAGCCACAACGGCCGTTGGGTGCCGGTTGAACGCAAGGTGGTATTCGGGCCGTTCTTCGATGAGGTGGATCGCATCTTCACCTATTCGGTGATGCCTGCCGCCGATGCCGCTGGAACCGTCGAATTCGATGGCTACGTCGCCGACGACAAGGACGATTTCCGCATCTTCGGTTGTATTCAGACGATTGCTGGTTCCACTGCCGGCCAGGTGGATTACGACACTTACCTGGACAACACCCTTGAACCGGCCAATCCGGCGCCATTGGGAGGCATCGGTCTGCTCGATAATATTAATGGTGTGGGTGTTCTCCCCGATGGTCCAGGCGATAACGTGGCGAATATCTTTGTCTACGGTATGGGTCTCGATCCGGCTGCGATTTTAAAGCTGGATTCCATCACACCGCTCCCGCCCTTAGACGGCGATGGCAATCTCTGCTTCACCTACACCCGGTCGAAGACCGCGCAAGGCCTGACCTTTAAGGTCCAGAAGTCGACCGACGGATTGTATACCTGGCAGGACGTCAATGTCATCCACACCTTGGCGGGCGAAAACGAGGATACCTGGACGCTGAAAGCCCTGGTGCCCACAGGTGGTTTTCAGAACATGATGCTCCGGTTGGTCGTCGGCCAACAGGCCCCTTGATAGCAATATTGAACCTTTAATCGCGTGGCTCCGGAGTTTTTTCTCCGGAGCCATTGCGTCTATTGACAGGGAACTCTGCGGAATCATCAGGTCTAAATATCCTAATGAAGTTAACTTCGCATTGCCGGATCGGCGGCACCGACGAAGCGGTGCCCTCCA
>Ga0308136_1000036_pt1 | contig 12534 bp, 10 predicted proteins | sample CB4_940_323_MT_FD_200497 | JGI IMG/M metagenome (GOLD analysis project Ga0308136, IMG submission 200497) | Metatranscriptome of marine microbial communities from Western Arctic Ocean, Canada - CB4_940_32.3 (Metagenome Metatranscriptome) | ecosystem: Environmental > Aquatic > Marine > Oceanic ...
GGGTATTCCAGCCTGGGATTGCTTGTATTAAAGGGAGAATATTAAATGCCAGGATTGCTGGAAGGGGTCAAGGTCTTGGACCTTACCCACTATATAGCCGGACCATACTGCACCAAGTTGCTCTCGGGCCTCGGCGCAGACGTACTTAAAATTGAGCACCCCAAGCGCGGCGACGGAGTCAGATGGCTGGGGCCATTTGCTTCAGGCGAGACCGATTCCGCCTCCGGAACCAACCCCCCAGAAGACGGTGCTTGGTTCTTGTATCTGAATACAGCCAAGCAGAGCGTTGCTTTAGACCTGCAGTCCTCTGCAGGGCGGCGGGTGCTGCTGGAATTGGCAGCCAAGGCCGACATCCTGGTTGAGAACTTTGCCCCCGGCGGTATGGACCGCCTGGGCCTCTCCTATTCTGAGCTTCAGAAAATGAACCCGACCCTGGTGATGACATCCATATCCAACTTTGGCCAGACCGGACCGTACAGGGACTGGAAGGCGGCAGAGTTGAACCTCTACGCCCTGGGTGGGTTGATGAATATCACTGGGGAACCGGAGCAAGAGCCGTTGAAAGAAGGGATGCCTCTGGCCCAGTTGGGCGCCGGACAAAATGCCTTCGCCGCCACCATGGCGGCTTTGATGTACGCCGAAGAAACGGGCGAGGGCCAACAGATTGATCTGGCCATCGCCGAGTACGCCACCAACATACTGGAAAATGCCCTGATGCAATACAGCTACTCAGGCCAAGAATACAGCCGCGTGGGCAACCGAGGCTATGGCCGCGCTGCCTGGGGAATCTACCCCTGTCTGGACGGCCACGTTGGCATCATCGCCGGGCCGGACCACCGGTGGCCGGAAGTGGCCCGGATCATGGGCCGAGAAGAATTGTCCGACCCCAGGTTCCTCTCCCGCGCCGGTAGACTAGAAAACGCCGACGAAGTAGACGCTTACATGCTGCCGTTCCTGGTTGAAAACAATAAAGTGGACATCTTCAAGGCAGGTCAGGAAAGCGGGCTAGGTTTCAGCTTTGTCGCCACCATGAAAGATATCTTGGAGATGGAACAGCTTTTGGACCGGGATTACTTCGTTGAATTAGACCATCCGGTGGCTGGAAAGCTGATCTACCCGGGAGCGCCGATCATGCCCGAAGAGAGTGTCGACGCCTGGGTCTTCCAGCGCGCCCCACTGCTCGGTGAACACACAACATCGGCGTTGGACTCGTGGCTCAGCTACTCAGAAGCACAGGTGTCAGAGTTAATTACCCAAGGCGTACTGACCCAGGGTCAGGGGGTTTAGTCGCATGGAAACACCGCCTAAGAATATGCCCCTAAAGAACTACCGAGTACTCGACCTGTCCCGCATCTGGGCCGGACCGTACTGCACTAAATTGTTTGCCGACATGGGCGCTGAGATTATCAAGATGGAGTCCCTGAGCGTCTATGACTCGCACCGTGGCCCGGTAACTCCCGCCCGGGGCATTGCCGCCTATCCCGACGGCGAACCCGGAGAGGAACCCTGGAACCGCAACGGCTGGTTTAACTGCCTGCACATGTCCAAGTACGGCATTACCCTAGAATTGACCAAGGACGAGGGTCGCAGGGTCTTTGAACGCCTGGTTTCCATCAGTGACGTGGTCATTGAGAACTTCCGACAGGCGAGCCTAGAACGGCTGGGCTATACCTATGAGGAATTAAGAAAACATAGGCCAGACTTGATCTATGTATCAATGCCGGCATTTGGTAATACCGGACCATGGAAGGGTTACCTGGGCTACGGTATTGGCCAGGAGCAGCTTTCCGGCATGGCCCACATGACCGGCTACCGGGGCGAGGGTCCCATGAAGTCGGGCATCAATCACGGGGACCCCATCACCGGCTCCCACGCCGCCGGTGTGCTGATGGCCGCATTGCGTCACCGCCGGAAGACCGGTAAAGGAATGTTTATCGACGTTTCGCAGCAGGAGTCGTCAGTTGCCCTGATGGGCCCGGAAGTTTTGGCCTACCAAATGACCGGACAGGAGCCAGAACGCCAGGGGAACCGTTCCGGCTGGTATGCTCCTGCCAACAGCTATCCCTGCGCCGGTGAAGACCGCTGGGTGACCATCGCCGCCACCAATGAAGAACAGTGGCAGAACCTGGCCAATGCAACTGGCATCGCCGGTCTAGCCTACGACCCCAAATTCGCCACCCTGGAAAAGCGCCGCGATAACCACGACGAATTGGATCGGATCATTGGCGAGTGGACCTCGAGCCAAGAAGCCTACGCGGTGACTGAAATACTGCAAAATGCGGGAGTCCCAGCGAGTCCAGTGCTACGCGGACCCGACCTGTTGGCCGACGCCCATTACAAAGACCGAGGGACATTCGTCACAGTGGACCATCCTCAAGTGGGACTCAAGCAATACCCGGGGATACCCTGGCGCATGTCGGCAACCCCCGGCCAGGTTCGCTGGCCATCACCAACCTTGGGACAACACAACCGAGAGGTCTCCAACGAACTGCTGGGGCTGACCGGTATCGAGATAGACCAACTGGATGAAACGGGGATCATCGGGACCAAGCCTACCGGCTCCCGAATAATTTAGTTTGCATTCCAGCGGTGAACGGCCGCCTCCCAGCAGTGGTTTGGTCCGTCCCAATGGCATCTTCTACGGATGGGTCATTGTTGCGGTCATGTGGCTGGTCAATGTCTCCACCATGGCCACCGGCAACCTGAGCTTTGGCCTGTTTGTGATACCCATGGGCGGCGAACTGGGTATGAGCCGCAGTCAATTGGGTTGGGCGGTTACCGCCCGGCGGATTGCTGCCGGAGCTTCTAGCTTCATAGTTGGTCGTCTTCTGGACCGCTACGGCCCTCGAGTGATGATTCCGGTGTCCGGGGCAATCATTGGCGTGGCGCTGTTGGCCGTTAGCCGGGCCGACACACCGTGGCAGGTAATCGCCCTTTTTAGCGTATTGGGCTTGACCGGACTGGCCGCACCACAAAACATCATGACCTCGGTCCCCGTGGCCAAGTGGTTCCAACGGAAGCGCGGCATGGCCCTGGCCTTGGCCGTCAGCGGTGTTGGCATCGGCGGCGTCTTCTTCCTGCCGTTTACCCAGATGCTCCTGGGCAGCGTGGGTTGGCGCACAACCTGGGTGGTAATGGCCGTGATATTCATGGCCATGTCTATTCCCCTCTCGGCCATATTCCTCAGGAGACAACCAGAAGACATGGGGTTGGAGGTGGACGGAAGGCCCACGAATCAATCCCCAAGCGGCCAAGCGGCTACCGCGGTCCCTCCAGCGCCTGAAGAGCGGTCATGGACCGTCCGGGAGGCCTTCCGGACCACCACCATGTGGAAGCTGTTGCTGGCCTTCGCCCTGGCTGGCGTGGCCCAAGGCGGCACCAGTGTTCACCGGATTCCCTATTGGATCGAAAGCGGATTTGACGCCCAGTTGGTTTCGTTCTCCTTCGCGAGTGACGCCGGTGGCGCAGCGACCATGGCCCTGTTCGCCGGGTGGATGGCAGACCGAGTGCCAATCCGAATCATCGCCGTTGGGTCGTTCTCCGGGTTGGCGTTAGCCATGGGATTCGCGCTGATTGGGCGCAACGAGTTCTTTCTCTTCGCCTCTGGCATCATTTTTGGGCTATCTGTTGGCGCGGGAATGATCGTCCATTCGTATATCTTTGCTGCCTACTTCGGCCGTGCTTTCTTGGGTAGCATCCGGGGTATAGTATTGCCGGTTATGTTAATCAGCGCCGGCCTGGGAGCGCCGTTGGTTGGCTACATCCATGACAGCACTGGGAATTACGTTTCATCTTGGTGGATGATTCTGGCCCTCAACCTGATTGCCGCATTGATCATCAGCACCGCCACCCGCCCAGCGCCGCCAATGGCCTTGGCAGAACCGGTGGTGGAAACCGCCGTCTAAAATCCAGGCAAACGAACCCTTTTATACCCATGCCGTGGGCTATACAATAGCTGCGGCCCGATCGGCCGCAAAAAGACTGACCGCTGAAGGTCCGGGTTCCATCGGGACTGACGGCTATTAATTGGAGGCACTGAAATGGCAGATGAAGTAATTTACGAGATTAAAGAAGGCATCGCCTACATCACGATGAACCGGCCAGAGAAGCTGAACGCCATCGACCCAGCCATGCGCGAACTACTCTGGGACGCCTTTCAAGACGTCCAGAACAACGCTGAAGTTCGATGCGCCATCGTAACCGGTGCTGGCAGGGCATTCTCAACGGGACACGACCTAGTAGCGATGGCCGCTGGTCACGCCAACGAAGGTCATAGTACTGGAGACCTTTACGTGGTCCAGTCCCAAATATGGAAGCCCATTATCGCCGCGATCAACGGAATCTGCCTGGCCCAGGGCTGCGGCATTGCCCTTGGCAGCGACATCCGGATTGCGTCATCAAAGGCTGAATTCGGCTGGCCCCAGGCCAAACGTGGCATCGCCTCGGTCAGCGGCCCAGCGTTGTTGTCCCAGGTTGTTCCAAGAAACATCGCCTTTGAGTTCCTATTCACCGGCGATTTCGTTAACGCCGAGAAAGCTTTGCAGTTGATGCTGGTCAACTACGTGGTTGAGCCGGAAGACGTCATGTCCAAGGCCAAAGAAATCGCGGACAAGATAGTGGCCAACGCCCCGTTGTCCATCGCCGCCATCAAAGAGGCCTCCATCAAGGGCGCGGATATGGGGCTGGAAGAGCGGGTTAAATACGCCGGACAAAAGCGCAACGAGATACTGGAGACCGAGGATGCCAAAGAAGGCGTTCTAGCCTTTGCCGAAAAACGCGCGCCGGTCTGGAAGGGCCGCTAGGAACTTCGGCAGACACGCTATTTACACCGCCAAACCCGATGCCCTTCGCTGGAAGGGCTTTGGATTTAGGGCGATAAAAAAGCCGACGATTAAATCGTCGGCTTTTGTCTTCAATTGTGACCCCGGCACGCCATAGAATTGTTCCAGGGTGAGGGATGCTTTCTTAGCGCTTATTGGCTTTGAGTCCGTCTAAGATATCTTCCACAACTTTCTCTATCAACGGTATGTAGTTGGAAGGTGCATCGGCGATCTTTCTGTATACCCTTCCGGCGGCGTCAGTGCCGATACCGGCTTTTCGATTATAAGCGCCAGACCCATCAGATACCTTTCCGGAACCATCTGCAGGACCGTTCTCTTGTTCCAAATCGCCTTCCTCTAATGTGAGGAACCAGCGAAGGGGTTTGTCATAGAGATCGCAGAGTTTGTCTAGTAGATAATCGGGAACGGCACGTTGTGAACGCTCCCATCGGTGGACAGTCATCCAGGAAACGCCGATACGTTCAGCCACTGCCTCTTGGCTAAGTCCGGTTCCGTTACGGGCCCGGCGGAGTCGTCCACCAAGTCCCGGGATACTAATTCTCATAGAAGGCCCCATCTTTATACATTGGCGGTTTCGATTGTCGCAAAGCTTGGATTTCCCTCCCATATCCACATTGGTAAGTGGTGGCTCTAAAGCAGCCGAAATTCATTGATTTCGCTAGGTCGATGTATCCTTTGTATGAATTTCGTTAGAATTCATCTTATAGCTGAAACGATAAGCTCCATGCTGCGTTCAAGTTTCAGAGAGTCTTGGTTATGAAAAACAATCCGGAACTTTTTTACGATAGATGACCTTTGTTCACCGGAGAATTTCTGGGATTAATGAAATCTATTAGTTCACCTTAGGTTAATTGCCAAGGTAAATAATCAAATTTTACGGCTTAATTGTATCTTAGACAACGGAAACCGAGCGGTTAATTGGCGTATAGTTTTGTATTAATCAAGTGTGGATATCATCAGCCATCGAATTAAGCTCGGTTAGGCTGATTTCCCTGATGTTCCCCGAATAAATGTTGGGTTTTGAACGTGAAATATGGGTTGGGATTGGACCATGACGCATTGGATAACGCGATGATTGATTTAGATGACATTTCAGGTTACGAGAGGTTAGACCCCTCTCGCCTAAACCGTCGCCTCCATGGCCTGCCCGCCCAGTGCGACCAAGCCTGGCGCGAGGCTAAAAAGACTGACATACCTGACGGTTGGCGCCAATGTACAGAGGTGATTGTTGCGGGGATGGGTGGTTCTGCCATCGCTGGCAATCTGGCCGCTGACCTGATTGCCCCCTTGTCGGGTACCTCAATCAGAGTGGTTCGTGATTTCAGCATCCCTGGCATATCGGCCAATTCTCGGCAATTGGTCGTTGCGTGTAGTTTCTCCGGTGAAACAGAGGAAACCATCTCGATGTTCAATCACGCCCAATCAGTTGGGGTATCTATGGCGGCTATAGTTGGCGGAGGAACCATGATCCGACTAGCCACGAATGCCGGTATCCCGATTATGACCGTGGATGCTCCGGGTGAACCTAGGAGCGCTGTAGGGTGCAACCTGATGTTGTTGGCTTCATTGTTGAATAGCATTGGAGCAATCAGCCTCACTGACGCTAACGTTGCAGCAGCGGTTGCTGCTGCTGAATCTATGGTCTCTCAGGTTGGGGTCGAGGTGCCAACTGAAACTAACCCTGCCAAGCAGTTGGCCAAGGATCTGCAAGGAGGGCTGTCAGTCGTTTACGGCGGTGGCAGTCTCTCTGGAATGGCCCTTAGGTGGAAATCTCAAATCAATGAAAATGGAAAGTCCTGGGCCTTTGCTGAAGTGCTTCCGGAGTTGTTCCACAACTCGGTTGAAAGTTTCCCCACTAGCCCAGAGATCAAACAGCGCACCACTGCGCTTCTATTAAGGCCGCACCAAACCACTCCAGAACTGGGTAAAAGATACGATGTAATAGCGGAGACTCTGAACGGTTTTGGCATTAAGAACCGGACGTTTACCGGAGTCTCTGGAGGTGGATTGGCCCAATCTCTTGCCATGATGGTTCTGGGCGACCATGTGACCTATTACATGGGATTGCTCAACGAAATCAACCCATCTGAAACCCCGAGCATCGATTTATCCAAAAAACGATTATCTGGCCAAGATCGGTCTTTTTGATCTTTTCCGCCCTGGTTTATCACCTTAATTGACCTTACTCGTGCCTGGGCGTGTTGACATCAGGCACCGCGTCGGTCAAAATCCCGTTACATATCCCCACAGGTTGAAAAGGAGTTAAACCAATGTTGAAAGTCGGTCACGTCGTGGTCCGCCCCGGCAGAAAAGCCGGTATGGATTCCGTAGAAATACCAATCCCTGAGGAACTGGAAACCGTTCCTGGTATCCCAATGGTCAGCAAAGACATTGATTTCTACAGCAGAGAGTATCCTCTGCTTCGCCAGCAGGTTGAGCATGGTGCAGACACTGAATGGGCTCCAAGTGTGGGAACACCCGCCATGCAGGCCTACCATCATGAGCATCAAGCCACGATGGAAGAGTTCTACCCTTTGATGAACCGAACTGGTGACCTGCAACCCACCGGCACCGCTTCCGGAGATGACGTTACCCAACTGATTCGTGACAAATCCGTAGAGATGGGTTTCTTGGACATTGGTTTCACCAACCACGATCTGCGGTTTGTTTACCAAGACCGGAAAGACCACGTTAAATATCCAAATGCCATCTGCATAGCATTGGAACAAGATTTCGCTGAGACCCAGACCGCACCCAGCATGGCTGCGGAGCACGGTCACTACGGAACCTATGAGATTCAAGCGCCCATGGGACTGAGGATGGTTGATTACATCCTGTCTTTGGGGTACCACGCCCAGTTGCACGGCCCCAGCAACCACAGCGCTGCGACCATCCCCATGTTCGTCGCCGCCGGGTTGGGCCAACTTGGAGCCAACGGCCAGTTACTTACTCCCCACGCCGGAGCACGCTGCCGACTGCAAATCATCACCACTGATGCCCCGGTAACCTTTGACAAGCCGGAAGACTATGGCTTCCACGCTTTCTGTCAGGTCTGCCAAGTATGCGTCAACCGCTGCCCCGGCCGCGCTCTGATGCGCGAAAAGATCTGGTGGCGTGGTGTTGAGAAGAACAAATTGATCTACAAACGCTGCCGACCGGTAATGTCCCGGTACGAGGGCTGCGCCATCTGCATGAAGGTCTGCCCCATCAACAAGTACGGGGCCAAGGCAGTCATGGAGTATTACATCGAGACCGGCCAGGTGCTGGGTAAAGGCACCCATGACCTTGAAGGGTTCACGTTGCACGATGAGAGCACCGGTAGGTACACCACCGGCTACTTCGGCCCGGGTGAATTGCCCACGTTCGATGCTGATTTCTTCAAGATTCCCGTCGGAACTAGGGAGAACGCAGCGTTGGATGTGCTACTCGACCACATAGACAACAACAATGACGGGCTCGACAAGGAGGCGGACGAAAAGGCATTGTTCAACTTCCGTGACCGTCTGCGTAAGATTCGCGGCGGTGAGGTTAGCGACAGCACAATGTTCTAGGCCTCCAATCTTCTTGGGGTTCGAGCCAACAAAATTGTGAACAAATAGAGGGGAGCAAAAGGAATCTTGCTCCCCTCTATATTTTTGCTCTAGACACGCGTTGGCACTGGATTGTTGCTTTCCCAGCCAAGAACTAGTTTTTAGGGAGTTGATGATGGCAATAGAGTGGAGCGGAAAGGGTGACTTATTTGAGGGCTGCAGTTGTAATCTGTTATGCCCCTGCCACGTTTCCTTTCGTCAGCCTGCTACCAACGACTTCTGTGACACCATCTGGGCGGTTTCCTTTGATGAAGGCACTTACGGTGATGTGGACCTATCCGGACAAAAGGCAGCAATTTTCTTGCATTGCCCAGGGGCGTCGATGGCAGCCGGAGATTGGACGACCGTATTATTGGTGGACGACCAAAGTTCTCCGAGCGAAGAAGATGCACTCCGGGGGATTTTCAACGGAAAAAACGGCGGGCCTTGGGAAATCATCTCCCAGTTCTACCGTGATGGTGAACTGGAATCGGTTGCTAGGACTCCACTGGAAATGACAATTGATGGTCGCACCAGAACCATCAGAGCGGCAGACCGGCTTTTCTTGGAGATGCAGACATTACGCGGTGCAGACAAAGAAGGCTTCGTTACCCTCAACAACCTCAGAAATGTCATCCACGGAGACGAACACGTACTGGGCCTTTCAAACTTCAAGGTCAACGATGAGACCATGTCCTGGGAGTATCAGTCCAAGCATGGTCTCTATAGCAGGTTCGACTGGTCCAACTCTTAGCCCACTAGGATACCCAAAGATTTTTACAGGGATTTACCGGAGTTTACAAAGAAATCGCCTGCCAATAACGACGGCCATTCTCTCGAACGATCCTGCCAAACCCCGGCCTGGCCAGATGGACTGCCGCCACCGGGATACCCTCCTGTTCCAGCCGATCCAATAACTCTCGACGCGTGATTCGTGTCTGTTCTGGGTCAATATCGGCTCGGGATACCCAATCAGGGTTTCCGATCTGCGCCGTGTTATGTAACACATCACCCAACACCAGACCGCTCTCGCCCTGAGAAGAAATCATCAGACTCATATGACCCGGAGTATGACCCGGAGTGGCGATTGTGCTGACTTCAGAAGTAATCTGATGACCGGCTTCCATTAGATTCAGTATCCCTAAATCCTGCAAAGGCCAGACGCATTCCGGGGCGTTTGGAAACCGGTCTTCAATCAATGCCGGGTCATGACAGGCGTCCCAGTCCGTGTTGCTCAAATAGTATTGGGCGTTGGGGAAGGTGGGCGTATATTTTCCGTCTTTTGAAATCAGGTTCCAGCCAACGTGATCACGGTGGGCGTGGGTCATTACCACCATATCCACGTCTTCAGGCTGCAAACCGTGGGCCTTCAGGTCATCCAACAACTCTCCCCACGGTGTCTCGGGGGTTTGCTTGGGCCCAAGCCCGGTGTCAACGGCGATAGTGTGGCCGTCTGACTTGATTAAGAAGCACGCCAGGTTGAAACGGACGCCATTGGACGCGGTTAGATGGTGTTCTTGCCCTTTCCAATTATCTTCAGGGATGTCAGGAAAGAAGTTGCAGAGGTCAAACTCCAATACTCCGTCAGACAGCGAAGTTATCTCCACGTTACCGATGGTCAACTTATCGTTAGGCATTGCAATACTCCTGGAAGAATGATTATTTTCCCTGATTTAGGCGTTTACCGGTGATCAGCGACGATCCGACCTTCTTTTAACACCAATTCCAGCTTTCGAAGGTTCTCAATGTCGGCCAATGGGTTGCCGCCTACGACTATCAGATCGGCCAGTTTCCCTGGCTCAACCGTGCCTAGTTCCGGCCCAACACCGCACATCTCAGCGGCATTCTTGGTGGCGGCGACAAGTGCCTGGAATTCCGTGGCCCCGCACTTCACCCACAGGCCCAATTCCAGCAAAGCAGAGTCTTTCATCGGAGATATATCCGAGCCCAAGGCCATCTTGACCCCAGCGGACAACGCTTTTTGGAATGATCTTCGGTGCTCTTCAGCTGCAGAATCGGCCCGCACTACCAAGTCTGGCGCCAACTGCTTGCGGGCAGCATAGGCCTTCTCATGCTCGGTTGTGGCCAGGTTGGGAGATAGCTGGCTGATGGCCAGCGTAGGCACGTACCAGGTGCCGCTGCTCACAAAATCCGTGACGCAATCCTCGTCCATGATGTAGGCGTGCTCGACGCTGCGGGCGCCCAGTTTAATAGCCATTTTAACGGAGTCTGGATTGGTGGCATGGGCCATGACCGGGAAATTGCGTTGACGGCACAAGGCAAACGCAGTCTCCAACTCTTCAGGAAGGAGGAATGACTCGGTGTGCCGGTCCCACCTGGGACCCATGATGCCACCGGAGAGATTGAGCTTGATGTGGTCAACATCATGCTTCATCTGGTCGCGAATGGCCTCTGCGTAACCGTAGGGGCCGTCACACTCTCTAGCGTGACCAGAGGTCAAGAAGTGGCCACCTGTGGTGGTCAAAAAGCTACCGCAAGCAAAGACCCGAGGCCCGTCTGGACCCGGACCCTCAAATGCTGTGCGCCATGCTACATCTATCCAATTATTCGCCCCGCCACTGCGCACTGCCGTAACACCAGACTCAACCATCCCTCTTTGCAGGTTCTGGCCAAAGTCGGCGGTGATCTGGGCGACAGTTGTGCCCTCTGGAACGGGATGCTGGGGGTGAACGTGACAATCCCAAAGCCCCGGAAGCAGGTAGGAGCCGGCCAAGTCGATTATCTGGTCATCAGACGCACTGGCCGGCGAACTGCCGTCTCGGATGTACACGATACGATTGTCTTCAATTACGACCGTAGCGTTGGACTTTGGTTCAGGGTTTACACAGTCGATTACGTTGCAGTTGGTCAGTATCAAACGCAAAGGATTCACTTCCTGTCAAATGATCGATTAATAAGGTCTACTTAAAGATGACACACCGCGCCGGGTCGACCTCGGACAATACGGGCGCCGGATGCCCGGTGTGGATGTAGTCAGCCAGTAGCTTTCCGGACATCGGTCCACGTCCAAACCCGGAAGATCCCAGACCAGTCAGGACAAACAGGTCGTCGAACTGGGGAATTTTGCCAATGATCGGTTTGCCGTCCATCGAGAAAGGCATGATGCCGGCCCAGGTGCGGACAATGGGTAATTTACCCACCAGCGGGATAATCTCAGAAGCATGGCCGCGGTTGACTTCAATGCCGGTGGCGTCTGGCGTGTAGTCGTAACCCACGAGTTGTCGGTCTCCGCCAAAGATGATCTCCCCGTTTCTGGACTGGCCGCCGTAGAGGTGCCGAGTGACACGGGTGTCACCATGGTGGGTAATCTCCGGCGGAAAGTTGTTGTCCGGTGACTGTTGGCTCCAATCAAAGGGCGATTCCATGGAACCGCTCAAATGGAAGATGCTTGGCGGCACCGGCGCGGTGGCCCACATCTGGCCCTTGATGGGTGCAATTGGAATTTCGATCCCCAGCATGTCGCCCACTGGCCTGGACCAGGCACCCACAGCCAATACCAAGGTCTTGGCCCCAAATTCTCCCTGGTTGGTCTGGACCTGCCACGAACCGTCCTGCTGTTGGGTCATTCCCTCAACGTTATGTCCGGTTTTGATGATGGCACCAAGAGCGGCGGCAGCATCACTAAAAGCCATGGTAGCTTTAGTCGGGTTGGCCTTGCCACGCTTGGACAGGTACATGAATCCGGGGAGCGACTCTGATGCCTCCGGTTCCATGGCGCGGGTCTCTCTGGACGTCAGTAGTTCTGCGTGGTATCCCTGCATCTGATAGTTGTGCACCCGGTCGCGGACCCAGTCCCATTGCTCTGCGGTGTGAATTCCCTGCAATCCGCCGGGAGCCATGAACTCAATGTCGTACCCCATATCAAGTTGCAGTGTCTTAAAAATCTCGAAGCTGCCTGCGGTCAAGTAGGACTGCAAATCCGGGTTGTTACCCCAGCCTAGACCGCCAAGACCGCCGGCGTTAACCCCGGAGGCTTCACTGGCAATCTCGCCTCTTTCCAGTACTGTGACCCGTTGGCCTAGCTGGGCCAAATGGAACGCGGTGGCAACTCCACAGATGCCGCCGCCAATTACCAGTACGTCGGATTCGTTTGAGTTCACCAA
>Ga0308136_1000052_pt1 | contig 11373 bp, 5 predicted proteins | sample CB4_940_323_MT_FD_200497 | JGI IMG/M metagenome (GOLD analysis project Ga0308136, IMG submission 200497) | Metatranscriptome of marine microbial communities from Western Arctic Ocean, Canada - CB4_940_32.3 (Metagenome Metatranscriptome) | ecosystem: Environmental > Aquatic > Marine > Oceanic ...
AAAAACCGAAATTGTAAACGAATTAACGCAAAAATTTCAGAATTCTTCTGGTATATATTTTACTAAATATTCTGGTATGAATGTCGCTCAGGCAACTGAATTACGTAAACAGTTTAGGGATAATGAAGTATCCTATTTTGTTTCAAAAAATACACTTACAAAAATTGCGGCAAATAATGCGGGGTTCGGAAATAAATTGGATAATTTACTCGCAGGTCAAATTGGGATAGCTTATGTGTCTGGTGATCCTACTGCCCCTGCTCGTGTTATCAGAAATTTTGAAAAAGAAAATAAAAATGCTACTTTGGAAGTGGTTGGGTTGGTTTTTGAAGGTGAAATATATAGTGCTGAGAAATATAAAGAATTGGCAGACCTTCCATCCCGTGATGTCTTGCTATCAATGTTTGTTGGAACGTTAAATCAGCCCATGAGCAAATTGGTTGGTACATTGAGTGGTGCTATGTCAAAACTTTCAGGAGTATTAACTAGTTTAAAAGAAAATAAATCTTAATATCGTAATCAGGAGATAAAAGAAAATGGCAGACATTAAAAGAGAAGATGTGATGGTGTATTTAGAAAATGCAAACATGTTAGAAATTTCTGAACTAATAACGGATATCGAAGAAAAGTTTGGAGTAACGGCAGCAGTCCCAGTTGCAATAGCAGGTGGTGCAGCTCCAGCGGCAGGAGATGTGGATGCTGCAGAAGAAAAAACAGAATTCGATGTCGAATTAACTGCAGTTGGTGAAAAGAAAATTAATGTGATAAAAGTTATTCGTACTATCACATCACTTGGCTTAAAAGAAGCAAAAGATTTGGCAGATAATGCGCCATCTGTAGTTAAGGAGGCTGTATCTAAGGATGAAGCAGGGGAAGTAAAAAAACAATTAGAAGAAGCTGGTGCAACAGTTACTTTAAAGTAGATTTCTACTTTAATTAAGCGTAATTAATAAATTTTATTCTAAACGGAGGTAATCTACTTTGAGTGTTGACGCTGCAATGAAAAATGACGCACGCCATGATTTTTCAAAATTTCAACCTAAAATACCCATACCTGATCTTTTGGCAATTCAATTAGCTTCTTGGGAAAGTTTTCTTCAGGAAGATATTTTACCAGAAAAGCGGGAGAATAAAGGTCTTGAGGCAGTATTTAAAAACATGTTTCCGGTTGAGGATACCCGTAATGATTATGTTTTAGAATATAAACATTATTATCTTGGTCTGCCTAAATACACTGAAAAAGAATGTTTGGAGCGAAGAATATCTTTGGCTGTTCCTTTAAAAGTCCGTTTTATTTTAAATATTACGGATGAAAACGACCGCAGTAAATATGTTCAGAGTATTGAGCAAGATGTCTTCTTTGGTAATATTCCTTATATGACAGAAAGTGGCACCTTTATCATAAATGGTGCTGAACGTGTAATCGTAAGTCAGCTTCAACGTAGCCCAGGTGTATTTTTTGACCAAAATTTTCACCCCAACGGTACAAAATTGTTTCAAGCTCGTATTATTCCGTTTAGAGGCTCTTGGGTTGATTTCACTACGGATATCTATGATTGTATTTATGCGATTATTGACCGTCGTCGGAAATTTCCTGCAACTTTGCTATTGCGTGCAATAGGGTTTTCCACAAATAAGGAAATTCTAGAAGCATTTGGATTAGCTAAAACATTCAAGTTGAGTAGCAAGAAGAATTTGGTAAATAAAACTTTACTAGAGGATATTGTAGATAAAAAAACCGGTGAGATTGTTGCTGAATCAGGAGTTGTTATAACAGAGAAGAGGCTCGATGAATTCAAAAAAATAGGCATCACAGAATTGACTGTTGCTAAAAATGAGGAATCTTTAGAAGTCCAAATATTGAAAAATACAATGGAAAAAGATCCCACGAAATCATCTGATGATGCTCTAAAACTTTTATATCAGCATTTACGAACTGGCGAAGCCCCTTCTGTAGGTGTGGCTCGAAAATTTATTGAAAAAATGTTTTTCTCAACTAAGAAATATGATCTTGGCGCAGTTGGGCGATATCGAATAAATAAAAAGTTTGACCTTGATGCTCCCATTGATGAACCTATTTTAACGCGTGACGATTTTATAGAAGTGTTTAAATATTTGATCCTTATGAGAAAAGGTGAAAAAGGTTCAGATGATATTGATCATTTGGGAAATCGCCGTGTGAGGACCGTTGGTGAGCAACTTGCGAATCAGTTTAATATTGCACTGAGTAGAATGCATAGAAACATTCGGGAAAAAATGAATCAGAGGGAGGCTGAAAGTCTTACTCCTCAAGATTTGGTAAACTCGCGGATTGTGACAACTGTTTTAAATACTTTTTTCGGTACAAGTCAGCTATCTCAGTTTATGGATCAAACAAACCCATTGGCAGAAATTACCCATAAGCGTAGAATATCTTCACTTGGACCCGGCGGATTGTCAAGAGAACGTGCAGGTTTTGAAGTTAGGGATGTTCACTACACACATTATGGACGTCTATGTCCAATTGAGACTCCTGAAGGTCCCAATATCGGATTGATTAACTCATTGGCTACGCATGCAGTTGTGAATAAGTTAGGATTCATTGAATCTCCCTATCAGAAAATTAATCAGAAAGGTTCTGGTAAGTATTCTTTTTCCGAAGAAATTGTATTTTTATCGCCAGACGAAGAAATGCGTGCCTATATTGCGCAGGCAACGGAACCTATTGCAAAGGGTAAGTTTGTCAAGGATCTTATTCGGGTAAGAAACGGAGAGGATTTTCCACTTATTTCATCCAATAATGTTGACTTTAAAGATATTTCTCCAAATCAAATTGTGAGTGTTTCTGCATCGCTTATTCCTTTTTTAGAAAATGACGATGCTAACCGTGCATTAATGGGGTCAAATATGATGCGCCAATCAGTTCCACTGCTTAATCCTGATCCTCCTATTGTTGGTACCGGAATGGAAAATAGGGTGGCTTTGGACTCACGTGCTACTTTGGTTGCCTCCTGCGATGGAATCATCGTCAGTGTTGACGCTAATGAAATTATTATTCGCTCTACAGGACAGCCCGCTGAGTTGGAATTAGTTCCGGATGAGAATTTAAAAACATATAAGTTAAAAAAACTTCTACGGACAAATCAGAATACATGTATTAATCAGCGACCAATTGTGAGCTTGGGGCAGAAAGTTAAAAAGGGGCAGATTATTGCAGATGGTCATTCAACTAAGAATGGTGAATTGGCCTTGGGAAGAAATCTAAAAGTTGCATTTATGCCTTGGCGTGGATATAATTTTGAGGATGCCATCATTATCAATGAGAATTTGGTAAAACATGATACATTCACTTCAACCCACATGAAGGAGTTTGAAGTTGAGATAAGGGATACTAAGAGAGGTGAAGAAGAGCTTACTAATGAAATCCCGAATGTAAGTGAAGAGGCAACTCGAAATTTGGACGCTCGAGGAATTGTTCGCATTGGTGCGGAGGTGCATCCTGGGGATATATTGGTTGGAAAAGTAACGCCAAAAGGTGAAACAGACCCGACTCCTGAAGAAAAATTACTTCGTGCAATCTTTGGTGAGAAAGCTGGTGATGTTAAAGATGCCTCAAAACGGTGTGATTCCGGTGTCCATGGTGTAGTTGTAAATACTCAGCTTTTTGAGAGAAAAAGCATAGCAATTAGGGATGAAGAAAAGCAGCAAATTCGAGCATTACAGAGAACTGCTCGAAAAGACAGGGTCCAGCTTATGGAAAAAAGAGATGAGTTGTTAAATACTCAATTATCAGAGCAAATTTCTGGGGGAATGCGGGATTCAACAACAAACCGAACTCTTATTAAAGCTAAGACTTTACTCACACCTTCTCGGATTAAAAAACTTGATTTTGAGACGCTTTCATTAAAATCTCCCTGGGTAGAAAATCCAATAATTTGGAATAAAATTCTAAAAATATGGCAAAACTACCGTAGAAATTTGAGACAGCTTGAAGAGCGTTTAGAAAAAGAAATTTTCAAATTACGGGTGGGCGATGAATTGCAGCAAGGTGTAATGAAACTTGCAAAGGTGTATATTGCTCAAAAGCGGAAAGTTTCTGTTGGCGACAAGGTGTCAGGGCGTCATGGTAATAAGGGTATTGTGTCTATTATTGTACCGGAAGAAGATATGCCCTTCACAGCAGATGGAGCGCCGGTTGATATTGTGCTAAATCCTCTTGGTGTACCGTCTCGGATGAATTTAGGTCAGCTATATGAAACAATGTTGGGTTGGGCAGGTGAAAAGCTTGGAAAAAGGTATAAAACACCTGTCTTTAATGGTGCTAATCACGAAGACGTTATTAACGAATTGAAAGAAGCCGGATTATCTGAAACTGGTAAAGTTGATTTATGGGATGGTAGGAGCGGTGAAAAAATTGCTTCACCTGTGACTGTGGGTGTCATTTATATGCTAAAATTATCACATTTAGTAGATGATAAAATGCATGCCCGTGCTACTGGACCATATTCGCTAATTACTCAACAGCCATTGGGTGGTAAAGCCCAATCGGGTGGTCAGCGCTTTGGAGAAATGGAAGTATGGGCCTTAGAAGCTTATGGTGCGGCTCATACTCTGCAAGAAATCTTAACTATAAAATCAGATGACGTGGATGGGCGAACAAAACTGTATAATTCGCTGGTTCGCGGAAAAAACACGCCTGAATCAAGTATTCCTGAATCTTTTAATGTTTTAGTAAAAGAGCTTGAAGGATTAGGGCTAAACGTATTATTGAGCTAACCGAAGGAGATAAAATTGTTATTTTCAAATAAACCAGCCTCGAGATTATCGCAATCTTTTAGTACCATTACTATAGGATTGCTATCTCCGGAGGAAATTTTAGATAGGTCGTTCGGCGAAATTCTAAAGCCTGAAACTATTAATTACAGGTCTTATAAGCCTGAAAAAGATGGCTTATTTTGCGAGAAAATATTTGGACCTACAAAAGACTGGGAATGTCATTGTGGCAAATATAAAAGAATCAGATATCGTGGAATAGTATGTGATCGTTGCGGTGTTGAAGTGACCAGAAAATCTGTTCGAAGAGATAGGATTGGTCATATTACTCTGGCTGTCCCTGTAATACATATTTGGTATCTTAGATCAATCCCGAGTAAAATTAGTTATCTTTTAGGATATACCACCAAGCAGTTAGAGCAGATAGTATATTTTGAAAAATTTGTAATTTTAAATCAGGGTGCTTCTGGTAGAGAATACGGAGAGCTTTTAGAAGAAGAAGATTACCTGAAGCTTGAACGGGAATTCGGAATAGATGTAGTTTCTGAAGATGATCGCGATGAAGATAATTATTTTCACGCAGAAATGGGTGGTGAGGCTGTGCTCTGTTTATTGAGAAATTTGGACATTATAGGAAAAATTAATGAACTTTTAGAAATAGTTAAGAGCAAGTCATCAGTGCAAAAAACAGAAGTTGCACTTAAGCGTCTTAGAATCCTTAAAAAATTTGATCCGCGAATCGAAAAGAAAATATATAATAAACCTGAATGGATGATTTTAAGTGTCTTGCCGGTTATTCCTCCCGAATTACGACCTCTTGTACCCTTGGATGGTGGTCGATTTGCAGCTTCAGATTTAATCGATTTATACAGGCGTGTAATTATTCGAAACAACCGTCTAAAGCAGCTCATGGAAATTAAAGCTCCGGATGTTATTCTTAGAAATGAGAAACGGATGCTACAAGAATCTGTGGATGCATTAATTGATAATAGCCGAATGAAATCTGCTGTAAGAAGTGGAACACGGAGGCCTCTGAAGTCTTTGAGTGACTCTCTTAAGGGTAAGTCTGGAAGGTTTCGTCAAAACCTTTTGGGAAAACGTGTTGACTATTCCGGTAGATCTGTTATTGTTGTTGGACCTGAATTAAAATTGCACGAATGTGGTATTCCAAAAGAAATGGCAATGGAATTATTTAAGCCGCATGTAATTTATGAATTAATAAAAGCTGGTTATACTCGAACGCCAAGAAGTGCAAAAATGCTGGTTGAGCAAAAAGCTCCCGAAGTATATAAGGTGCTTGAAACTGCGGTTAAAGACCATCCGGTACTATTGAATAGAGCTCCAACACTTCATCGATTAGGTGTTCAGGCTTTCCAGCCGATATTGATTGAAGGAAAGGCTATTCGCTTACATCCATTGGTTTGTGCTGCATTTAATGCAGACTTTGATGGAGACCAGATGGCTGTACATGTTCCGCTATCTGCCGAAGCTAAAATGGAAGCATGGTTGCTTATGCTGTCCAGTCATAATATTCTCCATCCTGCTACTGGAAGTCCTATTGCAATTCCATCACAAGACATGGTTTTAGGGTGCTATTTTTTAACTCGCCCAAGGACTGGTGCTTTGGGAGAGGGTACAAAACTTGGTTCCTTTCACGAAGCTGTTTTGGCCTATGTAAATAAAGAAGTCTCCCTACATGCCCTTGTGAGTATTCGTTTAGAAAATGAATGGATCGAAAATACTACGCTTGGAAGAATAATTTTCAATGAAAAATTACCCAAGGAAATCGCTTTTGTAAATGATACAATGAATAAAAAAATGCTCACAAATTTAATTGGACAGTGTTACAAGAAGGCTGGCAATTACCAAACCGTTTTATTTTTGGATGATTTAAAAGATCTGGGATTTGAGTTTGCATTTAAAAGCGGAATTTCAATTGCAATTAATGATATTCACATCCCCGCTAAAAAAAGAGAAATATTAGATGCTGCTCAATTAAAAGTTGAAGAAATTCAAGAAAAATTTGATCGACATGTTTTAACTGAGGGTGAACGTTATAATAAAGTTATTGATATTTGGACGCATGCTACTGCTGATGTTGCAAATGAAATGTTCAAAGAATTGGAAAATGATGATCAGGGGTTTAACCCATTATTCATGATGGCTGATTCAGGTGCGAGAGGTAGTCAGGATCAAATTAAACAGCTTGCGGGTATGCGTGGATTAATGGCAAAACCTAAAAAATCAATGGTTGGTGCTTCCGGCGAGATTATTGAGAATCCCATCAAGTCAAACTTTAAAGAAGGTTTGTCAGCTTTCGAGTATTTTATTTCGACGCATGGAGCAAGAAAAGGATTAGCAGATACTGCTCTTAAAACTGCAGATGCAGGGTATTTAACTCGTAGATTGGTTGATGTTGCTCAGGATGTAACGATAACTATGGAAGATTGTAAAACTGTCCAAGGTTCGATGCTCCAAGACTTAAAAGAGGGTGAAGAAATAATTGAGCCTCTTGAAGAGCGAATTGTAGGTAGATACATTTTAGAAGATATTGTAGATCCAATAGATAATACAAAATTTGCTAAAAAAGGTATTCTTCTTGATGAAAAAACGGTTGATTTAATAGCTGAAAGCAATGTGTATCAGGTAAAGGTGCGGTCGGTGCTAACCTGTGAAGCACCACAAGGAGTTTGTATGTGCTGCTATGGATTAAATTTGGCATCTCATAAAGAACCGCGGATTGGCGATGCCGTTGGAATTATGGCAGCACAATCAATTGGTGAGCCTGGTACCCAGTTAACACTCCGAACTTTCCATATTGGGGGTACAGCTTCAAGAATCATAGAAGAGTCTCATCGTAGTGCTCGAAAAGAAGGTGCTATTAAATTATCCGAAAACTTAAATCTGATTGGGGTTAAGGATGAAGAGGGCAATGATGTGATGGTTGCATCAGTGAGAAATGGAAAAATGGAATTATTGGATAAAAAGGGTAATTCTATTTCAAATTGGCAAGTACCTTATGGGTCAAAAGTGTTTGTTGAAAATGGAGAAAAGGTGAAAGTTGGACAGACTCTATTCGCCTGGGATCCATATACAGATGTAATTCTCGCCAGAACTGCCGGAATCATTCATTTCCGAGATATGATTGAAGGTGAAACATATATTGAGGAAGCCGTGGAGAGCGGAAAAAAAATGATTGTAATTACGGAATCTAAAAACCGTGATTTGAGTCCGCATATTCATATTGAAGGTGGAGGAAAAGATGATAAGGCTGGCGGTGCAAGTATTTTGCCTGTTAGGGCTACAGTTATTGTCCGCGATGGTGATAAAGTAAAGGCTGGTCAAATATTGGTTAAAATACCAAGAGATGCTGGTAAAACCAGAGATATTACCGGAGGTTTGCCTCGGATTGCAGAATTATTTGAAGCTCGAAATCCTGCAAATCCTGCCGTTATTACAGAAATTGACGGAACCATTAAATATGGAAAGGTAAAGCGTGGCATCCGTGAAATTCATGTAATTGGAAAGGAAAAGGAAAGTATTTATAAAATACCTTACGGGAAGCATATCCTAGTGCATGAGGGAGACTTAGTGTTTGCCGGAGATAAATTGTGTGAAGGTTCAGTTTCTCCAAAAGATATTCTAATAATTGGCGGTACGTCTAAAGTGCAAGAATTTCTTGTAAATGCTATTCAGGAAGTATATCGTCTTCAGGGCGTTGCAATTAATGATAAGCATATTGAAGTAATTGTTCGTCAAATGATGAAAAAGGTGACAGTTGAAGATGCAGGTGATACTCTATATCTCCATGGTGATCGTATAAATCGGTTTGAAATTCAAGGTGCAAATGAAGAAATGAAAAAGAAGGTGGTTGTAGCGAATCCTGGTGACTCAGATTATGAAAAGGGTGATGTAGTATATACATCCAACATAAAAGATGTCAATAAAGACCTAAAAGAGTCTGGAAAAAAACTAATCAAAACGTCGAAGGCTAAGCCGGTAACTTATAGCCCGCTTTTGTTAGGAATAACACGTGCTTCGCTAAATACTGAAAGTTTTATTTCTGCAGCTTCATTTCAGGAAACAACACGTGTGCTTACGGATGCTGCTGTAGAGGGAAAAACTGATTATCTAAATGGCTTGAAAGAAAATGTAATTATTGGACGGCTAATCCCAGCTGGAACAGGTGCTCTGCAGAATAGGGGGCTAATAGTTACAAATCCAGGTGAGAAAGAAAGAGAAGCAGTTCTAGAAGTTGAATTGCCAATTGAAGAAAACCAACAGGAAGAGCTTTCAGAGCAATTAGTGTAATGATAACAATCTGGTGCTAATTTCACAGAGAAAAAATAATAATGGAAATGTGTAATAAATGTTTGGGTTGGATTTTATAAACTCTATAAATTACCAAGCTATGCTAGGAATCAAATGCCAACAGTAAATCAACTTGTAAGGAAAGGTAGAAAAAGGCAGCTCAAGAAAAATAAAGTGCCTGCTTTGGATGCTTGCCCTCAAAAAAGAGGTGTATGTACACGTGTATATACAACTACTCCAAAAAAACCAAATTCTGCTTTGAGAAAAGTGGCTCGTGTTCGTTTATCAAACGGATATGAAGTTACAGCATATATTCCAGGTGAAGGTCATAACCTTCAGGAGCACTCAATTGTATTGATAGAGGGTGGCAGGGTAAAAGATTTACCCGGAGTTAGATACCATGTTATTAGGGGTGTTCTCGATCCTTCTGGAGTAGAGGGGCGCCGAACAAGTCGCTCAAGATATGGTACAAAAAAACCAAAAAATTAATTTCATTTTTTTAATTCATGCGTAGAAGAAGACCAGAAAAGAGAGAAATATTGCCGGATCCCGTATATGGAGATCTGATTGTGGCAAAATTTATAAATAATCTTATGAAGCAGGGGAAAAAGAGTCTTGCAGAAAAAATATTTTATCAAAGTATTAATAAAATAAAGAAGCAAGGGAAAGTGGATGATGGTATTGAATTATTTAAAAAAGCTCTAGAAAATGTAGCACCTATCCTTGAGGTAAAATCTAAAAGAATTGGTGGTGCTACCTATCAGGTTCCCATCGAGATTTCCGAAGCTCGCCGAATGGCTTTGGCAATGCGTTGGATTATTGGCTTTTCAAAATCTAGAAAAGGACAGACTATGGCTGATAGGCTTGCTGCGGAATTGCTGGCTGCAGCTAATAATGATGGTTCTGCAGTGAAGAAAAAAGAAGATACACATAGAATGGCAGAGGCCAATAAAGCCTTCTCCCACTTTAGATAGAAAATATGAAAAATATCCCATTAAAACATGTACGCAACATTGGAATTATGGCACACATCGATGCCGGAAAAACCACAACTACGGAGCGGATTTTGTACTATACTGGACGTACTCATCGAATGGGTGAGGTTCATGATGGTGCAGCTACAATGGATTGGATGGATCAGGAAAAAGAGCGGGGTATCACCATCACCTCAGCTGCTACGACCGCGTTTTGGAATGGTAATAGAATTAATATTATTGATACTCCCGGTCATGTAGATTTTACAATTGAGGTAGAGCGGTCCCTTCGTGTTTTAGATGGTGCAATTGCATTATTTTGTGCAGTTGGTGGTGTAGAGCCTCAATCTGAAACTGTTTGGAGGCAGGCTGATAAGTATAATGTTCCTAGAATTGCATTTGTAAATAAGATGGATCGAACTGGCGCAGATTTCTTTAAAGTTATTGAAATGATAAAGGATCGGTTAAATGCAAATCCTGTTCCTATTGTATTGCCCATCGGTTCTGGCGATATTTTTACAGGCTTAATTGATTTAATTAAAATGGAGGCCATTCTTTATACCTCTGAAGATGGTTCCAGCTTTGAATATGGAGAAATTCCTTCTGATATGAGGGAAGTTGCTGATAAATGGCGATTGCATTTATTGGAAGAAGTAGCTTCTTATGATGAGCATTTATTAGAAAAATATCTTGAAGGAGAGCCACTTCTGCCTGAAGAAATAAAAGTTGCTATTCGAAAAGCTGCATTAGATGGATCAATGATTCCCACTCTCTGCGGATCTGCTTTTAGAAATAAAGGTGTTCAGCGGACATTGGATGCAGTAATTGATTATTTACCTTCCCCTTTGGATGTGGGTGGTGTAAAAGGGTTTGATATTGATGATGATTCTATTGAAATTGAAAGAACACCTGATGATGACGACCATTTCAGTGCGCTTGCTTTTAAAATTATGACCGATCCCTATGTTGGGAGGCTGACATTTTTTAGAGTATATTCTGGATCGGTATCAACAGGGGAACATATTCTGAATCCTAACACTGGCAAAAAGGAACGAGTGGGTCGCTTGATGCTAATGCATTCTAATAAGCGGGAAGAGCGCAAAACTGTAACAACAGGTGAAATAGCTGCAATAGTTGGTTTGAAAAATACTAAAACAGGTCATACGCTATGCTCTGTTGATCATCCTATCATGCTAGAATCTATGGATTTTCCCGAGCCTGTAATTTCAATTGCTGTAGAACCTGCCACAAAGGAAGGTCAGGATGCGCTTACAAATGGCTTGGTAAAGCTGGCAGAAGAAGATCCGACATTTATCGTAAGAAGTGATGAAGATAC
>Ga0308136_1000063_pt1 | contig 10941 bp, 10 predicted proteins | sample CB4_940_323_MT_FD_200497 | JGI IMG/M metagenome (GOLD analysis project Ga0308136, IMG submission 200497) | Metatranscriptome of marine microbial communities from Western Arctic Ocean, Canada - CB4_940_32.3 (Metagenome Metatranscriptome) | ecosystem: Environmental > Aquatic > Marine > Oceanic ...
CACACGAATGCTCCCAAACCGATGCTGAAAAAGCCGCACGCTGAGATGCCGGCGGGCCAGCGATCAACTGCGCCGGGCAGTTCGCCCTACCCGACGCGGGACACGGGTGGGCGTAGCCGATTCGCCTCACCGGCTGGCGTCGCTGAACCGGCGTTCCTGCGCCCGGGCGGCGCTCAGCAGATTCGCCATGCGGTAGTTGCCCTCGTGACATTCGTACTCGTGGATAATCTGCTGGTCTTCCTCGGTCGCTGTCAGGTCGTGGCCTCGTCGAGCGTCATCCGTGAGCCCTTCGGTCGTGATCTCCTCGATCGTGCGACCGGCCCAGTCAGCGGGACACTCGAACGGTGTGTACGCCTCATCCTTTGCGGTGAAGCTGCCGTGAGTATCCGGATCGCCCTAGGGCGTCGTTGGCGGGACGTGGTTCTTCCGCACCTGCGAGGCGATGAACGCCTTCACGACCCGGGCATCGGGCAGGCCTCCGGGCCAGCTCGGCATCTCCGACTGTGCCGACAGCGATGCGGCCAACACCACCACGGAGACACTACTGACCAAGGCCACCGCGGACTTCTAGCATCGACCGATCATGTCTCCTCCTTGATCACCGGCAATGTCGGTCGCTCGGCTCGCACAATCGTGGAGACCTCGTAAGGCCACCCCGAACACGAGGGTCACTCCTTCACGTCATCGACCGCGCGCCCGGCGCTCAAGATGTTCGCCAGGCCGAAGTTCCCCTCATGGCACGCGTACTCGAAGATCGGCTGAGTGTCGTCCTCAGTCATCGGATACGAGTACGTCCAGGGTGTCTCCCAGACCTGTGGATTGTCGATCGTCATGCTCCACTCGACTGTCCCTGGGCCTGTTCGCGTCAACCGCTCGATGACGCGGAGATCCTGTGCCGAATAGCCACGGTGCTGCACCACCTCGGGGAAATTCGTCGTTTCGATCACGAGCGTATTCCCTTCCCACCACCCGATCGAATCACCGTAGAGGGGACGAATCTCCGAGCTGATGTGGGGTTGATCAAGCCGCACAATCCGCGACGTGCGCATCGACTCGTAGCGAAAGACGACATGACCTGGCGTCTGCAGGACCTCGTGCGAGTTCCCATACAGGCCAGGCGTCTTCCACACCGTACCGCCGATACACCGGTCGGTGAGACTTCGGTCTGCAAAGGAATCGCGGTCTGGCGACAGGAACCCTGGCGTCTTGCTGAGGTGTGTGTTCGCCCCCGGCGCCAGCGCGGGTATCTTTCCATCTGGCGGGTCGATCAGAAACCACGGACGGCTGTTCGTTGCCGCCAGGTTGTCGAACCAGTGAATCGGCACCGCTATCGCAACGCCTTCCTCGATCAGCTGGTCCGACCCGCCCGCGAACGGCGCACGCTCCAGTGCGTGCTGCTGCCGGCCCGCGATCGCCTCGGCTAACTCCTCTGCCGTGATCTCCTCCATCACCCGTCCGGACCACTCGTCGGGACGCTCGAACGGTGTGTTCGCCTCGTCCTTGGTCGTAAAGACGCCACCGATGTCAGGGTCGCCCCACGGCGTCGTCGGCTGGACCCAGTTCTTCTGCATCTGCGAGGCAACGAACGCCTTCACAATCGAAGGATCGCCAACGTTCGGCGGCGCCGACTGCGCTGACGCTGACGCCGACACCATCACCACGGCAACGCCACCGAGCACGGCGACGACCTGCCTACTTGCAGTTCGACTCATCATTTCCTCCTTAGCCTCGATCTCGTTGCCCCTGTGCCCACCGCCTGCCTCCGGCGGGCACGATAGGCGTGTCGGTGCTTTAGGCGGCACCCCGGTTGCGCGGGTGCCGCCTAACGGGCCTCCCAGGCGCCCGCCTCGTCTGCGCGTGCCCCGCCAAGGATACCGGGCATCGAGTAGTTCCCCTCGTGACAGGCGTACTCGAAGATCGGGTCCTGGGTGCCATCGAGAAGCAGCTCGACAGTCCACGGCTGGCTCCACGTCTCTGGGTCGTTCAGCGTGATCTCGTGCCGGAGCAAATTCGGCCCGATGCGATTGAACCGCTCGACCAGTACCAAGTTTTGCGAGCCGCCGCTGAAGCTACCCTGAGCCCTAAAGTTCCGCGTCTCGACCACCAACGTGTCTCCATCCCACCGGCCCCGTGAGCTCCCGGCCCACTGCGGCACGTTTTCGTCGAGATGCGACCGCCCGTCGAGCGGGATCGTACGCACGTGGTGCCCAAGTTCCTGGACAATCGTCACCGCGTCAGCTGTTTGAAAAATCTGAGAATAGCTGTTGTAGCCCGATCCCATGTTCGGTACGTCCCAGTGCAGACAGCGATCGCTCAGCGTGCGGTCCTCCGGACCGTCGGAGCCTCTCGCACCGAGGGCACCGACCCGCTCCTTGACCAGAGCCTGCGCCGCCTCGGTCAGCGGAGGAAGCCGCCCGCTCGGCGGGTCGATAATGAGCGACGTGCGGCTATCGAGCGTTCGCTCGACCAACCAGAACGCGTTGTAGTTCCCGGTGACAACATCGAAGTCCTGGAACTCTGCGTTGCCAAGCGCCTGCTGGAAGAGGCGATCACCCAAGAGATCCCCTGCCTGCTCCCCTTCGCGGAACTCCACGACTCGTGCGGTCAACAGTGCCAACTCCTCGTCAGTCAGGCTGGCCCGCTCGCCGAACTGCTCAGGCCGTTCCATCGGTGTGGCAAGATTATTCGCCCAAATCCCCTGCAGATCCGGACGACCGTCCGATGTCCTTGGCGGAGCCCAACCCTCCGCCTTTGTCTGGGCGACCAGGTATCCAGGCAGTATCAGGAGCGCACCCGCCACCAGCATCAATACCACGACAAAAGATCGTCTTCTCATGTGCTTCTCCTCCCGTCTAACTTCCACCTGGGGGTACAGCTCTCCAGCAGGCCTCAGAACGCGTCACCGAGAATGGGCAAGAACCGACCCCAGAAGATAACGCTAAACCAGAGGAACACCGAAGTGCCCCCCGCGATTCTAGCGCCGATCGGAGTGCTCGCCCCTGCGCCTAGTGTCGAAACCGCCCTGGACGTTCCCGTGACGTTGAATACAAGGACGTTGACGCCCGCCAAAAGGAGCATGACCATCTTCCATTTGAACGCCATATTTTCAAAATACGCGTTGGCCGACCAGAAGTTGCCGACAATGAAAAACAGCCCGGTAACCACGCAGATGCCGAAGCCTAACCAACTCCACGGGAGCAATCGCTGCAATGGACCTATCGGCAGGGCTTTCACTACTCCAAGGAGCCTCAGGTCCCACGCGCCGATGGTACCTAACAAGAGACAGAGGCCGACAAAATGCACGGTCTCGGCAGCGGCCCAGAGCCATCCATGATCGTTCACATAGTCGGGGAATCCGGTGGTCGTCTGGACCCATACAAGACCGGTCACAAGCCAACTAGGCGGAAAGAAATCCATGGCTCCTCCCCACACCTCACTGCCAGAAGCGGAAGAACGTATAGCCCATCAGACGCCCGAGCGTGATGGCCACGCCCCAGAGAACTATCGAAGCGACCGCCATTATCTTGACCTTTCCCGCCGAATGCAAAATCGTTGCGCCCAGAGCCCTATTGACCGTGGGTATCGTCGCGTCGTCCGGAAGCAACTCGCGCTTGAGCAACCAGAGATTTACAGCGGCGAGTGCGACAAACGTCATCTTGACGAAGAAGACCGGATCCACGAGCACCCTCGAGGCGGCAGACATCGTCAGCAGGATGCCCGTCACGGCATTGACTCCCAAGCCGACCCACATGACCGGGAAAAATTTCGTCATCCCAACCAGTGGCAACTCGGACGCAACCCCAAGAACCCGCAGACTAACCGCCCAGCTCAAGCCAACCACCACGGCCATTCCCATGCCGTGGCCGGCGAGAATCGCCGGGTACATGTATCTTGAGCCTGCAATCGCTACGCTCAGCGGGGCCTCCTCCACCCAGTAAAGGAACTCCAACATTATTGGGTCGCCAGCGACGCGGAAATCACCATATCAAACCAGTGGCGGTGCCGACCGGCCGCTAGGAGGACTGCGCCGCGCGTCCGCGCCATCTGAGGAAAAGGGTTCGTAGTCGAACTAGGTCCGTCAGGAGCGTCACTCGGCCATTGGCCGCTGCCACGGTGGTCGGCCAAGGCCAGAAGACGTGTCACGGTTCTCAGACACCGAGGTCTACTGAGAGACCTCCATATACACGAGCTCCTCAGAGGTCGTGCTCCCATCTAGGTGTGTCCGGGTCCGGCCAACGGTCAGCGCGCCATCCGCAACGCTGTAGGTCTCGACGATCGGTACTTTGACGTAATCTGACCGCGCTGCCGAAAAGACCTCCTGTGTGAGGGTGACAACCAACCGCTGGCCCGCCCAGGCTCCGCCGCCAATGGGAAATCCGGCGCGGCCGTCGGCGCTAACATTGCCCTCCGTCCCGTCGAGCCGATATGTGAACTCAACGCCGCCTATAGTGATGTTGACAGCCGCCGGAGTCTGCACAATGGATAGCTCGTTGCTTCCAGCAGGAGCTCCGGTGGTGTTGAAGATCCGTGGGACGGTGGGAGTAGCTGTACTCCTTTCCTCCACAAAGACCCACTGACCAGAGAGATCAGGCGTGTTCTGCGCCCAACCGGGAACCTGAGTGCCACTGAAAACAACCAATGTCACCAAGGCACACGCGACACCGCTAATCGATGGCATTCGCATTAACTTGGCCTTTCGGACGATCACTCACCGTACCCGCTTGACCCAACCGCTTACCTAGTCCTGGGGGTCGGCCGGCGGCGGCTCCGCCGGAGCACCCGTGCCCGCCGACCCGATGAAGAGGTGGCGACCATCCTCGTAAGTCAGCGCCGTCCCATTCGCGCGGGTCGCGCCATCGAGAGCTCGATAACCATCAACGGTGATGACCGTTCCCGGGGGGAGCGAATCTCTCGTAAAACCGCGGCGGAGAAGGTTGTTCGGCGCACTCGCCTCAATCATCCAACGCTCGACGGTTCCGTCATCCTTCGGCACGTCGATATGGATCCATGGATGCGGGTTGATCCACTGCATCCTGACGACCGTCCCCTTGAGCGTCAAGGGCGCATCCTTGTCAAACTCGGCAGCAAACGCGTGGTGCGCGGATGCCGTCGTCCCGACGGCGAGGAAGCCGACCAGACCGAGACCGAGGACCATCATTCGTCTGTTCATGAGTCACCTCTCCACGACGCCCCCTCCCACGACCGTCCGGGAGCGCATTCTCTAATAACCAAACCCACCAACATTCCGTCTCCGACATCGCCACCAGCCGCGCGACGTGCTGAGCACCCCCCCATCGAGCGGAACCTGTCAGGGTGCCATAGGGATCGGTCCCTCCGAGGCCGTCATCTCGGGGGGCACCGGTAGCTTCGGCTCCTTGGTCAACCGGCCGTACAGCGCATCCTCCGTCAACTCCACGCAACGGTACTCGATAATTTGCGCGTTCGGGTCGACGTTCTTATACAGAGGCATACTTACCGTCCAGGGCCGCGTAAAAACCGTTGGATCCTCAAGTGTTGCCTCGTATTCAAGGTGATTCGGACCGGTCCGCGTGAACCGCTCGGTGACCTTCAGCTGCCCGCTCGCGAAGTTCCCGGCCCGGTCGAGCCAAACAGGATCGTTGAAGCCCGTGACCTCGATAACCAGCGTGTCTCCCTCCCAGTGGCCGTTGGACCACCCCATCCAGGTATCGACCGATGATCCACGATGATTGTCCATGTTGATGATTCGATTGGCGTTGGCAAACGTGTAAGTCGTCAAGATATATCGATCGGTCTGCACGATCTGGAACGGGTATGGCATGTAGTTCGCGCGCGGAACTCCTGGGAGATAACACTTGAGCTCCGGATCGCCGAACTCAGGCTTATAGACGTCGGCGATGAGCCGATTGCGATAATTGAAGTCCCTCCGTTCGGCCGCCCAAGGCTGATACGGTATCGTTCCGCCCTGGACAACACTCGTGCCAGGCGGAACGCCAGTAAGCGCCCCGAGCTGCCAGAACGCCCCTGGCGCCATCGAGTGGTCCTCAAGGTTCCAGTTGGCCGTATTGACCGCCTGATAGATCCCGTTCAGATCCGGGGCGCCATCAGCATAGGGCGATCTAGGCGCCACGTATTCCTGCTCTTGCCCAAGTAATGGGGTTCCAGACAAGAGCCCCGCCGCGATAACTACTGCCGCTACGCACAGACGCACAGAGCGCTTCCCCATAGACTAGGCCCCTTGCCGACTTCAGAATCCTCTCGACACCAGCACGTCAACTAGTGTCTACCAAACTGCCGACCGCAAAACATGAGACTGCCCACCAGAATCAGGAGCACGTACTTGCCACACCGGTCTGAGCACGAAGGGCGCGTCAACGCGTACCGCCAGCATCCGCCGCCTCGGCAGTCCGACCGGCGCTGAGCAGATTAGCCAGCCCATAATTCCCTTCGTGACACGCGTACTCGTGAATGATCTGCCCGTCGTCCTCCGTCATCGGAAGCGAGAAGGTCCAGGGGCGCGGCCACACCGTCGAGTCGTCGAACGTCATGCTCCATTCGACCTTATCCGGTGCAATCCGCGTGAACCGCTCGATCAAACGGAGTTTCCCGGCTGGAAGGAGGTTCCGGCCAAGAGCGCCGAAAGCCCTAACGCGCATCTGGTTATGGTAGTTCGCCGTCACCACCACCAGCGTGTTCCCGTCCCAGTACCCGCGTGCCTGGCCGAGATAGGACCGGATAGCGGGACTGAGAGCGGACGCGGTATCCAGGGGTACGATCCGTGCCTCGTGAACCTGCTCCTGGCGAATCACCACGTAGTCTGGCGTCTGCACGATCTGATACGAATTGCCGTAGATGGTTGGCGTGCGCCATGCGCCCCACGCGATGCATCGATCACCGAGGCTTCGGTCCCTGTACGTGTCGCGCCGCCCGCCCCGCAGTCTGGCGTCCGGATCGAGAGGGGGCGCCTGATTTTGCGTCGTGCCGAGCAAAGGCGGAATCTTTCCCTCCGGCGGATCGATGACGAACCACGGACGAGCGTTCTGTGCAGCCAGATTGTCAAACCAGTGAATCGGAACGGCAATGGCGACGCCTTCCGCCGGCTCACCACCCCCAGCGAACGGGGCCGTCTCCAGCGCTCGTTGCTGCCGCCCGACGATATCCACCGCCAGTTCTTCGGAGGAGATATCCTCCATCCGCCTCCCAGCCCACTGCTCCGGGCGTTCCATCGGCGTGTTCGCTTCGTCCTTTGTCGTGAAGACACCCGAGATATCTGGATCCCCCCAGGGCGTTGTGGGGGGATCCCACTTCTCCTGGACCTGCGAAGCGATAAACGCCTTCGCCACAGACGCATCGGGCAGGTTCGCTGCCCACTCTGGCACCTGCGCCTGTCCGGCCAGCGAGACCACCGACATCGCGACCGCAGCGCCGACGGCGACACTCGCGACGAACGCCGACATCACGGATCGACCAAGCATTTGTGCTCTCCGCTTCCCGTCTCCGTGCGAAAGAAATAGAGACACCCGATCACCCGCAGGGTCTGCTTTCCGTAAGCGCTGGTTCTGGTGGGCCACGCACGCCCGCCTGCCGCCGCTACGCGACTTCGCCTGGATGCTGCGCCGTCACGAGACGGACATCCTCAACTACTTCCGCACGCCCATCGACAACGGCACCGTTGAAGGCTTGAACAACAAGGCCAAGCTCATCATTCATAGAGCCTACGGCTTCCGAACCGCGGCGAACTACATCCGGAACCTTTATCACTGTATGGCGGACCTGCCACTGCCACGAACCGTGCATACATTCGTGTGAGGAACCACTTCATCTTCACGTAACCGCCGATCGCGTCGCAAAAAAAGGGACTCGCCCATCGGGGCGAGCCCTCTGCCGACTTCGCGGCTATCCTGAGCACCGGCCGCGTGTTGCGCTCTATGCTCCGAACCGGACGCCTAGAAGTCGAACTGCGCACTCACCTGGAGCAGCCGTCCAGCGAGAATCTCCAAGGGGTTCCGCCACCGTGAACCGAAGGAATCATTCGTGGTGAGCTTCACACCCGAATTCAGCGCGTTATACATGTCGAAGTTCGCCTGCAGGCGCTTGCCGTCACCGAGAGTGAAGAGCTTTGTCAGCCGCAGGTCAAGCATGGTCCGCCGCTCCTCAAAGTTCACGCCCGGCTGCACTAGGTTCACTGCATACCTCGCGTTGCACGTGACTGCCGCTCCGCAGGCCGCCAGGTTCCGTCCCAACGACGGTGCGATCAGCGCGTTGCTGGCCTGATAGGTCGCGTCGTAGGCCTCGGTCGGCACGTTCTGGAAAATGACCGAGACCGCCGTGTCACCCGGGAGGGGGTAACTCCCCTGGAGCTTGACCTGCGTGGCCCCGATCAGCGGAGGAGTTATCTCGCAGTTCCGCATCTGCTCGGGTGAATCTATAACGAAGCACTGGTCGGTCATGATGCGCCCCGTGTCGATGCCGCCCCTGATCAACATGCCCGATTGGAACCGCGTGTCGACGTTGAAACTAAAGAAATCCGCCACTCGCCGCTGATCACCAAAGTTCGACGAGTGCACGATGAGGTTGTCAACTTGACCGAACTTCGCCGGCGCGACGTCGTACAAGCCGCAGATCTCATACCCTCCTCCGCCCGGCAATTCCGCATGAACCGGCGCGGTAATACAGAACGGGTCATAGTCGGAAGGTTCTACTGCGAGATTGTCGGTAACCCGAAAATTTTCTCCCCAAGTACGGTTGTAGCCGACCTCGAACGACACAGCGCCACCGAGCTCCTGCTGCAGGTAGACCGAGAAATCGGTGTTCGCCGGGCGCGCACCGAAACCCTCGCGGACTTCGTCCGACCACCTCGTTGTGACGTTTTGCTGGCCGAAATTGACGTTCGAGATCGGACCGCACTCGCCGTTCGCGCCGAAGTTCGCCAGGTCGCAGTCCGGATCCAGATCATTGTCCGCATCCGCCCAGGTGCGACTAACCGAGTTCACCGCGGTGTTGATCGGATTGAGCGACGAGGGGATGCCGGTCCCTTCTTTTCGTAGATAGCGCGCAAAGTTGAACTTGAGCGCTGTCCGCCCGTTGCCAAAGAGGTCATACGCCACCCCCAGCCGAGGGCTGAAATCCTTCCACGCGGGCACCGAGTCGATGCGGTCGAAGCTTCGCGCCGGCAGGAACGCCGTGGCGGCCACATCTTGGGCCGGCACGTGAGCGGCAAAATACTCGTACCGTAGCCCGTAGTTCAACGTGAGGCGGTCGAGCACCCACTGGTCCTGTGCATACAGTGCCAGGTCTGGGTTCACGCGATTCTTTTCGAGATAGGGGCGCGCGTACTGAACGATTGAAAGCGGGACCCCGTTGAAGAAGCGATACTGCTTGTCCGCGTTCGGGTGGGGAAGCCCAGGAGTCGCCGGGTCGAACCCGATGCCGTAGTCGGCCCGCAACTCCTCGACCGTCACGCCGACCTTGAAGTTGTGCGCCCCGGTTACGTAAGTGAGTGATGCCCGCTGGTTGTAGCGCTCGTCAAGATCGGGGTCTCTCGGCGTGCCCATACCGTAGATCCTGGGGATCCCGAGATCAAAGACCTGCACGGAGTTGGGGCCAACTTCCGGCTGCAGACTCGCGTCCCAATGGCTGATCGCCCCCCCTGCTGCCACCTCCAACAGCAGTTGGTTACTCACAACCATGGTCCACGAGGCCTGGGCGATGTAGCTCGGGTAGAAGTTCCATTGATACTTCGCCTCGGGTGAATGGATCGCGATCGGGTGGCGAAAGACCCAGTTGTTCTGGACATCCAGTAGAAAATTCACCTTGTTGCGCTGAGACGCCTGCACGGTGACCCGACCGGCATATGATCGCTGCAGGGCGTCCGTGAACGACGGTCGATCCAGATCCGGGGTAAAGAGCAGGGTGTCCTGGGTCGCGTTAAAGAAGCTATCGGTATCAAAACTCTTGGTCCCCTGGCGCTTGACTGCGGCGAAGAACCAGACCCGATCCCTCGCGACCGGCCCGCCCGCCGTAAAGCCAACGTCGTAGTGATAGTCGAGAGACCCGGACTGCTTGACCCCACGCGCGATAAAGTCGTCGGTCAGATTGTCGCTCTGCATCGAGCCGTTTGAAAACAGACCCCGCAACGAGAAGTTGAATGTGTTGCTTCCTTCTCGAGGGATGGCGTTGATAGACAGGCCGTTGCCCGCGGACTCGGCAGACCCGCCGGTCTCGATCGTCGTCTCGCCGAGGAGCAGCGGGTTCGGCACGAACGAGAAGGTGCCGTTGCCCAGCACGCTCAGGATCGGCAACCCATCGATGTTGTACGACATCCCCTGTCGCCCGTGGAACGTCGCGTTGTTTGCGTTGCTGCCCATCCCTTCGCGGTATCCCTGAGTCCCCCCAACATCGGCGATCCGAGCCGTCCCGTTCAGGCCGGGGGTCATATTAATGAGCACGCTTCCGCCCATCGAAGCGGTCGGCAACGTCTCGAGCAGCGCCTTCGACACCGTAGTCCGTTGGGTGACACTCACGACATCCACGAGCGGCGCCGCCCCGGTTACCGTGATCGTCTCTTCAATTGACCCGACGGCAAGCTGCGCGTCCACTGAGGCTGTAAAGCCTGTTGTGAGCTCGATCCCATCGCGCACAAATGTCGAGAAGGCTGGCAACGTGAACGTCACCGAGTAGATGCCGGGTTGTAGCGCAACAATATTGAATTGGCCATTGCGATCGGTCACCGCCAAGCGAATCTGCTCGATCAACGCTGGACTGGCTGCTGTCACCGTTACGCCGGGCAGTACACCCCCATCCGTGTCACTCACCGTTCCGGTGATCCCCCCGGCGGTTTGTGCACTCACGGGCAACGCGGACCCGAGCAGCGCGAAACACACGGCTACGAACAGGCGCCCTGCTGTTGCGGCCGCACCCAAGCCTACTAATTTCTGCATCTGCTCCCTCGATTCACGCAAG
>Ga0308136_1000074_pt1 | contig 10520 bp, 18 predicted proteins | sample CB4_940_323_MT_FD_200497 | JGI IMG/M metagenome (GOLD analysis project Ga0308136, IMG submission 200497) | Metatranscriptome of marine microbial communities from Western Arctic Ocean, Canada - CB4_940_32.3 (Metagenome Metatranscriptome) | ecosystem: Environmental > Aquatic > Marine > Oceanic ...
CGTCTAACGACCCATCGGGCTGGTGAATTCGCCGTTGGGTCTGTTGGGGGGTCTGTTGGACCCTTCTTTAACGGGCTCTCCTCTGGCGAACGAAACTACAGATCTTTGAAATTTTTGATCTTGAACTAGCCAATTTTGGTATATGGAGCAGTATTGTGGCCGAGGTCATTCGCATTCGAATGGAGGCGTATGATCACGCCATTTTGGACCAAAGTGCTCAGGAAATTGTCGATACGGCAAAACGCACTCATTCAGAGGTGCACGGGCCTATTCCGTTGCCCACCAGGATTGAGCGATACACGGTGCTTTCTGGGCCGCATGTGGACAAGAAAGCCAGGCAGCAATTCGAGATCAGAACACACAAGCGTCTTATTGATATAGTGCAGGCAACTGCCAAGACAATCGAGGCGTTGAATAAGTTGAGTTTACCGGCTGGTGTGGATATCAAGATCCGTGCCACATCGCGATAACGTAGCGACGCGGTCGGTTTTCTAGATAACGTGACAATTGGTGTACGAATATGAGTTGGACGCTGCGTAGGTAACACGCAGCAGCGGCTATGGCAGTTGGCGAGTGCCCTTGGGGCTCGACGGTGGCAAGCGGCTGACTGACGTGATCCTGCGAGCAAAAGACCACAAGGTGTATGAGCATGGCAAAAGGTATACTCGGCCGTAAGGTCGGGATGACACAAGTATATGACGAATCGGGGATTGTAATCCCGGTCACCGTCATACAGGCAGGACCTTGTCGTGTTCTCCAGCTTCGCGTTGCGGAGCGTGATGGCTATGAAGCCGTACAGCTTGGGTATCTTGATAAGAAGCGTCCTGTAAGTGCACGTTCTCGATCCAGCCAGGCCCGTCGTAGTGAGCGAGGGCATGTGGCGGATATCTCCAGTAAGCGATCGAAGACTCGCAAGGCTGCCGGCGTGGAGCTGCCTGAAAAGGCTAGTTGCGAGCCCATGCGTTACATTCGCGAATTTCGCGGCTCCACCGAAGGATACGAAGTTGGCCAAGAGGTCACTGTGTCCGTTATGGGGGAGGTAAAGCGAGTCGACGTGACGGGGACATCAAAGGGTCGCGGCTTTGCCGGCGTCATGAAGCGTCACAATTTTCACGGTCAGCGAGCTACCCACGGTGTGAAAAAGGTTCACCGTCACGCGGGTGGTACTGGCATGAGTGCGTCGCCGAGTCGGCTTTGGAAGGGTATCCGCATGGCGGGCCATTACGGAGCTGCAAAGACGACGGTTCGCAACTTGGAATTAGTTAGTATCGACACGGATAACAATCTGTTGGTGGTTCGGGGTGCTGTTCCCGGTCCCAATGGTGGATATCTGGTCGTCAAAGAAACAAACAAGGTCTGAACTAGGGTAAGGGCGGCACAGCATGGCCAGTTTGCCGGTTTTTGATCGCACGGGAGCGGAGGTTGGGCGATATGATGTCGACCCTGCCGAGTTCTCGGAGACGATCAATAAGCAGCTGCTGCACGACGCGGTCGTGATGTATCAGGCGAATCAACGCCAGGGTACGTTTCGTACGAAAAATCGTGGCGAAGTAGCGGGATCCACTAAGAAGATGTATCGCCAAAAAGGCACTGGTAATGCTCGAGCTGGCAGTCGCCGCTCGGGGATTCGACGTGGTGGTGGTCACATTTTCGCAAAGCGTCCTCGGGACTTTTCGTATCGTTTGAATAAGAAGGCGATTCGCAAAGCAACTCGAATGGCGATTGCATCGAGGATTCAAGACGACGAAGTTTTGATTTTGGATGAACTTAGTTTCTCCGAGCCCAAGACAAGAGACATGGCATCGATCATTAAGGCTTTGGGGCTCGAGGGTCAAACGGCCTTGGTAGCCACAGAAGCTTACGACATTAATATTTACAAGAGTGCCAAGAATATCGGCAGCGTCACCGTGTCGCCGGTTTCGGATTTAAACGCGTTGATGTTGTTAACCCCTCGCAAGGTCATCTTGACGAAAGCGGCGGCAGACGCACTTCGCGAGCGGGCAAAAGCTAGCTAGCTGAGGAGAAGGTAGTCGTGGCCAAGACGAAGACGCCAAAAGTACGCAAACCAAGCACCAAGTTACGCTTGGATCCTCATCAGATCATCCTTCGTCCATTAGTGACGGAAAAGGGGATGCATCGAGCAGAGACGAATAATCAGTACACCTTTGAAGTAAATCCATTGGCTGACAAGATTCAGATCCGCGATGCGGTTGAATACTTGTTCGACGTCAAGGTCGAGAAGGTACGAACCCAGAATCGAAAAGGAAAGCCACGTCGCTATCGTTTTCGTTATGGTACGACAAAGAACTGGAAAAAGGCATTGGTTACATTGGATGCGGAATATCGCATAGACTTTTTCTAGATCTGAACTGTCAGTAAATAAAACCCGAGTCGGGTCGAGGATTATAAGATGGGTATTCGGTACTACAAGCCAACGTCGGCGGGACGTCGCGGAGCGACGGTCAGCGATTTCGCTGATCTGACTCCCGGTGCGAAGCCGGAACGCGCGTTGCTCCGACCGCTCAAGAAGCACGGCGGACGCAATAATCAAGGCAAGATCACGATCCGGCATCGTGGTGGTGGCCACAAGCGGATGTATCGGATTATCGACTTCAAACGCATCAAGGACGGCGTGCCGGCGAAGGTTGATTCGATTCAATACGACCCGAACCGTAGTGCTCGGATTGCTTTATTGAAGTATGTCGATGGCGAAAAGCGATACATCATCGCCCCCGATGGATTGAAGGCTGGTGCACGTATCGAGAGTGGGCCTGACGCACCGCCAGTTGTCGGGAATTGCCTTCCGTTAAAAAATATTCCGCTCGGTTCGGCTGTGCACAATGTCGAAGTGACTCCTGGTCGCGGCGGTGCGATGTGTCGAAGTGCCGGGACGAGTGCTACTTTGGTGGCGTTGCAGGCCGATTGGGCGCAGTTGACGTTGCCCAGCGGAGAGATTCGTCGTGTACCGTCTCGCTGCAGAGCGACGATGGGCAAGGTTGGCAATACAGATCATAATGCGATTGTGCTAGGAAAAGCGGGTCGGAAGCGATGGCTTGGAAGACGGCCGCACGTTCGTGGAACCGCCATGAATCCGGTCGATCATCCGCACGGAGGTGGAGAAGGGCGAACCAAGGGTGGGCGTCATCCAGTGAGTCCCGAAGGTGTACCGGCCAAGGGTGGCCCGACACGGAAGAGGCGCAAGCCCTCGAATGCATCGATTGTTCGTCGCCGTCGTTCCAGGCGATACGGTCAGTTGCGACTTCCCAAGTAGACGAATCAAAAATTGTAGCTAAAGGCCGGAAATCGAGTCATGAGTAGATCGCTAAAGAAAGGCCCTTACGTCGACGTTCGGCTGTACCTCAAAGTGCAGAAACAAGACGAAGAGGGTCGCAGTGAACCGATCAAGACATGGGCGCGAGCTTGCACGATCGTCCCCGAATTTGTCGGACGAACGTTCATGGTGCACAACGGTCGCCAGCATATGAAAGTGTTTGTGAACGAGGATATGGTCGGTCATAAGTTGGGTGAATTTGCACCCACCCGAACGTTCCGCGGTCACGGCGGCAAGGGCAAGCGATAAAACTCGCTCGCTCCTGATGAAGCGTACAGAATTCAATAGTTGTTGACGCGGAGATTTGGTGATGGCGTTTGTTGCTACCCACCGACATGCACGAATTAGTCCGAGAAAAGTACGTCATTTGGCGGACTTGATTCGCGGGAAATTTGTGGACGAGGCATTTGAAATCCTGAAATTCCAGCCGCAACGCGGGGCTAGGATGTTGGAAAAAGTGCTCCGTAGTGCCGTTGGTAACGCTCAGGATCCGGAGCAAAACCCGGGGCAAGTGGTGCGTGAGGACCGGCTTGTGGTGACCGTAGCGATGGTCGACCAGGGGCCCATGTTCAAGCGAATTCGACCGCGTGCTCGTGGAATGGCATTCATGATCAAGAAACGGATGTCGCACATTCATGTTACGGTGGAAGATCTGTCGAAACTTTGAGATCTCAACTCTTTTAAGCGTATAACGAGAACTGATAATGGGCCAAAAAGTCAATCCGATTGGATTCCGCACGGGCGTGACGATGGGTTGGAAAAGCCGTTGGCTTGTATCCAAGAAGGACTTCCCGGATCTGCTGGTCGAAGACAAGAGGATTCGTGACTTCATTAAAGGTCAGAACCAATACAACAACGCTGGTATCGATCGGATCGAAATCGAGCGAACGGTGGACGAGGTCAAAGTGATTCTCTACGTCGCACGTCCCGGTGTGATTATCGGCAAGAAGGGTGAGAAGGTCGAGATTCTGCAAGACGAGTTGCAGGCATTGACTGGTCGCCATATCAATTTGAAGATTGAAGAAATCGGGACCCCTGAGATTCATGCTCAGTTAGTCGCCGAGAACATTGCTCAACAGTTATCGCGACGTGCGAGTTTCCGTCGGGCGATGAAGAATACGATGCGTGAAACGATGGAGGCTGGTGCCAAAGGGATCAAGATCCAATTGGCTGGCCGCCTGGGTGGCGCCGAGATGGCTCGCCGTGAAAAGCAGATTTCGGGATCGATCCCGCTCAGTACTTTACGAGCGAAGATTGATTACGGATTTTGTGAAGCGAAAACGGCACAGGGTCACATCGGTGTCCAGGTTTGGATAAATCAAGGCATGTTCGACGACGGAGGCTCCAACGATGGCGCTGATGCCCAAGCGGGTCAAGCATCGAAAAAGCCAAAGAAGGCGTATAAAAGGTAACGCTACTCGGGGCAATAAAGTGGTTTTTGGTGACTTCGGTCTCCAGGCCATGCAGCCCGGGTGGATAAAAGCCCAAACGATCGAAGCGGGACGTATTGCGGCGACGCAATACATTCGCGGCGAGGGTCGACTATTCGTGCGGATTTTCCCGCACAAATCGATCACGTCGACCCCGCTCGAAACTCGAATGGGTAAGGGAAAGGGAGAACCGCAGCACTGGGTTGCTACGGTGAAACCTGGAACCATTTTATACGAGCTTGGCGGTGTAACAGAACAACAAGCGAAGGTTTGCTTCGCTCGTCTAGCGCACAAGATGCCGATCAAAGTTCGATTGGTGAAACGTCGCCCGATCTAATTCGGATGGCGGACAATTCGAGATGCGTTAGACCAGATACAGATGCGTTAAAGACAAGATGCGTTAGACAAGATGCGTTAGACAAGTTTGTCGTCACGAGAAACGCGTAACGAGAGTAGTGATGAAAGCGACTGAATTGCGGGAAATGAGCGACGAACAGCTCGGCTTGACGTTCGAAGAGACCGCAAAGAATTTGTTCCGACTGAGGATGCAGGCACAGACGGAGCGGCTCGACGTTCCCAGTGAACTTCGACGCCATCGTCAAGTGATCGCACGCATCAAAACGGTCCAGCGGGAGCGGGAATTGGACAAGACGGCGGAAGCTGTCAGCGAGCCGACCTAGTCTAGTTGACCAAGTCGTCCGAAAAGAGCGGCGTCGCAAACGAATCGCAATACAAACGATATCAAACAAGATAACGACAGGTTTACGAGACGAACCCTTATGCCCAAAAGAGTAGCTGTAGGCATCGTCACTGGTGACAAAAACGACAAGACTCGCCGGGTCGAGATTCCACGTCTAGTGCGTCATCCGAAGTACGGGAAATTCCTTCGGATGAAAACGATTTGTTACGTGCACGACGAGGAGAATGAATCGAACCGTGGAGACCGCGTCGAGATCGTCGAATCGACACCGACGTCCAAGACAAAGCGTTGGCGTTTAGTCCGAGTCGTGACCAAGAGCACCGAGATCGACTTGGCGGCATTGCGAGCAGCTCGCAAGGCCCAAGAGGCGGCAGGTGATGCAGCAACAGCAGAGCCAGCGGGAGCAGCAGAGCCAGCGGCAGAGCCAGAGCCAGTGGCGACGGCTGACAGCACAAGCGGCGACAGCAAAAGCGGCGACAGCGGTGCGGACGCTGGACAAGCAGAATAGTTCACAGAAGCCGGACTCGTAAGAGTTCAACGAATCGTCGAGAGTTCGACGGCGATCGAGGATAAAACGATGATTCAGCAAGAGACGCGACTGGCAGTGGCGGACAACACGGGCGCCAAAGAGGTGATGTGCATCAAGGTGCTTGGCGGGTCGCGACGACGATTTGCGGGACTTGGTGACGAAATCGTGTGCAGTGTAAAGAGTGTGATCCCAGGTAGTGACGTCAAGAAGAAATCGATTGTTCGCGCCATAATCGTTCGGGTTCGACAGCCGACGCGACGAGCTGACGGTAGCTATGTTCGTTTCGACTCAAACGCCGTTGTTTTGGTGGATGCGGACGGGAACCCACGCGGCACACGCATTTTTGGTGCGGTGGCGCGGGAACTGCGTCCGCGTTTTATGAAAATCGTCAGTCTGGCCAACGAAGTCATCTGACATGAGTGTCCAGTAATCGACTAGTAATCGACTCAATACGATCAAGTGCTTTTTTGACGGGTAGAAGGCAACCGCGATGATCCCCCGACTTCAAGAAAAATACGAACAGGAGATTCTCACGAAGCTCAAGGAAACCTTGGGACGTGACAATCACCTCTCTCTGCCACGTTTGGAAAAAATCGTGGTGAACATGGGAGTTGGATCGGCGATCCAGGAAAAAAAACATATGGAGTTTGCGGTGGATGCGTTAACGCAAATCACCGGCCAGAAACCCATTATTACGCTCGCACGCAAGTCTGTGGCTGGTTTTAAGCTCCGCGAGGGGATGCCGATCGGCTGTAAAGTGACGTTGCGTCGTCAGCGAATGTATGAATTTCTCGACCGTCTCATTTCGATCGCATTGCCACGTGTACGTGACTTTCGCGGTGTGAGTGACACGGCTTTTGATGGAAACGGGAACTACAGTGTTGGCCTGTCGGAACAGTTGGTCTTTCCGGAGTTGAATCCGGATAGATTCACTCGCGTTCAAGGAATGAACATCACGCTTTGTACCTCTGTCACCAGTAATGACGAGGCGTTAGAGTTGTTGAGAGAATTCGGCATGCCATTCCGTCGGACCGAAGTGGCCGGCGCGGCTTGAACAAACGTGTTCGGGGAGTTACATCGACAGGATGTAGCGTAGACGAACTAGGTATTTTTCGAATAGGTGTGCTTCGTGGCCAGTAAATCGAAAATCGCAAAAGCGAAACGTGAGCCGAAGTTTTCGTCTCGCGAAGAGCGAAGATGCAGGCTCTGTGGACGTCCGCGATCAGTTTACCGAAAATTCGGTATCTGTCGCATCTGTTTCCGCCAGCTCGCAGATCGGGGGATGATCCCTGGTGTTCGCAAAGCGAGTTGGTAACAAGGCTAGTGGATTGAAACAGCGAGAAGGTACGAGGGGAAGATACCCACGATGATGACCGACCCCATCGCCGACATGCTCACCCGCATCCGTAATGCGGTACGCATTGAGCGGCCAGACGTCGAAATTCCGTCCTCCAAAGTAAAACGTGGTGTGGCCGAAGTGCTTAAGCGCGAAGGCTACATATGGGACTGGGAAGAGGTGGTGGATGCACCGCAATCGCACCTCCGTATCGAATTGAAATATGGCCCCAATGGCGAGCGCGTGATCCAAAAGATCCAACGCGTGAGCAAGCCGGGTCGTAGAGTCTATACGAAAGCAAAGGATCTTCGGCCGGTACTGAACGGCCTTGGCATCCGGATCATTAGCACAAGTGGCGGCGTGATCAGTGACCGCGAAGCTCGCCAAAAACACGTTGGTGGCGAGATCTTGTGCGAAGTTTGGTAACGCCCAGTGGTCGATGGCCAACCACACGATCCGGTCAACGGATTCGGTTGGCGGATTCGGTTGGCGGATTCGGTTGGCGGATTCGGTTGGCGGATTCGGACAGCGGATCGACCGATCGTCGTGCCCGAAGAAGAACCTGGAAAGAACCCGGATAATAACCATGTCTCGGATTGGTAAAAAACCTATAGCGATCCCCGACGGTGTCAAAGTCAACATCGACGGGCGGTTGGTGCAAGTAGAGGGGCCGTTAGGCAACCTCAGCTACGAGCATCGCTCTGAGGTCGGCGCATCCTTGTCGGAAGACGGGAAAACGCTAGATGTTGTGCGGCACCAAGAGGACAGTGACGGACGAAAGTATCACGGTCTAACGCGCAGCTTGATCCAGAATATGGTCACTGGCGTTAAAGACGGGTACGAAAAGAAGCTTGAGATCGTCGGCGTTGGCTACCTTGGCCAGATTCAGGGAAAGATCCTGACGCTGCGAGTGGGCTTTGCAAACGAGATTAAGAAAACTATCCCCGAGGGGTTAGACGTGACGTGCCCAGACCAAACGCACGTTGTCGTCAAAGGTTGCGACAAACAGCAGGTTGGTCAATTTGCGGCGGAAGTCCGCGCGGCGCGAAAGCCGGAACCTTACAAGGGTAAGGGAGTTCGGTACCAAGGCGAGCACGTGAAGATCAAGCCCGGTAAGTCGGCAACTTAGTCGTCTGAGCGTCACTGATTGATGTGATGCCAGTGATGTAGTGAAAGTCAGGTCGGCTCGAGTCGACACAAGATTCAGAATCCGTTGAGGCGGAACGATGGCAAATCGACAAAAGATGTTAGAGAAACGGCGGCTCCGCCGCCGCCGTAGCGTGCGGAAAAAGGTACGAGGGGACGCAGTGCGACCGCGACTTACCGTTTTTCGTAGTAACAAGCACATTTCAGCTCAGCTGATCGACGACGAATCTGGTGCTACCGTGGTATCGGCGACGACGCGGGATGGCGCGCTGCGTGAGCAGCTGAAATACGGCGGAAACTGCGACGCTGCTACGCTGATTGGCAAGGCATTGGCCGAAAAGGCATTGGCCGCTGGCATCAAGGCAGTTCGGTTTGACCGGGGACACAACAAGTATCACGGACGTGTGGCGGCTCTGGCCGACGCGGCTCGCGAGGCTGGGTTGACGGTTTAGCCACTCGTTGACCTTGTGGCTATGGGTAGTTTGGGTTCTATTGAGTTCCCAAACGCCAAAGAGCAGAACTATATCGCCGCGAGTGTGGCGTCGAAAAATAAAGCGAACTGGCGGTCGACACTTGACCGCCCCCATATCATAAAGTACCCCGACGGAGAGCGAGAAAGTGCCTGACGTCCACGACAAGAATGTTGAGCGCGTCGTCAAGATCAAACGCTGTGCGGCGGTGGTCAAGGGCGGTCGTCGATTTAGCTTCGCTGCGATGGTGGTGGTTGGCGATGGCCGCGGCAAAGTCGGCTGGGGTTACGGAAAAGCTAACGAAGTACCTCCGAGCGTCGACAAAGCCACCAAACAAGCCAGCCGTTCGATGGTGGTCGTGCCCGTGACGGAGGGTACGATCCCGCACCAGGTGAAGGGCCGCTTTGGTGCGGCAAAAGTCATCTTGGTCCCAGCGGGCCCAGGTACTGGAATCATCGCTGGGTCGGCAGTTCGTGCTGTCTGCGAAGCGGCCGGTCTGGAAAACATACTGACGAAGAGTTTTGGGACGAACAATCCAGTGACTCTCGTCAAAGCGACAATCGATGCCTTGACTCGGCTCCGGACGAAGGATCAAGTCGAGCGTCTGCGGGGAGTAACACTGTCATGATGCTGCACGATGTTAATCGGGGTATTGTCCGATTTCGACGACGAAAGCGGATCGGTCGCGGTGTTGGTTCGGGACATGGCAAGACTGCTGGCCGTGGCCACAAGGGTGCCAAATCTCGCGCCGGTTATTCGCGAAAGCCCGTGTTTCAAGGCGGAGCGATGCCGTTGGTACGGCGCGTGCCCAAACGCGGATTCAATAACAAATTCGCACTCGCCATTGGCGTAGTCAACGTGGGCGATTTGGAAATATTCGACGACGGTTCGGAAGTGACTTTGAAGACGCTGAACGAACGGTCCCTCGGTAAGGGAAGATTCGACCAGCTGAAAATTCTCGGCAACGGCGAGTTGACGAAGAAGCTCAAAGTGGCGGCGCACCGTTTCAGCCAGTCGGCTCGCGAGAAGATCGAGAAGGCGGGTGGCGAGGTCTTGGTGGTAACTGGCCCGACGCCAGTTCGAGTGAAGCAGAAGGCAGCTAAGGTAGCCAAAGCGGCCGCCAAAGCAAAAGCAAAGACGAACTAGCTCGGTACTCGCTACTGGGCCATGGAATTCACAGACTCAACTAAAGGAAGCGACGGATCGTTTCCGTTTTTTTTTTTAAGGTGAACAGGACGGATCGATATGTGGGAAAAGCTCCGTATCGTGATGACGATTCCCGAGCTCCGCAACAAGGTCTTATTGACGTTGTTGTTGCTCGGCGTCTATCGGGTCGGCTATCAAGTGCCGCTCCCGGTGGTGAATCAGTCGTACGTCGGTAGCTCAACAGCTGGCAGTGGATTTGGTGACTGGATCGAAAAAGTCTCCATGTTTGCGGCTAGTGAGTTGAGTAAAGCGACGATTTTCGGCTTAGGCATCATGCCCTACATTTCTGCCTCGATTATTTTTCAGCTACTCGGGAGCGTTTGGGCTCCCATTGAGGAGTTGAAAAAAGAAGGGGAGGCGGGGCGAAAGAAG
>Ga0308136_1000076_pt1 | contig 10425 bp, 19 predicted proteins | sample CB4_940_323_MT_FD_200497 | JGI IMG/M metagenome (GOLD analysis project Ga0308136, IMG submission 200497) | Metatranscriptome of marine microbial communities from Western Arctic Ocean, Canada - CB4_940_32.3 (Metagenome Metatranscriptome) | ecosystem: Environmental > Aquatic > Marine > Oceanic ...
GCGGTCCAGAAGTAGCAGAAGAAGTAAATCATGATGATGTAACTCATATTGTAGACGAAGCCCCCGCCTGGCTGGAACGCACTGGAAATCGTCTGCAAAACCTGACTGTCCGGCCAGATCTGCGCTACCTGATCCAATACGAAAAACGGCAGCAACAGAAGACTGGACGCAAAAATGATCGGCATCACGCCAGCCTGATTGACTCGTAAAGGCAACCACTGACGCTGTCCCCCCATCACTTTACGACCGCGAACGTGACGAGCACTCTGAATTGGAATTTTACGCTGGCCCTGAGTGATGACGATCACACAGACAATGACCCCTACGAAGACGAGCCCCATCACAAGGAGCCTCTCGATCCCCTGCTCAGTACCAATGCGCACGCCATTCGTGCGGATTTTCTCAAACCATTCTCCGGCGACCGAAGGCATCTGTGCCAGGATACCGGCCATAATGAGCAGGCTGATCCCGTTTCCTATCCCGTATGTGTCAATTTGTTCGCCGATCCACATGAGGAACACCGTCCCGCATGTCATCACGATCGATCCCATCAGAAACCAGCCGGTACTATTGTATTCCTGCAGCACCATCGGAACTCCATCTGTCCAGCTTCCGCCGGCAAGAGCTCGAATGATGAAGAAACTTTGCAACAGACAGATAACAACCGTCGCATAGCGAGTGTATTCATTGATTCGACGACGTCCGGCCTCCCCTTCTTTCTGCAGTTGCTCCAGAGGCGGATAGACCGTCCCCAGCAACTGAAAAACGATTGATGCCGTGATGTACGGCATAATGCCGAGTCCAAACAGCGAACCGTTCGTCAGACTGGATGCCGAAAACAACGACATCATTTGCAGAACACCGCCGATGCCGCCCTGTTCAGCATTGTCCAGCATCTTGCGAATCCCTTCATGGTTGATGAAGGGAAGCGTGATGTGAAATCCCAGGCGATAAACCCCCAGCAGACCAACGGTCAGCAGGATCTTCCGCCAAAGTTCAGGCACTCGCCAGACTGCTGCGAGTCGTGACAACATGATGTGGTGTCTCCGAAATCTCGATCCGTCAGTTTTTCGAGTTCAAACGGTCCGTAGTGACTATCCGCTCAAACTTGCCTCCGGCAGCGACAATCACAGCCTCAGCGCTCTGCGAAAAACGGTGAGCCTTGACAGTCAGCTTCTTTGTCAACTCGCCGTCACCCAGCACTTTCAGAACGTCGAATCGGCTGGGAACCATGCCGCGAGCGACGAGTGTCTCAGCAGTAACTTCCGCACCGTCTTCAAATGCTTTGTCCAGCTGCCCGACGTTGACAATCACCACCACGTCCGCAAAGGCGCGGTTGTTGAACCCACGCTTTGCCACGCGGCGAAATAGCGGCATCTGGCCACCTTCAAAACCACGACGCCGGCTGGATCCCGACCGACTGAAATAACCATTGTGACCGCGACCGGACGTCTTACCGCGTCCCGACCCCGTGCCTCGACCAATTCGCTTCCGCTTTCGGTACTTTTGAATTCCCGTGTGCACATCGTTCAGAATCATTACAACGACACCCCTCGCAATCGTGCGATTTCTTCTTTGGTCCGCAGCTGACTGAGTGCATCGAACGTTGCCTTCACCAGGTTGAGCGGGTTCGTTGAGCCGAAGCTCTTTGTCAGGATATCGGTCACACCAGCAGCCTCCAGCACTGACCGTACGCAGGCACCCGCGATCACACCCGTACCAGGTCGAGCCGGCAGCAGGAGAATGCGTGAAGCTCGAAAACGGCCAAGCACCTGATGAGGAATCGTTGTTTGTACCAGCGGCACGTTTGTCTGGGCTCGGTTCGAAGCCTTGGTCGCCTTTTCAACCGCCAGGGGTACTTCAATAGCCTTCCCATATCCATAACCGACACGACCATTCCGATCGCCGGTGACAACGAGGGCCGCAAAGCTAAATCGCCGCCCGCCCTTGACCACACAGGCACATCGTCGTATCTGAACGACGGTTTCCGCCGCATCATTTCGTGATTCAACTGCCGACACACTTCACCTCGGTTTTGATTTCACTGCGGCAGATACTGTGCCGAGTGCACTCCAGTGTTAAAATTTCAGTCCGGCCTCTCGCGCCGCGTCCGCCAACGCAGCTACTCGGCCGTGGTACTTGCAAGAGCCTCGATCCAGGACAACTTCCGAGATTCCCTTCTCCTGAGCTCGTTCAGCAATGAGCTGTCCAACCCGTGAGGCAGAACTCCGATCGGCCGCGACCTTGCCTGGACCGGCCACACCATTCTCCATGGTACTGGCCGAAACCAATGTATGCCCCGCCGCGTCGTCAATCACCTGGGCGTAAATATGCCGGTTGCTTCGGAAGACCGACAAACGAAGTCGGCCGTGCGCGTCTCGCCGGACGCGATTGCTGACACGAAAACCGCGTCGGCTCTTCCGTTTTAATATTCGCTTCTCAGCCTTCATTGTTCCACAACCAAATCACACGTGCAGTGACAAAATCCAGTGATTTTGAGTATAGCTTCAATGCTGATCAGAACCAATGTCGTCGCGGCATCAGGCTCGCCGGGCTGCATGCCCAACGCTCGAATTCACATCAAATACAACCTCAACCACTCCGGCTATTTGGAACCGAAGGCTTTACCAGCTTTTCGGCGGATTTGTTCACTCTCGTAACGAATCCCCTTCCCCTTATAAGGTTCCGGAGGACGTACAGAGCGAACTTCTGCGGCAAACTGACCGGCCGCCTGATTGTCGCAACTGCGGACGATGACCGAAGTCGGACTTGGTACATCGACCGTCACCAGCGGCGGGATATCCATTACGACCGTATTCGCAAAACCAACCTGCAACGACAACTTGTTGCCAGCCAGGCTGGCATTGTAGCCAACCCCGACGACGGTCAGGCGTCGTTCAAACGGTTTCACGACTCCATCCACCATGTTCTGAACCAGACTTCGCGTCAGGCCATGCAACGCCCGGTTCTCTCGTGATTCGTCCGGCCGGATCACTCGAACAACCCTACCATCTTCTTCAAGCTCGAACCGCATGTTCACATGTGCCGTCAGCTTCAGTTCCCCTTTCGGACCTTTCACCGTGACGTCCGGTCCGGAAATCGTGAGCTGCACGCCATCAGGAACAATAATTGGTTTCTTACCGATTCGTGACATTGAACCATCAACCGTTGAAACTAAACGAAACACCTACCACAGCTGACAGAGCAATTCGCCGCCAACACCCTGCTGTCGAGCCTCCCGATTACTCAACAACCCTTTGGGGGTCGATAGAACAGAGATTCCAGTTCCCTGTCTCACATCCTTCAACTCACCCACACCAACATACACCCGTCGACCGGGCCTGCTCAGTCGTTCGATGTGTTCTATGAGATGTTCGCCATCCGGGCCGTACTTGAGATTGATCCGCAGTGTGGCGACGGGCTCGCCGTCAATCACCTCGGAATCCCAAACGAACCCCTCACGATGTAAAACATTCGCGAGGCTCAGCTTCATCTTTGACGATGGCATCTCGACGTACGGACGTTCCACCCGAATTGCGTTGCGGATCCGTGTTAACAGGTCAGCAATGGGATCAGTCATCATTGTGGCAGCACCAATTCAACAGCCCGTGTTGTCACCGACAACTACCAGCTGGCCTTTTTTGCACCGGGAACCAAGCCATCCAGGCACAGGTTGCGAAAACAGATTCGACAGACCTTGAACTTCCGGTAGACGGCGCGCGGTCTTCCGCACATGCCGCATCGTCGTTCAATCCGCGATCCGTACTTCGGAGTACGCTTCGCCTTTTCAATCTTCGCCTTGCTGGCCATAACTCAGTCTTCTGTTAACTATCCAGACTCTTGAACGGCATACCCAACGCTTTCAGGAGCACGCGTCCTTCATCATCGGTGTCCGCTGTTGTCACCAGCGTAATATTCATGCCTTGCGGCTGCCGTACGGTCTCCGGGTCAATCTCCGGAAAGACCAACTGCTCAGACAACCCGCAATTGTAATTCCCTCGACCATCGAACGAACGAGGATTCAATCCGCGAAAGTCACGAACCCTTGGCAATGCCAACGTCACGAGTCGCTCGAGAAAATCAAACATCCTCTTCCCACGCAATGTCACGCGACAGCCGATTGGCATCCCCTGACGGAGTCGAAATCCGGAAATCGCTTTCCGAGCTCGACACACCTGAGCTTTTTGACCCGATAACTGAGTCAGATGCTCGACGGCAGCGTCCAGCCGTTTCCGATCCTGAATTGCCTCACCAACTCCCATACTGACCACAATCTTTTCCAATCGTGGAACAGCGAGGGCATTGCTTCGACCAAGCTCCGTCTGGAGCTCGCCGACAATTCGTGTTTTGTATTCTTCCAGCAGACGAGCCATCGTTCACAAAATCCACTACCGAGCGTCGACACCGCGATAAACCCCGGTCAGACCACTTCGCTGGCCAGGCTGATAATCTTCATGTAGCTGCGATCACGCAACTCTCGGGCAACCGCCCCAAAAATACGAGTCCCCCGCGGACTCCCATCGTTATCTACCAATACCACTGCATTGCGATCAAATCGCACATAACTGCCGTCGTCGCGACGCGTTGCCTTTCGACATCGAACCACGACACCTCGCACAACGGATCCGGATTTCACAGCACTCCCAGGCAGACTTTTCTGCACACTGAGCACCACGACGTCACCTAAACTGGCGTACCGCCGACGCGACCCACCCAGCACCTTAATGCAGCGCACAACCTTCGCACCCGAGTTATCTGCCACATCCAGAACTGTCTGCATCTGTATCATTGCGTCACCTCACCGACATACCGCCACTTTGGGCCGGAGCCACTGCATTTTTTTGTTTTGCCGCGAGACGCGGCGTCCCGTCTGCTCTTCGCCAATTTCGGTATCCACCCCAACGTCCATCTACCATGGTATAAGTCACATCGGGCGGACCGTCATTCCCCTAAGATTCACTCGCAACCTGTTCCGCCTGCTTTGCAGCCGCCGCGTCCAGTTCACCTGCTGCCACTGACGCGTCACTAGCGGCCTGAATAACTCGTACCAACTGCCATCGTTTCGTTTTCGAAATTGGCTGCGACTCAACGATTTCGACCAAATCACCCATTCGACCCGTATTGTCCGGGTCATGAACCTGGCAACCCAGTCGAGACCGCACAATCTTGCCGTACTTACGGTGGCGAAACCGGCGCTCGATATCGACACGCAGCGTCTTATCGCGCTTGTCACTCGTCACGGTACCACGGAGGACTCTTTTCATCGCCAACGACTGCTTTACGAAGAAAACCAAACAAACTTACTGATCGGCAACGCCACCAACCAGTTCCCGTTCCCGCTGGATCGTCTTAATGCGTGCGATCGTCTGCCGCAACTTCCGAACATTACTCGGCGTATCGTTGCGCTCCGTCGCCGACTGAAACCGGATACGAAACAACGACTGCTGAGCTTCACGCAATTCGTGCCCCAATTGCTCATCTGACATTTCTCGAAGAACATTCGCGGTCGCCATGACCCATTTACCCTTCAACAACCTGACAGCTCAATGCACTTCCGGACGCCGGCCGACCAGTCGAACCCTGACCGGCAACTTGTGCGCAACACGATTAAAACACTCGCGCGCCGCTTCTTGCGACACACCCTTCAACTCAAACAGAACTGTACCCGGTTTGACCACCGCCACCCACCGATCCGGCTCCCCCTTGCCTTTACCCATGCGGGTCTCCAGCGGACGAGACGTCACTGACTTCTGTGGAAAAATCCGAATATAAACTTTGCCAATTCCACGTACGTACTGAGTTGCTGCAATTCGGCAGGCTTCGATCGTCTGTGCCGTAACATGGCCTGGATCCAGTGACTGGAGGCCAAACTCACCAAACACAACGGTGTTCCCGCGCGTCGCATTACCTCTTATACGTCCTCTTTGGCTTTTTCGGTGCTTGACCCGTTTTGGCATTAATGCCATCTGCCGTCTCCTCGTCCGAATAGTCGCCGAGATCAATCCACACCTTGACACCAATAATGCCCTGTGATGTCTTAGCGGCGGTGAATCCATAATCGATATGGCGCCGCAATGTGGACAGAGGGATTGAACCTCGACTTGCTTTCTCTTTACGTGACATCTCGGCACCGCCCAGACGCCCAGACATTTCAATCTTTACACCATAGACGCCGGAACTCATCACTTCCTCTAACGTCTTCTTGATTGCACGCCGAAAACTTCCTCGCTTGGACAACTGCTGAGCCACTTTATCAGCGACCAGTTTTGCATTACGATTTGGATTGGAAATCTCAACGATCTTCAGATCCATTCGGCGCCCCGTCAGATCCTCCAGTTCACCCTTGAGCCTGTCAATCTCCTGTCCCTTGCGACCGATAATGACGCCCGGTCGCGCCGTGAACAGATGAATCACCACCTGATCACGCGTCCTCTCGATTTCTACACGTGCAATTTCTGCAAATTGATACTTCGTGCTCACGAACTGGCGGATCTTATAGTCCTCGGCCAGCAGGTCACCAAACTCCTTTTTCGATGCGAACCAGCGACTCCTCCAGTTCTCCATCACCCCAACACGATATCCAGTGGGCCTGACTTTCTGTCCCATGACTCAACCTTTTTCCTGCTGCAAATCTTCGGTCAAAGTGGTTAACCAAGCTCCGGAGCGTCAACCCCGACATGGATATGTGCAGTCCGCCGACGAATCGTAAATGCCATCCCACGAGCACGTGGTCGAATGCGTTTCATCATCGGCCCTCCATCCACTCGACACTCCAGAATCTTCAAGCGGTCCGGACTCCGAACTCCTCGGTCTTCCGCATTTGCCACCGCGCTCTTCAGCACCTGCTCCAGGAACCGAGCACCACGGTTCGGCGCAAAAGCCAACGCCAGTAAACCCTGCTCCGCTGTCATCCCACGAACCATATCAGCAAAAGGCCGAATCTTGGTTGCTGAAATTCGGGCGTGACGATGAATTGCTTTAACCAAAGCCATGACTACTTCTTACCCCTGGCACCGTGACCGCGAAATGTCCGAGTGGCCGCAAATTCACCAAGCTTATGACCCACCATATCTTCAGTCACATATACATTCAGATGGGCGCGGCCATTATGAACGAGAAACGTATGCCCGATGAAATCCGGTGAAATCGTACAACTACGAGCCCACGTTTTCACCGGTTCCTTACGACCAGTCGCGTTCAGCTTCTCAACTTTACGAGAAAGCTTTTCATCAATATACGGACCCTTTTTGAGTGAACGCCCCATTGTCAACTGCCTTCTGAGCCGGACGCCACCCGGTTATTTCTTAGAAACTGAAGCCGCACCCCTTGCCATCACACTTTAACTTCACCGTAACGTCGTGACCGACGACGACGAACAATTGCCTTCGAGGAAGCCTTTCCCTTCTTGCGAGTCCGACCACCCTTCGCAGGAACTCCAGTCGGGCTGCATGGATGACGACCACCTGAATTCCGCCCTTCTCCGCCACCCATCGGATGAGCAACCGGATTCATTGCCGTTCCGCGAACATGCGGCCGACGGCCCAACCAACGCTTCCGGCCAGCCTTGCCAAGAACAATACTACTGTGCTCTGAATTTCCGATCTCACCAATCGTTGCCCGACAGGCACTGGGAACCCGGCGAACCTCACCGCTCGGCAACGTTACCTGAGCCCAACGCCCCTCACGAGCATTCAGCTTGGCAGACGTTCCCGCACTGCGGCACATTTGACCACCCCGACCAGGCTGCATCTCAACATTGTGAACCATCGTGCCGAGCGGAATCGCACTCAACGGAGCGCAATTACCAACATTCGGCTCCACTGCTTCGCCGCTCTCAACCACCGCCCCAGCCGCCAATCCACTCGGGGCCAGAATATAACGCTTTTCACCGTCTTCGTACTGAATCAGCGCGATCCTGCACGTGCGATTTGGGTCGTACTCAATATGCGTCACCGTCCCCCGCACCCCGTCCTTCGTTCTCTTAAAATCGATCATACGGTACAACCGCTTATGGCCACCCCCACGATGACGAGACGTAATCTTACCTTGGTTATTTCGACCACCAGTTTTCCTGGCGCGCTTCGTCAGTGATTTTTCCGGACGCTTCGAGCGATCGGTCAATTCAGAAAAATCACACACCGATGCGCCACGACGCCCAGGGGTGACCGGTTTGTAATGACGAATTCCCATCGTAACTACCCTGCAACAACTCACTCAGAAGAACACAACACACCACGCCAACCGGAAGCGTCCACACGCAATCAGCCAGCCGAATCAAAAGAACGCAATCCGATCCTCATCGTGCAGCTTGACGACTGCTTTTTTCCAATTCCGAGTCCGCCCCAACGCGGTTCGATGACGACGCGGCTTCCCCTTGCGGTTCTGTGTCCTGACGGAGTCAACTCGAACTTCCCACAACTCTTCAACCGCACGCTTAATATCAACCTTGGACGCCATTGGATGCACTTCAAAACTGTAAGCGTTCAGACGCTCTGAAGCATGCATTCCTTTTTCCGTCACCAGAGGCCGCTTGATCACCTGGTGCGACTGGAGTCGAATTCCTGACTTTACTGTACCAACCACGATTCACCTGCTCCCATCAAGCCGTTACAGCGGATGACCGACCGAGCAACTGATCCATCGCCGCGACCGTCACAACGAGATTTCGATGCCGCAACAAATCCCAGGCATTAAGGTCACCTGCCGGCATGACCCTGACGCCTTCAATATTACGGGCTGAACGCCACAAATTTCCATCCACGCAGTCTGTCGTCAACAACACGGAGCCATCCGCCACACCAAGTGACCTGAGCGACTGGGCCACCACCCTGGTTTTGGGCTCGCTGCAATCCCACTGCGACAACAGAATCGCCTGACCATCCTGAAACTTACTCAGCAACGCCATCCTCATGGCCAGCTGAAGTGACTTGCGAGGCATCCGATAACTGTAGTCACGCGGTTTTTTCCCGAAGGCGTGACCACCCCCGCGACGAACGGGCGTCCGCGCATTCCCGGCACGTGCCCGTCCAGTTCCCTTCTGCCGATAAAGCTTTCTGGTACTTCCCTGGACCATACCGCGAGACTTCGTCTGAACAGTCCCCACGCGACGATTCGCCTCATACATGACTACAGCGTCATGCAGCAACTGACGATTGATCCCGTCGGCCAAATCCGCCGAATCAAATTCGTAAGTACCCGATTCACTGCCGGACATATCTCGAATTGAAACCGAAATCATTTCAGCACCCACAACTACTTGCGGTTCTTCGCAGAATGACGCAGCAAGACAAAACCACCCGCAGGGCCCGGAACAGCACCACGAACCAAAACTACATTGTTTTCAGCATCAACACGAACAAGACGCAGATTACGAGCCGACACACGAACCCCGCCGTACCGCCCCGACATGCGAGTGCCCTTCACAACCCGGGCAGGATCGGCACTCTGACCGATCGACCCACCATGACGATGCACACGCTTCACGCCGTGAGTCGCCCGCTGGCCGGAAAAGTTGTGCCGCTTCATCACACCTGCATGACCGCGACCGCGAGATTGCGCGATCACATCCACCCACTGCCATTCAGCCAGATCAGCCGCCGTCAGAACCTGACCGACCTCCAACCCGTGCTCAGCGTTTTCACAACGAAATTCCCGAGTAAACCGACGAGGCTCACAACCCGCTTTCAACAAAACTGCCTGACCAGCTGCCTGACGCACCCGCTGACGGCGGCCACCAATGTCAGCCACCTGACCTCGATCGGCGCGACTGGCCAACCGCCGCGGCTTCTCACCAAACCCCAACTGAACAGCATCGTACCCATCGCGATCAATGGTTCGTACCTGAGTTACAACGCACGGACCCGCCTCAACAACCGTCACCGGGATTACCACCCCGCCGTCGGCGTAGACCTGCGTCATACCAATTTTTTTTCCAAGCAACCCAACAGGCATAACACGCACCAGCGCGACAATCAAAAAGTAAAATGCGTCCGCCGACTGCACGCTGAGCGCAGTCTACCGAAGCAAGAATGACACAATATCAACCCGAGACCGAATCAGGCCCCAGCTGTTGCTTTGATTTTAATGTCGACCCCGGCCGGGAGAGACAGCTTGTTTAAAGCGTCAATTGTTTTCCCCGTCGGCTGACAAATATCAATGAGCCGCTTGTGAGTCCTGATCTCAAACTGCTCACGCGACTTCTTATCAATGTGCGGACTCCGCAACACCGTGTACCGCTCAATACGAGTCGGCAACGGAATCGGACCATGCACAACGGCCCCGGTACGCTTCGCCGTGTCTACAATATCTGCAGCAGACTGATCCAGGACCGAATGGTCGTAAGCTTCCATCCGTATCCGGATACTTTCTCCGCCAGCACGAGCCACCGTAAACCACCTTGAGCAAAGACTTTACGTAAAATCAAAC
>Ga0308136_1000084_pt1 | contig 10113 bp, 7 predicted proteins | sample CB4_940_323_MT_FD_200497 | JGI IMG/M metagenome (GOLD analysis project Ga0308136, IMG submission 200497) | Metatranscriptome of marine microbial communities from Western Arctic Ocean, Canada - CB4_940_32.3 (Metagenome Metatranscriptome) | ecosystem: Environmental > Aquatic > Marine > Oceanic ...
GCCAATTCCATGTATTCGAGGCGACTCGCAGTATCGTGTTGGCAATCATCTCAGGAGGTCCCCATGGACATAAAAATTGAATCTGGTGACATCACCGAGCAAGAGGTGGGCGCCATCATAGTCAGCCTGTTCGAAGGCGTAGCGTCTCCGGAGGGCGTGACCAGGGCGGTGGATGCTGCACTAGGCGGTGCCATTACCAGTCTGATAGAAGATGGCGAGATCAAGGGCAAGAAGGGCGAGGTCACCCTAATCCATACGCTGGGCAAGATGGATTCGCCGAGAGTGCTGGTGGCGGGACTGGGGAAATCCGATAACCTTACGCTGGAAGGCGTCAGTGACGTTGCCGCCCAGTGTGCGAGACGGCTAAGAAGCATTGGTGTTAGTAACGCCGCAACTGTTGCCCACGGCGCAGGGACTGCCGACCTTAGTGCTGAAATCTGCGCTCAGGCCATTGCTGAGGGCTCCATAATGGGCCTTTACAAGTTTGATAAGTACAAGTCATCGAATTCGGACTCCGATGCGCTGGATGTCTTAACCATCGTCGAATCCGACAATTCTAAGAGCAAAGAGCTTGAACAGGGCTTGGCCAAGGGCATACTAATCGCTGATTCGGTGAACATGTGCCGGGATATGTGCAATGAGCCGGCGAACTTCATGACGCCGACAGAGATGTCTGAAATGGCCCTGTCTGTATCAACCAAGGCCAGCCTTAATCTAGAAGTATTGGAACGACAGCATATGGCGGAGCTCGGTATGGGAGCACTCTTAGGGGTAGCTCAGGGCAGCGAGGAGCCTCCGAAGTTCATCATCATGACGTATCAGGGTGATCCAGGTAACCCTGACAACAACATAGGGCTTCTGGGCAAGGGGATTACCTTCGACAGCGGCGGCCTGAGCATCAAGGGCGCAGCAGGCATGCTGACCATGAAAAGCGACATGTCCGGCGGCGCTGCGGTCATATCTGCCATGGGGGCCATCGGCGCTCTAAAGCCCAAGATCAACGTCACGGCCATTATTCCGGCAACAGAGAACATGCCCAGCGGAACTGCACAGAGACCGGGCGACGTAGTGAAGGCCATGAACGGCAAGACGATTGAGATAGACAATACGGACGCTGAGGGCAGGCTGGTGCTGGCGGACGCTATGTCTTACGCCTGCTCAATTGGCCTGGGGAGAATTGTCGATGTCGCCACGCTCACCGGCGCTATTTCTGTCGCCCTGGGCAATCAGTGCATGGGCGCTTTTGGTAACGACCAGGCCTTTACTGATCAGGTGATCGCTGCGGGCAACGGGGTAGGGGAACGAGTATGGCAGCTGCCCACCTTCGAGGAATACAAAGACCTGTATAAGAGCGATATAGCCGATATGCGGAACACAGGCGGCCGTGGGGCCGGTTCGATCACAGGGGCCATGATTATTGGCGAATTCAACGACGGCGCTTCCTGGGTGCATTTGGATATCGCCGCTATGGCACGGACGGGCGCTACAAAGGGTAGCCAGATCAAGGGTGCAACAGGCGTTCCTGTCAGGATGCTGGTAAACCTGGTTATGAATCTCGGGTAGAGTCTTCAGGTGCCTTAAATGCGTTAACGTACAATATAGCCTTGAATCTTGATTGCAGCGCATTACTGTGGTAGTCTGACCCAATATTCTTGAAGTGGAGTTCCTTAATATGTCCACACCAGCCGGATGGACTTTTATTACTAATCACGGTCTGGTTCTGAGCTATATTTTCCATAATTCCACGAGCACTGCCCGGGAGATCGCCAACTATATCGGCGTTACTGAGCGGACGACTCATAAGATCATCTCCGATCTTGAGTCTACTGGCTACATCGAACGTAAAAAGACAGGTCGGCGAAACACTTACCGGGTGGATCCTAAGCTGCCGTTGCGTCACCATACAAAGCAGGACATCCTGGTTGAAGATGTCTTGGAGGCGCTAAGCACCAAGTCCATTCAAGAAGTTATGCCTGCAAGTGAACAGCAGCCTGCGTAGTCAGTATCTAGTCGGCACTACCCTCGTCTAGCCACGCCCTTTTACTCGCCTCGTTGCCAGATGTAATCCTGTTGTGTTTAAATATAAGTGCGTGGTGAGCGTAGCCAAGAGGCCTAAGGCGCCAGGTTGTGGTCCTGGAGATCGAGGGTTCGAATCCCTTCGCTCACCCCAAGTTTCTCATGTTTCTGAACCACACATAGGTCATAACCCCGGGGCACCGTCTGAACGATGGCGGTCGTAATAAATTTAAGAAATTAAGAGCGTTCTGGCAGGCTTCTACCAGTTCGAACGGAGGGTACCTTAATGTCGGAGGCCTTTAAAGATGTAGCTGTGCTGCGTCAAGGCGATCCTGAGGGCAATCGAATGATTGTCCGACTCACCACCCACAGCGGTCTCGTAATCCACACCATCGCAGTTCCCCAAGACGGGCCCTCTGGTACTGGCCCCACATGGGCGTACCTCTTCGAAAACGAAGGCCTTACCCTTATTGATGCCGGAGCCGTCGGTTCATACTCAATGTTGGCGGAGGGCATTCGAGAGGCTGGCTTTCAGCCCCGAGATATCGAAAGAGTCATTGTGACCCACGGCCATCAGGACCACGACGGTGCGGCAGGCGACTTGGCCGAAGACACTGGCGCCGAGCTATGGGCCCACAGTATCTACGAGCACCTACTGCCCCACAACCCCTGGGACATCCAGCGGGCGGCAACGACAGATCTCCATAAAGAGATGCAGCGAGTGGTCAAGAACGACCGCGAAACCAACTCATCTGACTCATCGAAGCGTTCCAGCTATAGCGACCGACATAAGGCCTATGTGGAACAGCGCCGCAACTACCATGTCGGACACGGCATTACCGATGGCGAGACTCATGGAGGCCTGACCTTCATGCAGGCTCCCGGCCATTCGCCAGACGAGATATGCATCATGATGGACGGGCTGGTCTTCACTGGGGACCATGTTCTGCCTGAGATCACGCCTCATCCAACCATGAAAACCCAGTATGGGGACGACATCAAGAGCTCCATGCCTGCTCATTTTCACGACGAAGATAAGTTCTACGGGCTGGCTACTTACCTGACCTCGTTGCAGAAGGTGGTTGACCTGGGGGAAGAGGTAGCTGTTCTACCGGCTCATCGCCTGTTCAACAGAAACAAGTTCAACTTCCAGAACGTTTCCAGGGCGTCCGAAGTGATCGATCATCACGCAGGTCGCTTGTCACGAATATTGCAGCGCATCGGCTCGAAGCCCACATCGCTGGAGTCGATCACGCGTGGCGTCTTCTCCAAGCGAAAGCTCATCGGTGGCAACCTGTACATGGCCCTTTCAGAGATCGTGGCTCACATCGAAATTTTGGAGGATGTGGGAGACCTGGAAGTGGTAGAGGGTCAGGACCTGCATTGGACAGGAAAAGAGAACCACAAAGAATTCATTCATGGTATTACCGGCAGGTAGGTTTAGCCTTATAATGTAGATGGCTGGCCGGTAGCTAAGGATTAGGCGTGCAGGGCTTTCCTCGTGCGCTAATACGAAGCAAACCGTGTCAGTGCCTCACTCAATCATGCGCCAGTAGCTCAGTGGATAGAGCATCGGTCTTCGGAACCGAGGGTCGGGGGTTCGAATCCCTTCTGGCGCACCACCGCTACACCGTATAAACAAGAGGCTTAGGGTGTTTCACCTAAGCCCAGTTTCATTACTCTAATTCCTCGAATGGTCACATTGTGGTCACAAAGTGCCTGAAAGTTGTTCGCCGAGGACATTAATGGCATCCTCCTGAACACCTTTCAGTAGGTGGCCGTAAACGTCCATGGTTATCGTGATGCTTGAATGTCCCAAGATGTCTGCTATCGTTCTGGCCTGAATTCCCTGTGCAATCAAGATGGATGCGGTAGTGTGACGAAGGCCATGCAATGTCAGGTGGGGCAGACCGTTCCGTTTTACTATTTTGGCGAAGTCCTTGCTCACCCGCTCTCCACTGATAGGTGAACCGTCGTCGTTGGTGAATACATGGCCCGTACCATGCCACAGCTCTCCGATGGAAAGGCGCTGCTCCGCCTGGGCGACTCCGTATCGCACTGAGGACTTCTAACGCAGGTGTGTTAAGAGATATAGTTCGGCGGGACCGTTCGTTCTTGGGTTCGCCTTCCACGAGTCCCTGACCGTCGATGCGCTGTAGTGTTCGCGTCACACGAAGATATCCGGTTTCCAGATCAACCACGTCCCACTTCAGACCGCATAGCTAACTTCGCCTCATTCCGGTCAACACCGCCAATCTGTACATGGATAGGAACTGGCTATCATTTGCCATGTCAGCGAACGCCTTGAAAGTGTCGGGGTCCCATGTTTCCATGCTCTTGGCCTTTGCCCGTGGCGGTTTGGCGGATTTAGCAGGGTTGCGCGGCAATACGTTCGACTCCACAGCCAATACTAGGGCCCTGTTCAAGACTCGGTGGCAATGAAGAACCGTGCGGTTGCTCAGGCCCTGGTCCAGCATTCCTGTGTGAAGGCTCTGGATGTGCTGGCCGGTGAGGGCTTGCAATGGGATACCGCCCAAGGCCGGGATAATATGACGCCGCATCTAATGGCGGTAACCCTGTTCAGTCCGGGGCCTAAGATTAATTCTGACATGGGTGTTCATATAGTGGTCCAGGTATTGTGCCACGGTCTGGTCGTCCTGGGGAATGTACCCAGAATTGCTCAATCAGGAAACGAATCCTCCGGTGGGGTGGTCCCAGAGTCATTGGCTTATCAAGCTTCTTCAACTGCGCGAGCGGTTAGCCGGGTGTTGGTAGCTCATGATGGTGTCCTTGGTCAACTGCGCACAATAAGTGTACGTCTGGCGAAATCATTCGACTGGACGGAAGATCAGGCCACAGCGTTTATCTTGACCGGCGTGACACCTGAGTTAACAAGAAGCCGAATTCACATTGATCAAGTTTGGGGTCACGGGTGGATGAGCCGAATTTACATGGAAATAGATCCCACTATGTCGCCGCGGGAAGTCATAGAGTTATACAGAAAAGCCCGTTCAGAATTGGGACAGAGCCATCATCGATTCGGAGGAACGCCCTTCTTTGTCAGCTCTTGCGCCAACGTGTCCAGTCGCGCCTTCGCTTCCTCATGTATCCGATCAAAAATCTGAGTTACATGAGACCCACCTGTTTCGTGCGGCTGGGAATGGGCATCTTCCGCGGATTTTTCACCGGGGCCAGAGTCGCCGCCGGCACATGGCGGAGACGCTCCGGCAATTCCACTTCGTCTGGATCAATCACGGATAACAGCAGGACAAAGCCCTCGAGACCTTTCATCAGCTGGGTCACGTAAGGCAGGATTCCCTCTGCAAGTTCCGTACCGTCCAAGGGGATCAGTGCTTTTCAAACATATAATGAATCCTCCTCCTTCATCTGACAATTCTAAAGCTCAAATTAACTTAACCAGGTGTCGCAAAAAGCTACGGCTTGGTTTAGGGGCACTAGGATAACCTGAGCAAGAATATTATACAGACAGTCACGGTCACGGTGGGAACATATTGATATTCGAAGTACCAATTTTTGGCAGATATCCATCGACATCCACAGGAACGCCACCTCCAATAAAGGGCACATGGGAAACCTGATTGCGCCGATCAGGCGTTGCAGATGTCAAAATGCTGCCACGGCATCTGTTTAGCCTGGCTAGGGCTTGGCGACTCCTGCCGAAAGTTCCCTTCTTGGCTTAGCAGTCAAAAGCCTCACGTCCGCTGACCCGAGGGGATATTGAGGGTTATTATTAAGGAAAGGTTATCTTTGACACGGTGTTATCAGCAGTATTGGTAACCCAAAGGGATTCGCCGTCAGAAGTCAGTTTCGCAGGACCCCCACCTGCCGAATATGTCGCCAGAATACGCCCATCCGTGTCCATGCTGGATAAAGTGCCAGAGGCGCTGTTGGCCACCCACATATGCTGACCATCAAAATACAGGCCGAAGGGGAGCACACCTACGCCGGGCAGCGCGACGTCCTGGGGCAGCACACTGGCGTTATACAGCCCAAGCTCTACTCCATCTGGGCTGAGCTTACTGATTGTGGAGTCTCGCCAGTTGGCGACCCAGATATTTTCACCATCGCTGGCAATAGATAAAGGCACGTCTCCAGTGGGGAACGTTCCCTCAACTTGACCGGTCAGGTTGAGCTTCGTAACGGTATCCACGTGAGCGTTTGCTGCCCACACGAACTCGCCATCGAAGTACATATCGATAGTGGATCGCCCTGTTTCAAGCAGCCCCAGGTCACGCCCTTCACCGTCCAATCTGGTGGCAACGTTTTCCAGATAAGAGGCTGCCCATATGTCGGAGCCGTCAAAAATTATCGCCATAGGTAGCTTGCGGACGGGAAAGGTGCCTTCGAGCTTCCCGTCTAGGCTGAGCCTCGACACGGTGTTATCGTTGCGATTGGCGGCCCAGATTGATTCACCGTCGAAGGTCAAGGCATTGGGCTCACCGCCCACGGAGAAGGGTCCCAACTCATCGCCGTCCAGATTCAACTTGGAAATGTTTCCGTCCAGGGCGTTGCCCACCCAGATGGCCTGGCCGTCGAATAGTATGGGGACAGGCGCACTTCCTACAGGGAAAGTTGAGATGGAGGCGCCTTCAAAAGTCAGCTTCGACACGGAGACGTGGTTAGGGTGAGCGACCCAGACGGACGTTCCGTCGAACGCCATGGCCCCCGGAGTCATGCCCAGGTGGAATGTCCCCAGATTCTCTCCTTGAAGGCCAACCCTGGTCAGAGTGCCGTCGCTGCGATTGGCGACCCAAACGGATTCGTTGTCGGAGACGATTGCCGAGGGCAGTGAGCCCACGTCGAAGGTGCCCACAGTCTCGCCGGCAAGAGTCAGCTTTGACACGGTGCCGTTAAACGTGCTTGTCACCCAGATGTGGCTCCCGTCGAATGCCAAGCCTCTCGGTCCGGACTCAACTTCAAAGGTGCCCAGGATCTCGCCGTCCGCAGAAATTTTAGAGACGGTGTCCTCACGCTGGCTGGCTACCCAGATCGACTCCCCGTCGAATGCCAAACTTACCGGACTGGAGCCCACTTTAATGTCCAATCTGGCACCACTTGGAGCAAACCTCGAGACAGAGTTGTCCTCGCTGTTGGCGATCCAAAGGTAGCTACCGGCGAATACAGTCGAAACAGGGTGCCGCCCGGCTCCGAATGCGCCAGTGGGCGGGCCGCCGGGCTGATGACGGATGATGGCGAAATGCGTTCCTACCCACAGGGATTCGCCGTCGAAGGCCAGGGTTCGAGGGAGGGTTTGTGTCGGCTGAGTGGTAAGAAGTTTTCCATCCAGGCTCAATTTCATGAGGTTATCGTCATCCTCATTTGCTACCCAGATACCATCGCCATCGAACAGGAGCGCCGAGGGCTGGTTGCCAACCTGGAAGGTTTCTATTTTTGGCAACTGGATAGGGCCTCTGGGCATGGAAGGACGCGTGCCGGAGATTGGCGGTCCGTCGAATGCTCGTCTGGCCTGACTCTGTGTGGTCGATGAGGGAGGCGGCGAAGGCCTTTCGGTGGAATCAGGAGTTGAGATGGCCGCAGGCGGTGTCGAAGGCGCTCCGACAGCATCTGAGGTTTCTGTTGCCGCGGGCTGAAGGGATGGCGCTGGCGCAACTGTTGGAGGCACAGGCTCACTGCACGCGGCCGCGACCATCATGACGGCTCCAACAACAAGTAAGAGACTATTTTTCATTTTTAGTATTTCTCCAATCCAGGAATATTTGCCATAACGTAAAACATTCGCGCTCACGGGCTACCCCTCTGCAGACGACACATCGCGTCGGATCGGCCCCTGCGATCGCCCTTGAATACTTTTCTTGGAAGGATCGGGAAGGAAGTAGGAGCGATGATAGCTCGGCACCTCTTATCTTCTTTGGGCAACATTGAAAATACGACAGCCACTTCAGATCGGATTGTCGTTGAAAAATAATTCAACAGGACTTGAATATGACCGCCGCTAGACCTGACTCTCGCGTTTGATGTCAGCTAAATTTTGAGAAGGCTAATTGCCGATTTGTTTGACGCGGGCTAGGCGTTAATAAGTCGGTCGAACCGCTTATCACGTTCGTACTTGAAATCCGCTTCAGATCTTACGTCCCAGCAAAGAGCGCCACACGATGCCTGGCTTGAAGAGGCTGGTCGGAGGTTCTGTCATGTTCATGACCTGGAGAAACGCGCTGTGGACTACAACGTCGCGGTGAGTTGCCTTTTGCACTCTGTCGAAGTACGCATTGATCAGGTCTATGCCAAATGGCTTCTTTCCTTTCGTGCCTGGAAACTGAAAATCCAGACCTATCGACAGCTTCCAAGGTACGTCCACGATCTTGCCAGTGCTCGCAAAGAAATCCTTTCCGATCCCTTTTATCGAGTCATGTTGGCGGATGATCTTGTCGATCACATCTGCCTGCATTACGGCGGTTGCCATACCCTGGCCCAAGGTGGGATCGAAGCTGCAGACAGCATCCCCCACGGCAAGAAATCCATCGGGAGGCTGAGCCATCTTTTCGTAGCGATAGCGGCGCACCTCACGCACCTTAAAGACGCCTATCTGATTCAATGGCTCGCGGTCTAAAATAGTGTCGTGAAGGTCTGGCGCTGGGAGGCTGCGTGCGTAATCCATGAATCCTGTGTCGTCAGCAGGGGGATGATCGCCGTTCCAGCCCGCCAGTGTTACAACCCATCGTTCGCCTTCAATCGGGAAGATGAGGCCGCACCTAAGGTTGGGCGTTGGGCCGGGATTAATGACCAGCATGCTCGCCCCACCCAGGTCGCCTTCTCGCCGTTCGTAGATTCGAGACGCGCAGCCGAAGTCAATGTTGACTGAGTTTAGTTCCGGAACGCCGAATCCCATTGCCCCCAGCCACTTGGGCGTAGCGGACTCGCGTCCCAGGGCATCGACTACAAGCTCAGCCCTTAATTCGGTTTCGCTATGCTCGCCGTTGAGATTGACCAGCCTGACACCGCCGACACCTGCATGTTCGTCCGACTTGACCATACCCACGGCCTGGTGCTCGTCGAGAAGTCTCACGTTGGGAATCTCAAGGAGTCGCCTGCGAATTTGCCACTCCAGATGGGCCCTGCTTGCCAGCGTGATCAGAAGGCCACTTTCGAAGGGCTTGCGGTAGCCTCCGAGGACGTGCCAAATAAATGAAGAACCCAGGTCGGCCATCACTCCGCCGCTCTCGTGCACGGCGTCGCCAAGTCCAGGGAAGTAGCGGTCCAGAATTGCCATGCCGCTTGGCAATATGCCGTGACCATGGCCTGCCTGAGGTTGCCCCTTGCGATTTTCAGCTCGGTCGTTGAGCTTGTCTCTCTCAATGACCGTAACCTTCTTAAAGTAATCACTGAGAATACGGGCGCTTAGAAGACCAGCCATGCTGGCGCCCATGACGATGGCGTGCTCACCTAGCGTTCTCTTCTGGTCCGAACTGTTATTGTTGGCCATTTCACTTTCCTCAGCAATGTATCCAGATATGCAGTCGTTGCACCCCCTTGACATAAGGTGCCGAATTAGACCTGCCTTTGTCTATGCTGGAGTTTAACATTGTATTAGGCCGTAATGTTTTGTCTGTAAAGGCGGGCTGAAATTGGCAACTCTCCCGGGCTGGATTTTCATATATACGCAAGGTCGCAAGCGTTTTTTCAGAAGGCCCTGGCCACTGGCTGACTACAGACGACCCTCCGCTGGTGCCGTGAACAGTCTTCGGAAGTATTGGACGAGGTGCGAGTTGCTTCCAGCGCATCGTACATCTTTGTCGTATTTCGACATTTGAATAATGCTCGCCGATGGCTAATTAATCGTGGGCTCCTCCCTACTTTGCGCTAAGCCTGTCGTCCAATCACCTTCTCATCTCTCCGTAACTCTCTATCTCACTGGCCAAGAAATTCCGCCGTGGCTATGAATGTTTCCTGCAGGAATATGACCGGATAAAAGGGTTTAGCTAATCATTACCTATCAAGGAATATTTTGACTAAATTGCTTGAATGTTTGCGCCTGATCCGGAAGGGACTTTTAGGTTCCATAGCCAATCTAGCGGTGAAACGTTCTAAATCCGAGGTCAAGAGAGAGTGGTAATAGGC
>Ga0308136_1000095_pt1 | contig 9768 bp, 10 predicted proteins | sample CB4_940_323_MT_FD_200497 | JGI IMG/M metagenome (GOLD analysis project Ga0308136, IMG submission 200497) | Metatranscriptome of marine microbial communities from Western Arctic Ocean, Canada - CB4_940_32.3 (Metagenome Metatranscriptome) | ecosystem: Environmental > Aquatic > Marine > Oceanic ...
GCGGGGACAAATCCTTCCGAGACAAACCGCAGTATCAACGCAAAAGCCGCCGCTTTGGATCCAATGGCCAAATAAGCAGTAACCGGGTAGGGTGCACCCTCATAAACGTCTGGCGCCCACATGTGGAAAGGCACGGCAGATATCTTGAACATGAGGCCGACCAATATCAGGCCAACCCCGACCCATAGCGCCGGACTAACGTTGGTAGCCTGAGCTAAACCGATGGCAATATCGTCGAACTTGGTCACGCCCAACGTGCTGTAGACCATGCTCACTCCGTAGAGGAGGATGGCCGACGACACTGCGCCGACGATGATGTACTTCAGCGCGCTTTCGTTAGACTTATCGCTGTCCTTGGCGTAGGCCGCTAGGACGTAGAGGCTGAAGGTCAACAACTCTAATGCGATGTAGGCCGTCAGCAGTTCCCTGGACTGGGCCATCACGTTCATGCCCAAAATCGAGAACAGCAGAAGCCCATAGAACTCGCCTTGATGCTTGAGTCGGGTTTCCACAAAGTCCATAGACATTAGAATGATGGCGATTCCCATTCCTAGGAAGAAGACCTTGAAGAATAGGGCGAACGCGTCAACAGCAAGCAGGCCGTTATAAAGGGACTCCTCTTCGTCCCAGAGCATAACCAGCGATACTACGACCACTGCAATTAGACCGACGATGGAGACAAACGCCAATAGTCGCTTCTTGCCCTCCGGCAGGAAAAGATCCAAGGCAAAGACCAAGAACGCTAAGCCCGCCAGAGCAAACTCGGGTGTAAGCAGTTCTAGGTTGTCGGAAAGAGGACTCACTACAGTCTAAACTCCCGGAATCGTCTGGACGCCAACGTTGATGACTCGCAACAACGGGTCTGGCCAGACTCCGACAAAAATAATTATTGCAACAAAGGCCGCGCCCACGGACAATTCAACCGGACTGGAGTCAGTTAGGTCTGCCCAACGCTCGTCCGCCTCGCCCATAAACGTCCTCGCCAACAGGCGCAGGATATAGATTGCCGTCAAAGCCGCGCCAATAATCGCCAAGATACCCAATGGCATATATGTACGGAACGTGCCTGTAAATACCATGAATTCGGCGATGAACCCACTGAGGCCTGGCAAACCTAATGATGCCAGACCCGCGATTGCGAAGAAGAACGTGTTCACCGGCATACGGCTGGCCAACCCGTTGAGGACGTTTATGTCTCGAGTGTGGGTCTTCTGATAAATCGAGCCGACCAGAAGGAACATTAAGGCAGTCATCAAACCATGAGCAAACATCTGGAGGATTGCGCCGCCCACACCAATATTATCGAGCGTAGCAATACCCATCAGCACGTAGCCCATATGGCTAACGCTGGAATAACCAATGATGTACTTCAAGTCGTTCTGGGACATGGCCGACATTGCGCCGTAGATTACGTTTACGGAGCCCAGAGTGATTAAAACTGGCATCCACGCATCTGCGCCCTCAGGAAGCAGAAACATGCCGACGCGAATGATGCCGTAAGCGCCCAATTTCATCAGGACGCCGGCGTGGAGCATGCTCACAGCAGTTGGCGCAGCCACGTGGCCGTCTGGCGACCAGGTATGGAATGGCCACAGTCCGGCCAATGCGCCAAAACCCACCATGAACAGCGGGAACACCCATTTCTGGAAATCGGAATCAAGCTGGCCTGATTCAGCCAGTTGACCTAGACCTTCCAGCGAGAATGTAGCGGCCCCCAGGTCTGCCGATTCGGCGTACAGGGCCAGGATTCCAATCCAGACCAAAATGCTACCGGCCACCAAGAAGATCAGCAGCTTCATTGCCCCGTATTCTTTGGTGCGCAGGAAAGTGCCGAAGTCGGTGCTGCTGCCCCATACGCCAATGAGTAGGTACATGGGTAGAACCGCCAGCTCGTAAAAGAAGAACAGGAAGAACAGGTCACGGGCGACGAACACGCCGTAAACGCCGGCCGCCAATGCGAATAGCAGAACAAAGAATTCTCGGGGGCGATAGTTAATCGTCTGCGAGACCAGAACCCCGCCTAACAGCACTATGCCGTTCAACAGAATCATGGGGGCGGAGATACCATCCAGTCCCAGTGACAGATTGATATCCAACGGCCCAGGCAACCATTCGTAGCTGACGGTGTACTGGAACCCACCTTGGTTGTAGTCATAGTTGATAAAAATGACCAACGACAAAGCCAGGGAGACCGCCGCGATAAAGATGGCAAAGTACCAGGTCTCTTTGGTCTGACCGCCGGGCATGAACATCATTGATAGCGATCCGGCCAGGGGCACCACTATCAATAACAACATTGCTACATCATCGAAATCGTTCATGAACCACCGCCTTTAACCACAAAGGCGGTCTGTTATCCAAATGCCGTGTTGCGGACAACCATTGTTGGGAAAAGAGAGTCATCTAGGCAACCCTCAGCCAAACAAAGATTGCCAATCCAACCGAGCCAATGGCCATGGCCAAGGTGTAGGTATAGACGTGACCGGTCACGTGGACGCGAATCGCGATGCCAAACTTTCTTGTTACATCGGCAGGACCGTTCACGATGATGTCGTTGACGATTGCGCGATCAAAGAAGGAGATGGATCTGGAGAACACCAACACCACCCGGTCGATGGTCCACTGATAGACCTCGTCGAAGTAGTATTTATTCTCAATGACCTTCAATATCCCGGAGAAGTTTGAGCGTGTATTTTCCAGTGATACACTTCGTTTCACATAAATCAGGTAGGCAGCGATAAAAGCTCCCACCGCCAAGACAATGGAAACAGCACCCAGCCAAATTTCAAAATGGAAGTCATGGGCGTGCTTGAAGTAAACAAATGTCCCGATTCCGCCGTAGCTGCCGGGCCAGTTGAAACTTATCAGTCCAAAACCAAGGGCCAAGACTCCCAGCAGGACCATTGGAACCACCATGGCGCCGGGTGATTCGTGGGCGTGTTCGTTCTGTGATTTGAGCGGCCCAAAGAATACCAAGAACATTGCCCGGGCCATATAGAGGGCGCTCAGCATTGCCGTGAACAGGGTCAAAACGATGAACGTTACATTTCGGTTATCGCTCACCGCCACCAGTATCTCGTCCTTGCTCCAGAATCCGGCCAAGATCGGGATACCGCCCAAAGACAAAGCTCCAATCGAGAACACGATAGCCGTTATAGGCATCACTTTCCTGAGTCCGCCCATCTCACCAGTCTCTTGAAACTCGGTACTGTGCAGGACGCTGCCGGCCCCCAAAAACAAGAGCGCTTTGGAGAAGCCGTGGGCCATCATATGGAAGATGGCAGCCGTATAGCCAAACGCGCCAAGGGATAACATCATCAATCCCAGATGGCTGATGGTGGAGTAAGCCAGAATCCGCTTCAGATCAGTGGCCACCAAGGCAATGGTCGCGGCTACCAGCGCCGTGACCAACCCAACTATGGAAACGATAAGAAGCGGGTCGGCGTCATATGCTTCAAAGATGGGAAACGTCCGGGCCACCAAGAACACACCGGCAATAACCATGGTTGCTGCGTGAATTAGTGCGCTGACCGGTGTCGGGCCTTCCATAGCGTCGGGGAGCCACACGTGGAAGGGTATCTGGGCGGACTTACCCATAGCGCCCAAGAACAGCAGAATCGCGGCAGCGGTAGTAACACCTTCGCTCATGGCTCCGGTGCGAACCGCCTCAAAGGCGTCCAGCATGCTGAAGGTTCCGACTTCACGGTAAATGAGCAAAATACCAATCAGCAGTCCAACGTCGCCGATTCTGGTGACAATGAACGCCTTCTTGGCTGCTTCTCTTGCGGCTGCTCGTTCGTGCCAGAATCCAATCAACAGGTAGGAGCAGATTCCTACCAATTCCCAGGCCACGTACAACAGCAGGAAGTTATCGGCCAACACCAGGGTGAGCATGGCCGCGGCGAACATGGAATGAATGGCAAAGTACCAGCCAAACCGAGGGTCGCCCTTCATGTAAGCCAGGGAGTAAATCTGGACCATCATCGCTACAAAGGTAACTAGACCCAGCACGGCGATGGTCAGCGGGTCAATCAGTATGCCCCAGTTAAGGGTCACACTGCCAACGTCGCCAATCACTCCGGCGTTGAACCACCTCCGTTCGTAATCGCAGGTGAGCAAATGGGTGTTTTCGCTGGTGAAGCAGCCGTTAGTAGAAGGGTCGGCACCCATCCAGGAGATGAGCACCACCCAGAAGCCACCGAACCCGGCGACAATTGCCAAGATGGACAAGAACGCACCCTTGGAAGGCAGGTACTTGCCAAATAGCACGATTAGCGGCGCCGCGGCGAAACTAAATATCGGTATGAGCCAGGCCCACTCCATTAGACAAACACCTGGCAATCAGCGGCTTGGGATAGCGCCATGTATTGGTTGGTTTCTACCATTTCATCAAGTTGATTTCATCGACGTTGACCGTCGATTTATTACGGTACAATCTAAGAATCAACGCCAGCGCCAAGCCGACTTCGGCCGCAGCCACGGTGATGATGAAGATGGCGATCAATTGGCCATCGAAGTTCGAGAATTTACCCGTGCCTTCCATGTGGGAGGCCGCGGCAATCAGGTTGATATTCACTGCATTCAGCATCAGTTCTATGGACATCACGATCAGGACCGCAGAGCGGCGAGACATGACCCCGTAGAGGCCGATGACAAATAGAACTGCACTGAGTAGTTGGAACCAGACTAAATCAACCATGGTTTAGCCCTCTTCCTCGTCGGAGCGAGCAATAATGATTGCTCCAATAAGGGCTACTAAGAGCACCAGAGACGCAATTTCGAAGGGGACTGCCCAGGTCGTAAACAGGGATTCGCCGATACCTTCGAATGAGGCATTTTGTGATTGGGTGTTCTCTACCCGGTCAATGATGAACGATGGCGCCAGCACTCCCAAGAATGCCAGCGAAGCCAGAGCGGCCAGCGGCCACTGTTTGTTATCGGTGATTCGTGGGTAGTCCGCGCTTCTGGTCAGCATGATGGCAAACATCAGAACAATGATTATTGCCCCGCCATAGATCAGCACCTGCACCAAGGCCAAAAATTCGGCGAACAGGACCAAATAGACACCGGCCACGGCAATTAATGAGACCAACAGCGCTAACGCGGCATGGACCACGTTACGAGTGACCACCACCCCCAACCCGCCACCAATGGTCAGTACGGCCAGTGCTATGAAAACAATCCAGGCCATCTAGGAGATTATACCCTGCCTTTCAATTGTATTTCCGGTCGTTATAATTGCCACTATTTCGATCCTTCCGAATAATAAGCCACCAGATTGGCGGCTCCTCAATTTTTATCGATGGGAAGGTTTGGCTGATATTGAGACGCGCCAGATCGCTTTTACGTTCAATGTGTGATTCTGCCAGTTCGTTGCAAGTTCACCAGGTCCCACTAAGGGGATTCAGCCTCCGCAGGGGTTTTTGACTCTTCCGAAGCGCCGCCCTTGGGGGCCTTGACCCGTTTTGTCGGCGGTATCCAATCCGTGTCTTTTTGGAACTTAAACCCCATCTCCAACAGCGCCGGCAAATCCAAGCGATCTCCGTTGCGGTTGGAGGTACTCATTTCATGTTCGTGGCTCATGACTATCGCGTCGAAATTACACACCTCGACGCAAATCCCACAAAGTATACAACGGTTGAGATTGATCTCGAAGCTATCTACAATTTTTCTACGGGAGCTTTTTTCCTGTTCATGGAGGGGGTTATCCTTCATAACCGACGTCATGCATTGTGTTGGGCAACCACGGATGCAGACCATACAACTGGTGCAAAACGGCTCGCCAACCTCATCGTCCCATGTCAGCGCCGGGAACCCCATGAAGCGGTCTTTGACTGGTGTGGGTTCGTCGCGCTTGCCCAGCAGATTTCCAGAGTCAGGATACTGGCGAGTTACCGGAGCACGTAGCCCGTTCATGGTGGAGACGAGTGTCACTACCAAACCTTTGAGGCTGTTGAACATCTAGTCTCCTCCGCCTGTAGCTGGCGCGCGGCGTTGGGCTTCCAATGCCGCCTGCCTGGATCGAGTTTCTGCCACCAATTTTGATGGCGCGGTCATTTTCTTGTAGATGACGATTCCGACCACTACCAGCCCAGTGGTCGACATAGCCGTCAAAGACCAAGCCGGCCACCCGTAGAACTGGTATACGGCAGTCATTACAATTGTCAGGAACGACATGGGTACCATGACCTTCCAGGCGAAGGCCATCAACTGGTCGATACGCAATCTCGGGAAGGTGCCACGTATCCAGAAGATAACCATGATTACGAGATAGACCTTTAACAAGAAATAGATGATTCCCCAGTCTCCGGTGAGTCCCGGCCCGGACCAACCACCAAAGAACAGAATCACTGTTAGTGCGGCAATGGCAAAGGTGTTGATATATTCAGCCAGGAAGAACACCGACCAGTGAGCACCGCTGTACTCCACAAATGGCCCGCCGACGATCTCAGACTCGGCAAAGTAGATGTCAAAGGGTGTGCGGCCAACTTCGGCCAGGCCGGCGATGAAGAACAGCGCCAGTCCAAGGGGCTGGACTAAGAAATAGATGTAGTCGTCCTGCCCGTTTACTATCTCGCGTAGGTCTAGAGACTGGGCCAGCATCGCCATTGATATGGCCACCATTATGATGGGAATCTCATAGCTGATGAGCTGGGCTGCGGCTCTCAGACCACCCAGGGTGCCATACTTATTGGCCGAACCCCAGCCAGCCAAGACCAGCCCAAGTATTCCCACCACAGAGAAGGCGATGATATAGAAAAGACCTAGGTCCAGGTTCTGTATCACAGCATTTTGAGTGCCTGGTATGGTCACCCAAATCATGAAAGCGGAGATGACCACAATGATGGGCGCGACCCAGAAGAGGGCCTTATCCGAGGACGCCGGGATGATGTCCTCTTTGAGAATCAGCTTCAAGGCGTCGGCGATCGGCTGCATTAGGCCCATTGGCCCGGTGCGAGTCGGTCCTAATCGCAGTTGGAGTCTCCCAAGGACCTTTCGCTCCAGCCAGGTCAATGACAGCACCACGCCAGAGAGGGCGCTGAACATGATGAAAAGCGCGATTACCAACCAAATAAAATCACCGAGACTGATGGCAAGGGGAATCGTAGCTGGCATTAGCGGTCCACCTCGCCCAGCACGATGTCCAGCGCGCCCAGAATTACCACCGAGTCGGCAATCCAGGAGTCTTTCAGCATCTGTCGCAATGCCGACAGGTTGCAGAAAGATGGTGGTCGTACTTTGATGCGATAGGGTTTGTCCGACCCGTCACTGTTCAGGTAGACACCAATCTCGCCCCTGGGGTTTTCGCCACGGACGTAGACCTCACCGGCAGGCGGACGCAGCAGACGTCTTCCAAGAGAGGAAGTCACTTCTCCGTCAGGCAGTTGGTCCAGCGCCTGTTCGACGATTCGTATCGACTGGTAAACCTCTTGGACTCGTAGGTAATAGCGATCCCAACAGTCTCCATCCAAGCCGATTGGCACGTCGAAATCGAACCGGTCATAGACCGAGTATGGTGCTGCCTTTCTGACGTCGTAATCTACTCCGGAAGCTCGCAGACACGGCCCGGTCAGACCATAATCAATGGCGTCTTCAGCAGACATCACGGCGATGTTTTTCAGGCGGGCCAGGAAAATTTCATTGAAGCTGAGAAGTTTGTCCGACTCCTCAGTGTCTTTCTTAACCAGTTCAAGAACTTCCCGAACCTGCGCCACAAAGTCGTCGGGAACGTCTTCTTTCAATCCGCCAATCCGGAAATAGTTGTGCATCATCCGTGCACCAGAGACGGATTCAAACAATCCTTGAATCCGTTCACGGCCTCGGAAGCAGAACATGGACGGTGTCATGGCGCCAGCGTCCAAGCCCATGGTCGCGATGAAAAGCATGTGGCTGGCGATTCGGTTCAGTTCGCACAGAATCACACGAATGTATTCGCTGCGTTCTGAAACTTCCATGCCCATCAACTTCTCAACAGCCCTTACGTAGACATGCTCGTTGTTGAAGTTAGCGATGTAATCCATACGGTCAAACAGAGTGATGACCTGGTTGTACTGCTCGCCTTCGCACAATTTTTCCGAGCCACGGTGCAGGTAGCCAATGTGGGGCACAACGTCGACTATCTTTTCGCCGTCCACCCACAGAACCATGCGAAAGACGCCATGGGTTGAGGGGTGCTGCGGTCCCATGTTCAGCAGCATCTCTACCGGTTCAGCGTTGGGCACTATATTTTCAGAAGTTTGCGTCATAATTTGACTGTTCTATTAAATTTGTTGGACCGGTCGATTAAATCGATTCCAGGTCTTGTTCCGATGGAGTTCCAATAAAGCGTATCTTGGGCTCGCCCGGCGGTTCTACTGCCGCGCTCATCCAGGCATCTCCATTGAAGTAAAACCCTGCATCAATCAGAGTCGCGTCCAGAACCTTTAACTTTTCGCAGTCTTCCAGGTATTCCACCACTTGGCGTCTAAGCGTGTTTTTTGCTTCTTCTGCCGTGTCACCAAACCCGCTGATTATCAGTTCAGGGCAGACCGCTTCGTATCCTTCGCCAGCTCTGGATTCCTCAATCTGATACACGATCCGATCAAATGGCGGATATTCAGCAGTCTTTGGTGTTTTATCTTTAGGTTTCTTTGGCACAGTTAATTACCGATTTAAAACAACGCGAGTCTAAGACAATACGGCCTCGCCGAATTCAAGTTGTACTTCCGTTTCTTCATCCACATCCGGATAACCAGCGTCGGCTAGGACGTCGCTCAGCGTGTCGGTGCCGTCGTGAGATTCTATCCAGGCTCTCATAACCTGAATCAACTCGTCTTGGGCGGCTTCCAAAGTCGTGCCCTCGCTTTCCAATTCAAGTTCGTCAATTTTGGCGACGTACTTGTCTTCAATCATTTCAATTTTGGCCAAAATGACCACCGTTCCCATAATGCTCTAAAACTCCTGATATTCGTTAAATGGAAATTCTTTGCGGCCCGGGAACCCTTCAAATCCGTCGTACAAGAGTAGTGGCGATGGGTCCGGGTGGCCGTAGAAATCTACGCCAAAAAGGTCGTGAGCTTCTCGTTCGTACCAATCAGCCGCCTTCCAAACCGACGATACAGATGAAATCGTTGCATCGGAGTAGGGGATATTGGTGCGTAGGACTACGGTGCATTCCGGTCCCAAAGACTGCAGCACGTAGATGAGTTGGAAATATTCTGAGAAATCCACGCATGCCAGGCAAAGCAGCATCTGACCATTGATACGTGGGTCGTCTTTCATCAACTGACACGCAGCCAAGGCGTGCTGTTTTTCGATAATAACCTGGGGAATGTCGTCCAGTGCGCTGGCCTCAGGAGAGAATTCCTTGAGCACATCCAGCGATGCGTCCAATAATTCTTTTCCAAAAGCCGATAATTTTGCTAATGGGTCTGCCGGAGGTTCTTCTGCGCCGTGGGCCGCTGCCGAAGCGGGTTCCGGGGCCGGAGTAGAAGTCTCTGCAGCCACCGCCGGAGCTGGCGTATCGGCTGGTTGTTCCGCAGACTCCTGGTTCTCTCCTTCCTGAACCACTACTTTTTCGCGTCCCGCATAATCTTCTCTTGGAGCTTGATAATACCGTACAGCAGGGCTTCAGGGCGGGGCGGACACCCAGGGACATAAACATCAACGGGGACGATATGGTCTACACCCATTACCACCGAATAAGAGCGGTAATAGGGACCGCCGTTGGTGGCGCAACTGCCCATGGCAATCACCCATTTGGGCTCAGGCATCTGTTCGTAGAGCAGC
>Ga0308136_1000097_pt1 | contig 9712 bp, 3 predicted proteins | sample CB4_940_323_MT_FD_200497 | JGI IMG/M metagenome (GOLD analysis project Ga0308136, IMG submission 200497) | Metatranscriptome of marine microbial communities from Western Arctic Ocean, Canada - CB4_940_32.3 (Metagenome Metatranscriptome) | ecosystem: Environmental > Aquatic > Marine > Oceanic ...
CGGCGACGTCGAGCTTTTGCTTGGCCACGCCCGCTTGTTGGACGGCTTCCACGTGCTTCGCTGTCACAACTTTGACTTCGGTGTCAGCAACGACAACCAAAGATTTAGCTTCGGTCTCTTTGACGACGGACTCGTCAAACTTCTTCTTCAATTCGACGTTAGCGACCTTGAGCTTTTCGACGACGGTCTTCTGAGCGACGAGATCAGCATTGGCTTTCGTCAACTCGGCTTGCTTGGCAACGATCGTGTCGCCCACGGTCTTCGCTAATGCCTTGACTTGAGCATCGACCGCTTCGCTGCCAGCTAACGCCTTTTTGGCCGCGTCGAGTGATGCGATCACCGTCGCTAACGACGTCGACTTCGCTGTCAGAGTCTTGACGAGCCCGTCCGCGACGGCCAAATCACTGATGCCCTTTTTAACTTGGCCGTCCAGTGTCGTCTTGGTTGCGGTCGCGGTCGTTAGGACGACTGTGGCCGCATCCATTTTCTGTTTCGCAGCGAGCATTTCGGCAGTGATCGAATCGACCGCTGCTAACATGTCTGCGTGTTCCTGAGCTTGGGCATCGACCAATTTCGATGCTTCTGTCTGCTTGCCCAAAAGTTCTGTAATCGCGACAGAAAATACTTTCTCGTCTTGCCAACGTTTTTGGCCCTGTTGGGCTGCCGTGAACTGCGGAAGATATTCATCAGCCGCTGCCTTTGCCGCAACGGCATTTGCGTTGAGTGGGACTAAGGCCTTGGTCATCGCATCGATTTCGACCTTGAATTTAGCCGTGCTAACCTCAAGTTTTTTTGCCAATTCTTGATAAACCAATTGGTTCTTCGTATGTCCATCGGCTGCTGTTTTCGCGGCGACCATGGCGACCTTCGCAGCGTCGAATTCACCTTTTCGCTTGGTTTGGACAACGACCAACTGAGCAGCAACCGTCTTGAGCTCCTTGTCATCGCCTGCCGCTGCGATCGCCTTATTCGCGTTGGTGATCGCTTCGGCTACCAAAGGCAAGGCTTTTTCGAGGCGAGTTGCGACTTCAGTGCTCGCGACCAACTTGGCCGTCTCCGCTGTCAACTTGGTTGCAACATCGGTCAGCAACACTGCGTTTTCTTTGATCTTCGCTTCGTCCGCGACCAATGCTGCCTGTTTGCCTTTCAGATTCGCGTCCGCATCGGTGACGATTTTTGCTGCCGCCGCATACGCCGCTGTGCGTTTCTGGTTTTCTGCTGTCGCCGTCACGAGCAAAGCGTTCGCAGCTACTAGTCTTTCGTCCAGCTTTTCGGGATTGGCCGTAAGGTTCGCGAGCTGAACTCCGTCCGCTGCGTTCCAAACTCGGATCTCGCCAGCCCAGTCGCCAGCGATCACTCGAGAGGATTCGTCACAGAAACTGCAGCTAAGAGCGATATCCGCAAACGCCGCAAAGGCGATCTGTTGGGCGCCATTCTGGTCCCAGATTTTCGTCGTCTTGTCGCGGCCGCAGGTGACGATTCGACCATCGCGAGTGTATTCGAGCGATCGAGTTCCGCCGCCGTGTGCGTTCCAACGTTTGATCTCGCCGCCATTTTCCATCTCCCAAAGACGGACTGTTGTATCCTCACTGCACGAAGCGACGACGTTTGAGTCGATACGCCACGAAATTCCGGTTACGCAACCCGTGTGGCCTTTCAGCGTCAAGTATTCGCGGCCCGTGTAGGCTTCCCAAACATGAAGGCCGCCCGCTCGGTCGCCTGTCGCCAGCAGCACACTGTCTGGACTAAACTCGAGTGAATAAATCCAGTCCGTATGTTTCTTGACCTCGTAGGCCAAGCTTCCGTCGACCGTCGAGTAAACTCGGACCATACGCTGGGGACCGCCCAATGCGATCAGTCCCTGATCCGAACTGATGTCGGCGGCTAAAACTGTGTCCAGCTCTTCGCCGACTTCGATGACGCGCTCGCCCGTCGTGACATCAAAGACCACGACCTTGCCGCTCGCTCCGTCAATACCACCGCCAGCCATCAGCAGGCCGCCCGAGCGACTGAACTTCAGGACTTGGGGAATGCCTTCGGGAAAAGGAAGAACACCCACGAGTTCGAGTTTTTGGGAATCGTAAAGCAAAATCTGTGTCTGTCCGGCAATCGCCACCAAGGGTGCCCAAGGGCTAGTCGCGATGGAATACGCTGGGCCAGTTCGCTTGGTTCGCAAAATCGGCTCAAGCGAAAGACGCGGGGGAACTGGGATGACTTCCGGACGTTGGTCCGCCGGAATCTCCATCTTCAAGTCGATCTTTGGCTTCTTTGCAATCGGCTTGCTGCCAGAGTTCTCGAGGGCTCCGCCATCAATCCACTGGCGGATTGTTTCGATGATCGCGTCCGCCATCTTGGGAGATTCGGGCGGCATATTCGGTTCGTCTTGATGCGTGATGAGGCTAAACAGGTAGCTGTCCTCGGCGCTCCCTGGCGCGATCGCCTCGCCACCAGAACCGCCCAACATCAGATTGACGTAATTCGAGAGATCCAGACCACTGCTCTTCTTGTTAGCATTGTGGCAAGTCGCACACTTTGTCTGCAGGATTTCTCGCACGTGATCGTCGTACGTGACCTTCTTCGCTTTTTCCTGAGCCGAACCGTAAATCGCTATCGCCAAAACGAAGCAGGTGGCGAAAATTCTGACAACCGGTTGGAAGAGTCTCATGCGTCCTACCTTAGATTCGAAAGTCGTGCGCCACTTGGTCACTAATGGATGAGTCGCCAATTGGTGTCAAAAGCGACCAGATCAGCAAGCATACGCTAGGCATCTGGTTCCAGCGTTTCGTAAAACTGGGGCCGCTTTTGTATTTCAAAACCGGGTGCTATCGGACACCGGCTGATTTCGCCAAATACGACCCTTAAAATTAACTGGTGACAAGGCACTAGTCTAATTGAAGTTTGCGGCGTTGTACCGAAACAAATGGGGCGTGTGTGTGGTGGGAGCAACATCGCCTTTCGATCCGCAAAGTGGCTTGCGCCGCTTTCACCGAGCAAAAGGCGAGATCACAGATTGTGGGTCGGGGTTTTCCGAATTCGGCTTCTAGTGGTTGAATAGGAATTCACGTGAGTTTAACAAGGCCCAGAAAACGTCCTCAAGGGCGCGTTTCTTGTCCTCTTCCTTGCTCACGATCTCTTCCAGGGTCGCTTTTTCCTTGTCCGTAGGCTTGCGGCACAAGCTGCGAATGAAGAGATTTTCGATGATTGCACCAGGTTCTGCACCTGCTGCCAACATTGTCGGAATCACGGCGCCCTGGCCGATCTTTGATTGAATCGTGTCGCCGTTCAAAAGATGGAGAGCCTGAGAAAGGTTCGGCTCCATCACGACCTCGCAAGAGCAGACCGATTCCCGCTTGGCTCGCCCAAACGTCGTCAGGAAATACGACGAGGTATTGCCATCGGAGATCTGGACGGCTCGTGCGCCCAAGGGTAGCCCCTGAAACTTGTTCTTGGTCTGCGTCACTGCGGTGATCGCGTCAAGCAACACTTCCGATCGCATCCGCCGCAAACTAGCATGCGAAAAATTCGTCGTGTCCGACTCATTCGTTGCGTTCGTCATCGTGCTCAATTGGTACGTTCGCGAATTGCAGATGTCACGCACAATTCGCTTGAAGTCGTAGTCGTATTCCGAGAACTTCGTGGCGAGTGTTGCCAGTAATTCTGGGTTGACCGCCGGGTTACTCACGCGGATGTCATCGACTTCGTTGATGATGCCTTGACCGAGGAAATGAGCCCAAACAATGTTCGCCAAGTTCTGGGCGAAGAATGGGTTTTCGTCTGAAGCTAGCCATGCGGCCATCACTTCTCGACGGTCCTTTCCGGCGACGTCGGGTATTTCACCACCGAGGAATTTCGGTTTCATGACGCGACCGCCGACGGGATTTTTCACTTCGCCGCCACCACTGTTGAAAATGATCGTCTCGCGGGGGTCTTCGCCCCGTTTGCGTCCGATCTGCGAGAAGAATGCGGAAAAACTGTAATAGTCGTCCATCGTCCAACGATCGAATGGATGATTGTGGCACTGGGCACATTGAATCCGCATTCCCATGAAGACCTGTGCAACGTTTTCGGCCACCTTCAGCGTGTTCGTTTCGTTTTGATAGTAGTTCGTTGCTGCGTTGGCAAACGTCCCGCCGTTCGCACTTAACAATTCACGAACCATCTGATCCATCGGGACGTTGTTGGCAACTCGCTCTTGTAGCCAGTTGTAATATCGCAGCATCGGTTTGTAGGCGATTTGTTGAGTCGTTCTAATCGTCAACAACTCGGCCCATTTCATCACCCAAACTTCGACGAACTCTTTTCGTTCGAGCAACTCATCGACGAGCAGTTCTCGTTTTTTGGGGTCGGTGCTGGCCATGAAACGAGTGTAGTCCTCGACGGTCGGCAAATTTCCCGTGATGTCGATCGACACCCGTCGTAGGAATTCTTCATCGGAGGCGAGTTCAGATGGCTGGATCCGTAACTTCTTGAATTTGCTGTGCATCAACGCGTCGATGTAGTTGTTTTCGGGCGTTTCCTTCCACGCAAACTCAAGGCCCTTCGGCAACGTGATGTAGTGCACTCCGACCGTGTGCGTGTCGTAGCGAGCCATTAGGAATGATTCGCCACGATTCTCGGCGGTAACAGTACCGTCTTGTCCAATGGTGGCCGAATTCTCATTGTTGGAGCTAAAATAAGCGAGCGAGGTGACATCCCGATCTGTCCCGTCAGAATACTTTGCTCGGACGGTAAGGTTCTGCGTCGTGCCCTGGCCGTCCAAAACTGCCGAGGGTGGATAGAGTTCGACCGACACCACCGTTGGCACTGGGCCGACGTCGTTGGGTACTCCACCGTCGTGCCATCGGACAAGGGTTTCATACATCTCGCTGTCTTTGCTAAATCGCGCTCCGCCAGTATGAGGGACCGCACCAACGGTCTTGCTTAAGACCATGCTTTGCTCGTAGTTCGCCAAATTCACACGGCGACCGGCAAGTTCTCGCGTCAGCCTAAAGTGGTCACCGTCGGGATCGAACCCGAATAGCGACAGCCGAAAACCGTCTTTGCCTCGAGCCGCACCATGGCAACTTCCCGTGTTACAGCCGGCCTTCATGAAGACGGGCATGATGTCCATTTTGAAACTGATGGCTGGGTCGTCGACTGAATTCGCAACGACGATCGGAACCTCGACCAAATGATTGGCGAAGGTCACGGTCAGCTTTGTCGTGCCGTCAACTTTAGGGTACAGCGTGGAGTTTTCCAGACGAACGAAATTTTCGTCCGCGATTGCAAACGTCGCCTCGGCCGTCACGTCTTGCGTCAAGCCATTGGCATATTCGGCTTGAATGATGAGCGACTGACGGTCGCGAACATTCGTGAGATGGACGTCGCCGGGAAACACTCGAACGGCGATCGGGTCGTCGGCGAGCGCTGCTAAGGGCGCGGCCAGCATTAACATCCACACGACCATATTCCCCACCCTATTCCGTGTGGCGGGTACCGTTCGCATCATGGGCATCGTACGCATCTGGGAAGCTCCTCGCTTCGTGTTGTCGCAATGGTTAGGCAGTTTTTAGCTGGCCAAAAAGTAGACAGCGTCATCGCTAAGAATTGGGGTAATTACGATCGCCAGACCGTGGAATTCCCGCACTCTGGCGAGTGCAGCTACCCCAAAAATAAGCTTTGACTATTCCTCGGTGCCACCCTCTTTGGCTTCTTTGGCAGCCAGACGGAGTTTCTGGAGACGAGTCAACGGTTTTACCTTGACCGGTGCGACTGGCTTAGGCGCTGGTGCGGCAGCCACGGTCGGCATCGGCTTGGGAGCCACTTTGGCCACAGGCTTCGGCAAAGGTGCATCGATCTGCAGTTCGGTCGTTCCACATCGCATCACAACCGGCTCGCCTTCGACCATCAACGTAACTTGGCAGAAGATGTTCTTGTGCTTCCCAGCTGGACTATCCGGCTGAGTTGTTATGTTGAAGGTGAACTCTTTGGATTCCTTGGTGAATTTGAGTGGTTCGGCGACGGTCTTCGCAGGAATCCCGACAATCGTAACATTCGCTTCGCCTTCAAACGGGAACTTATGTTCGATGGTGCACAATACCTGTGCGGGTTTGCCTTGCTCCGTTGAACTTCTGTGCATCGTCACCACAATATGTGGCTCTGCAATGGTCAACGAAGCCATTTGCGATGACACCCAGGCGGCGCCTTTGTAATCGGAGGAGCCGATCACGTAGATGGGCCATTCACCGAGGGCTGCCCCACCATTGGCGTTCATTGGATAGTCCACTTCCGTTTTGTCAGCCGGAATGTTGATCGAACTGTTTGCCCCAAGTCCCGGCGGTCGGAACGGAAGTTGCACATTAATCGCACCCTTGAAGTCAGCCTTGCGAGTCGCAACGATCTTCAGCGACATTTGGCCATTTCGTACGATCGGGGCTTTCGGCTGGACGATTTGAATTTCAAAGGGAAGCTCTTCGACGACGGCAACGGCCAGCCGGTTCACATCCCCTCGCCAGTAAATCGATTGTCCAGGACCAGATCGGATCATATCGGCTGTGTTCTTAAATCCACCAACGATGCCAGTCGCTGGGTCGATATGTCGTGCCTGGAAGTCGACGAGTTTACCGCCAAGTGGAGCGTCTGGTGCCGCCTCGAAAACCACAGGCATCGAGTTCATATTCGCCCGCATGTTGGGAGCCACCAAGGTGATGCCCAACGGAAGGTCGTTCCCAGCGAGAGTCAATTCGCCGCCAAAATTCGCTCGAGACGCGTTCATCAATGTGGCGAAGCGATTGCCGCGGGCCACATAGATCGTCTGCCGATACTGTGAGTATCGCGCGACTCGAGGGATATTTAGCGATAGTACCGGCTTTTTCGGGTGAAATTCAACCCGATAGACGAACCCTGGACCGCCGCGAGAAAGATGGTCGGTAACTCGAATTCGGTATTTCCCATCTGCTGGCACCGTGAATCCGAAATAGCTGTCGGGGCCGCGAGAGTCGTCGCTTCCAGCCAAGCCCTTGCCAGTCGCATCGTACAGATTCATGACAGGATCTAGCGCCGAGCGGATCCGCCGCGCGAAACACTCGACCTCATACGCCTGGCCTTTCTTGCCTTCAAACTCGAAGAAGTCGATGTCGCCAGGTTCCTGAATAATGCCGTTGAATGCGTTGGGTAACTCAGCAGGAGACGATTCGGCCAACGAATTATTCGGCTCGACTTCCATCGAGTTTCCGAAATCCGAAACGCGGAAGGGGTTACCAGTGGGAGCGATCCCGGTGGCGTCCTGAGCGTGGATGGAATAGGAATCGACAACGGCAGGTGGCGCGGTCACCGTGGTCACAATGTCCCCGGTTGGGTCGCCGATGAATCGGACTTCCGTCGCCTCACCGATTTTTCCGCCAGCCGGATAAACGGCTATTGGTCGAGGGAATGAGCCCACGTGCAGTCTGTAGCGGCAGTTGCCGTTTCCACCATAGGCACTCTCGCGCACTTCGATGTAGTACTTCCCGTCCTCTTTGGCGATCGCAGATGCCACAGCATCCTGGAATACAAGCGGGCTGTCGTCGCCAGCCGAAAGTTCGAAACGTGCCGCGTCGAGAATCGCCACGTACGGATCAAAGAAAGTCGATCCCAGTCGCATTCCCTCGACTTCGACCGAGATGCGTTCACCTTTTTTCGCATCGACAACGTAGTAGTCGACATCTTCGTTTTGAACGATCCCGTTGACGGTCACGCTGTTTTCCAAAGCCTGGGCTTCGGTGAAATCGCCATTGGGTTCGACTTCGACGACATTCGCAAATGGGCCCACGAAGAACGACTTGTACTCCGAAATCCCCGTCGCGGTTCTCACTTGGGCGAAGTGTTCACCCATTCGGCAGTCCGCGGCGACTTTCACCGTGACCGTCACTTTGTTCGCAACTGCCTCGAGGGCAGTGACTTCCAAACCTTCGTCGTAGAAGAAAATTTCCTGAGCGTCGTCCAGGCGAGCCCCAGTGAACTCAATTTGTGTTTCCACGCCGCGTTGAATGCCACGGGGCATGATCAGCCCCAACGAGGGAGATGATGCAACGGCACTAGAGACGCTGGACAAAGAGACCAAAACGAACAGCGAGCAGAATGCGCACCACGCAGCCAATTGGCGCATGAGTTTTCTCCGAACCTTACGGTTGTTTAATTTAACCGGGACCGAGCAGCCCTGGTCACCATTAAGTGAAGCGGCCAAAGTGAAGCGGCGACTAGATGATCAATTCTTGGCGAACTTTACCGCCATTGACGATCTCGATCGGTCGGTCGCCCGGTGCCATCAACTCTTTGTCAGCAACCACACCCATTCGATCGTAGATGGTGGTGGCCCAATCCTCAACCGTTAAAGCGTCTTCATCCGGCTCACTGGCAGTCGCATCCGACTTGCCATAGATGATTCCGGGCTTAATTCCGCCACCAGCGAGGATAACACTGAAAACTTTGGGCCAATGGTCGCGGCCAGCCGAAGCGTTGATTTTCGGCGTTCGACCGAATTCGGAGGCAATGCAAACCATCGTCGAGTCGAGCAAACCACGTCGATCCAAGTCGCGAATTAACGTCGCAAAACCTTGATCAAGTGCGGGCACTTGGCTCTTGATTCCGCCAGCGATGTTGCTATGCATATCCCAACCACCGTAGGTCAGCGTCACATAACGTGTGCCAGCTTCGACCAATCGTCGAGCCAACAACATTCGAGCCCCCGCCGTGTTGCGACCGTATTCGTCACGCAACTTGGGGTCTTCCTTTTCGATATCAAACGCTTCACGTGCCTTTGGCGAGCTAATCATGCTATAGGCTCGTTGATAAAACGAATCCATCGCGTCCAGCGAATCGGACTTCTCTTTTTCGCGGAAATGCTCGTTGACCGCCGATAGCATGTTGCGACGAGTCGCAAATCGATTTTCATCGACACCGCCAGCCAAGTTCAAGTCTCGGACCTTGAAACCGTTTGCAGCGGGATCTGAACCGAGGCTAAATCCAGCATAAGACGAACTCAGGTAGCCCGTGCCAGCGTTTACGTTGGGCTGATTCGGAATGCAGACGTACGGGGGAAGGTTATTGCGAGGGCCAAATTCATGAGCCACAACCGAGCCCATGCTTGGGAATGCCAAGGCCGGACTGGGGCGATAACCCGTGAACATGTTGTGCTGCCCACGTTCGTGCGCGGCCTCGCCGTGCGTCATCGATCGACATATTGCGATTTTGTTTGCGATTTGAGCCGTTTGGACCCACGTTTCGTTGATGCGCTCGCCATCGATGGTCGTTGGGATACTTCCCATGGGACCGCGATATTCGATCGGAGCGTACGGTTTGGGGTCAAACGTTTCTTGATGACACATGCCACCGGGCAAGTAGATAAAGATCACGCTCTTCGCGGGACCCTCTTTGCTCTCGTAAAATTTCTGTTCACCTTTGGCTTGTTGAATTCGCAGCGACTCTGCCAATGTGATACCGCCACCGACGACGCCAACTTGCAGAAAATCTCGACGATTTGGGCGAAACGCCATTCGACACACTCCTTTAGTCCAAGTGAATTAGGTGATTGAGTACGTGCCGCTTTGAAGCGATCGTCGACCTAGTTGATTGAATACGCAGCCGTTTTTAGAAGGACGGACCAGCAAACAATGCGATCGAAAATGCGTCAAAGTGGGGGTTTTGACAGAGAATCGGGAGGGATGTTTAGGTGAGGTTACGAGTTAGTAGCCAC
>Ga0308136_1000099_pt1 | contig 9582 bp, 8 predicted proteins | sample CB4_940_323_MT_FD_200497 | JGI IMG/M metagenome (GOLD analysis project Ga0308136, IMG submission 200497) | Metatranscriptome of marine microbial communities from Western Arctic Ocean, Canada - CB4_940_32.3 (Metagenome Metatranscriptome) | ecosystem: Environmental > Aquatic > Marine > Oceanic ...
CCCTTCCGAGCAGCCTCCTCGAAACATCGAACGTCAGGTCAGGCAAAACTAAGAAGCTGCCGACAAAGCGTTGCCTGCCTTACCGAGCGCCCACAACGTAGAGCCAGATTGATTCTCTTCCATTGCATGTCCACGCCGCTTTACCATCAGGGAAACTTGGACATGGTTCAACCAACGGTTCTTCGCGGTTAAATTATTGCAAGATGGCCTGATAGGTGTATTCTCCACTCGAAGGCAAGCGTATATGCCAGATAAGACCCGGAGTGGGGTCGTGGGCCTTATCTGGCATATACAGTTACGATCCCCTAGCTATGGAAATCATAGAGAGATTTCAGGCAAGGACGATGTTACGGTTGCTAATCTACATCCGTTTAATTGGTGGACAAGCGGTAGGGTCACCGCTGACTAGCCGGGTGTAATACTGCCAAACCCCGCCGACCCGTGGCGCTCGCCCACCGGCCATAGGCAATTTGAAGTGCGGCAACTCATGAACCGGTTCACGGTTGAGCATCTCATCAAGCATTTCGTCCTCAAGGTACAAATGGTCCATTCCAACTGCAGAATAGGCCAAATAATTCATTTCGGCCTGTTCTTCAAGCTGGATCATGTTCATCACTGATTCTTCCATGTTCACGCCGACTGTGGTGGCACCATGGCCGCGCAGGAGAAGGGCTTTACTGTCTCCCAAAAGATTCGCAACTTCCGTGCCCTCTGCCTCTGTCTGAACGGTCTTCGTATGTTCCCACATGGGCAGTTCATTCCGCAAAAGATGTATGCCCTCCTGGTTCATTGGGCGCAGCCGCTTTCGTAATGTGGTCGCTAAGATGGTGTACTTAGGGTGCACATGGACCACAGAATTGATGTGGGGATATTTCTTCAAGATGGACGAATGCATTTTGACTTCCATGCATTGCGTGGAGCCAATCGGCCCATCCACCTTGTTGCCGTCAAGGTCACAGACAATCATCTGCTCCGGCATCACACTATAGAGGGCATCCACCTCGTACCCACGACCCTTGACGACAAACTTGTCCGGGTCTGTGGGCAGGCGCATACTTACGTGACCCAGAGACGCCCGAAATTCAGTGGCCAGGCCAACCTCTGCTAGAACCCTAGTAGCAACTGCTACGTCGTACTTGATCTCGTCCCATTCCCTGCTCATAACTCTTCCTCCTCTAAGTTTGGATTGTGCCATGAATGTAGAAAATCCCTGGTGTTGCCTAGACCAGAATACAAGCAACCCAGTGCTCAGGCTGAATCTCCTTCAACTCTGGAATAGTGTGTTTGCACTCCTCAATAGCGGAGGGGCAACGAGTATGGAACACACACCCAGACGGCGGATTTGCGGGACTCGGGATACTGCCCTGAAGAATGATTCGGTCGCGTTTGGCCTCCATGTCCGGGTCTGGAATTGGAACCGCCGATAGTAATGCCTTGGTGTAAGGATGAAGGGGGGATTCGTAGAGATGAGTCCAGGTGGTAACCTCCATGAGTTTTCCTAGGTACATGACCGCAATCCGGTCCGAAACATGACGGACGACTGCCAAATCATGTGCGATTATGAGATACGAGAGTCCCAACTCTTTCTGAAGGTCTTTCAGCAGGTTGATGAGCTGCGCCTGGATAGAGACGTCCAAGGCCGAAACCGGTTCATCAGCTACGATGAACTCGGGCTCTACGGCCAATGCTCGGGCCACACCGATGCGTTGCCGCTGACCTCCGCTGAATTCATGGGGATAACGGGTGGACATCTCTGGGTTCAGACCTACCTGCTCCAATAGCTCCCCCACGCGAAGCCGGTACGCGCTTTTGCTTGAGACAAGTTTATGAATGGTCAGTGCCTCACCAACAATGTCCAAGACCTTCATTCTTGGGTTCAATGAACTGTACGGGTCCTGGAAGATTATCTGGATTCTCCGCCTGAGGTCGGTTAGATCATCTCCACGGAGCTTGGTAACGTCCATCCCATCAAAGAAGATGCTACCGCCCGTTAGCTTCTCGAGTTGAATAATGCATCTTCCCACGGTGGTTTTGCCAGAACCGCTTTCCCCAACAAGCCCCAGTGTTTCTCCACGTCGAACCATAAGATTCACGTTATCAACAGCTTTAATATCCCCCACTTTCCGCTGAATTAATCCTCCGGACATAACGGGAAAGTACTTCTGGAGGTTTGTCACCTCCAGAATTGCATCTTGAGAGCCTGGCGACTGGCCATCTCCCAACATTGGTTCAATCGCTTCAACCACTGGTGCCCTCCTTCGCGCGCTGGAGAACAGCATCACTTTCCCAACATGCCGTAAAATGGCTATCGGAAACTTGGGTAAGAGGAGGACTCTCTTCTAAACATTGTGGTTGACGGAAAGAGCATCGGGGATAGAACGAGCACCCTTGAGGTAGCTGGTCCAGCTCTGGTGGGAGACCCTCTATAGCTTCTAACCGGTCTTGCCGAGTCACGTCTAGACGCGGGACTGATCTCAAAAGCCCCCGTGTGTAGGGATGAGCTGGATTATAGTAGATGTCGCGGGAGAGCCCACGTTCAATGATCTTGCCGGCATACATGACATTGACTCGGCGTGCATAACGCGCCACGATGCCCAAGTTATGGGTTATCAGGATTACAGCTGTGCCAAGTTCCTGGCACAACCCTTCTATCAGCTCTAATATCTGGGCCTGAATAGTAACGTCCAATGCTGTTGTGGGTTCATCAGCAATCAAGAGCTTGGGATTACAGCTCAGTGCCATGGCAATCATGACGCGTTGTCGCATTCCACCGCTGAATTGGTGCGGGTAGCTTTTGAGTCGTCCTCGGGCTTCCGGAATCCCCACCATCTCCAACAACTCTACAGCTCTGTTTGCAGCTCTGCGCCCATTCATGCCCATGTGGATTTCTAGGGCCTCCGTCACCTGACGACCAATGGTCAGTACAGGGTTTAGGGACGTCATAGGCTCCTGAAAGATCATAGCAATGTCCTTACCGCGAACATCCTGCATCTCCCACTCGTCAAGGCCAATCAGATCCCGCCCGTTGAAGGACACCTCTCCACTGACGATCCGTCCATTGGGCTCAGGAACGAGTTTCATGATGGACAAGGCACTGATACTTTTGCCACAGCCGCTCTCTCCCACCAAGGCCAGCGTCTCGCCCTCTTCCAAGTCAAAACTAACATCGTCAACTGCCTTGACGACACCGGTCTCTTGGAAAAAATAGGTTGAGAGATTGTGGACATCGAGTAACTTCGTCATTAATGATCACCTCAAAGAACACTTGTTGAGTTCAAAATACAGACAGAACCTGGATACCGTTCTTGGATAACTACCAGCGCTACCGCTCTGGAAGCTATAGGACAGAATTAAACCATCACCATCACCATCACCATCACCATCACTGGCGGTCACCGCTAGTTAACGGTTAGGTAGGGTCATCGATTTCGGAGCCGCGGATCCAGCGTGTCCCGTAATGCGTCAGCAAAGAGGTTGAACCCCAGCACTGCGGCCGCGATGGACATACCCGGCGCTAATGCCATCGCCAATGGTATATCGGTGGGCCGCTCAGCCGCCATCGATAACATGGATCCCCACGATGGTGTATTTGCGCCTACGCCCGCCCCAAGGAAGCTCAGGGATGCCTCACCGATAATGGCGCTGCCGATGGAAACACTGACAAGTACCAAATATGGTGAGAGAGAGTTGGGTAACACATGCCGGAACATCGTGCGAGTGCCAGAGGCGCCGAGCGCCCTGGCCGACTCCGCATAAACCCGTTGCTTTTCCCTCAATACCACCGACCGAGTGACGCGTGTGGCTGTGGAGACGTAGTTGACACTCAGCGCGATGATCACGTTGGTGACGCTCGGCCCCAACACCGCGGCGATCACCAGAGCCAGAACGATGCCTGGAATGGCGATATTAGCATCCACGAGTCGTTGCACAAGCAGATCGAAAACTCCGCCTACGTAGGCGCTCACCAGCCCAAGAATCAGACCTGCCGTGACCCCTATGAACACGGCAAAGAATCCCACGCTCAAAGAGACTCGCGCACCATAGAGCAATCGGCTGAAGGTGTCCCGCCCAAGGAGATCCGTCCCCAGGTAGTGCTCCGCGCTTGGTGACTCATTGATGTCACCCTCCAGGCTGTTGGGATCATGGGTGGACAGCGCGCCAGACAACAGCGCCATGGCCACCAGCACCAGGATCAAAAACAACCCAACAATGCCAACCGGGTTCTTCCTGGCCCATTTCGTGGCTTTTTGGGTCGTTGATGGCAGTTCAGGCAGGGATATACCCTCCATCACCCCGATGGTGCTCGCGCTGCTTTCCTGTGCCACGTGCGGATCCTCCCCTTTTCTATTGAACGCGGACGCGTGGGTCAATTATCGAGTAAAGTAGGTCCACTGCCAGATTGACGACTAGAATCAACGCGATGTTGATAAGGATTAACCCCTGGATGATGGGGTAGTCCCGGTTGCCTATAGCCTCGACCATAGCCCTACCCATCCCAGGGACTTGAAAGATGGTCTCGGTGACTACCACACCAGTGACCATAACGCCCATAAGCCCGCCAAATTGCGTAACAACAGGCAGGAGGGCGTTCCGTAAGGCGTGGCGTATGAGGACTAAGTTGGAACCGACTCCCTTGGCACGGGCCGTGCGGATGTAGTCCTCCTTCAACACCTCCAACATCTGACTCCGGGTCATGCGCATGATTGAGGCGCCAGCTGATGAAGAAACGATCATCGCAGGGAAGATGAGCATGGAAAGATTGGCGACCGGATCCTCGAAGAGAGGAGTCCACCGAAGCGAAGGAATCCACCCCAAATACCGGCTCAGACCCAAGATGACCAGCGTACCCAACCAGATATTGGGAACGCTCAGCCCCCCTATGCTCAACACCCCCAGCACATTATCCGTCATCCTGTTATGTTTGACTGCCGCGAGAATCCCGGCTGGCACGGCCCAAAGAACGGTTAGGAGCACGATAAGTGCGCCCAACTCCATTGTCCGCGGAAGCCGCTCGAGGATAATGTCTCGGACCGGACGGTACTGCCAGATGGACTCGCCAAATTCCAAACGAGACACGGAACCAAGCCAATTTAAATACTGGATAGGCAGGGGCTTGTCCAGTCCAAACTCCTTGCGGATGGCTGCCTCATCGAGCGCTTCTTGCGCCTGGCTGATGACGTCCAAATCAGCCAATATCGCCGTGGCAGGGTCACCGGGCGCTATCTTCATCAGGGTGAAGACGATGACCGTCGCCAAAATGGCGGTGGGCACCATCAGGAGCAATCGTTTGATGATATAGCTATACATAGAATATTCCCTTTAAATACCTTTGTTTGCCGCTGGAGCCTGCCCCAATCGGTAAGCCAAAAGGGAGAATCCTCCGCAACGTCCTGACGGTGGCCCCGGAAGTTCCCAAACTGTATCTATTGTGCACGTATGGCATCTCTCTAACCCTATGCCACCGCTTCACGTTCAGCGACCAGATAGCTACGTTTCCCAGACCGAAATCGGTTGATTGACCTCTACATCAGGCGCAGACCATCGCCAATGCATAGCACTGACCCCCCCGTCGACCTTGATGTCGACACCTGTCACCATCAACGACTGGTCAGATGCAAGAAACACGACCGCAGGCACGTAATCCGTCGGGGTCGGCTGCCGTCCCAGCGGAGTACGCGACTGGCGAACGGTCTGGGCAGCCACGCGCGCGTTCCATTGATCCACCAGCTCTGGATTGTCCGGCTGAGTGGCGATAGGAGTAAAACCATTGACTCTGATGCCGTACATGGATAAATCCACGGCGCAGGAGCGAATGAAATTCACCACGCCGCCCTTGGCAGTGGAGTAGGCCACACTACTCGTGCCTGACCAAGCGGCAGTAGAAAGAGTGCAGATGATGCTGCCGCGAATCTTCCGATCGATCATTGAGAAGGCCACATGCTTGGTGTTCAGAAAGTTGCCGGTGAGGTTAACCCGAACCTGCCGCTCAAAGTCACTCAGGGGGTACTCCAGTATATTCTTTCCCCCCAAAATTGCGGCGTTGTTGACAAGGATGTCAATCTTGCCCCATTGCTCCTCGACCTGACGGATATAGTCCTTGACTACATCTTCGTCCGTCACGTCGCCGGGGATGGACATGGCTTCTCCGCCGGCTTCCCGGATGCGCATTACGGCCTTCTCTGCCGCCTCCGGAGATATGTCGTTGCATGCTACTTTTGCGCCATGCATGGCCAATCCGAGCGCAAGCCCGCTGCCAATATTAGGTCCAGCGCCTGTAACAATCGCAACCTTTCCATCAAGAGTAGCCATGCCCCCCCCTATAGCTAATGTTGAATACGCCTTAAGCCCAACCCACTACCGTGAGGGAGCTCGATCATCAAGCCAGGCCCGCTCGTCGTACTGTGCGAACCATGAAGACACAAACCGACGGCCGTGGAGCCAATTCTGCTCAAGGAACCGTACCCCGGTGAAATACATGAAGAACGTTGCGTTCTTGCCCTCGCTGAGGTAGTCCTCAAGCTCAACAATGTAATTCCGCCGGTCGGTCTCGTTGGTTGCGGCAGTGATCTTCGCGGAAAGATCGTCGATAGTTGTATCCACCAATCCCGAGTAATTCCGCTGGCCAGTGCTACCTAAGTACCGACCCAGCATGGCCTCCGGAGCGGGGTATGGCAGCGAGCTCGTGTAGTGGGTCGCATGCCACCCTTCGCCTGATTTGAACTTTTCTACCGCCGCCAACTGTTCCAGGGCGCTGAACTGAACGTTAAATCCCATCTCCTGGAGTTGTGATGCGATGACCTGGCTGCCTAGGGTTGTAGCCCCAGTAGGGCGGTTCCCCCTGGAGATAACATTGATTTTGTACTGGCTTAGGTCGTCGTACCCGGCTGCGGCGAGTATTTCCATGGCCTTTTGGCGTGCCGCGGTCTTATCTTTCGCATATGCCAGGTCTTTCTTCCGCAGCTCATCCAAAGGCGTTCCATAGTTCCCCGCGAAGGTATTGGACTCAAACCATGAGCCCACAAAGCCCGGTTCCCCTTGCAGGGTCTTGGCCGCTAAGGCGTCCCGGTCAAGCCACAAGTAGACCGCCTGGCGTACCCGCTCGTCATCGAATGGTGCCAATTTCGTGTTGAGCAATGCATAGCCGGGCGAACCGCCTGGTCCTTGTACAACTCTCATTTGATCGCCTAGCTTCTTAACAATGTCATCTATGTTTCCGACTGCGGTTGAACTGACCATGTCGATCTTCCCAGTCTCGAAGGCCGCCTGGAGGAGTGAGGACGATGATATGACTGTGTATGATTTGCCGTCCAGATATGGCAGCCCATCTTGCCAGTAGTTATCATTGCGGTCCAGCTCATAGCTGACGCCTCTCTCCCACTTGTCAGCCGCCCACTTGTAGGGCCCAGTGCCGTTGGCGTTCGTAATGAACCAATCCAATCCGTTCTCGTCTATGTCCTTCTTGGAGACGATGTTCACCCATCCCGCGGACAGATTTTGGAGCAGCACAGCGGCCGGCGCGCCAAGATTCAACACCACGGTATAGGGATCCGGTGCGTCAACCGTGTCCACAAAGTTCCCGACATAGGACCTGGCGGGTGGTCGTCGATCGCTGGGGGGTTCGTTGTAATGGTCCAAAGTTGCCTTGACATCAGCTGACGTCAAGGGCGTTCCATCGTGGAACACTACATCGTTGCGCAGCTTGAAGGTCCACGTAAGCCCGCCATTGGTCGTATCCCAACTCTTGGCAATGCCTGGGGCGATCTCCTTCCACGTGGAACTGCCGCCCTCCCATTTCCAGTTGACCAACCGGTCATACACGCCTTGCAATGTACTCCCAGTGGTGGAGGATACGTTGTCAAGCATGTTCAGTGACCGCGGGTCTTCCGTTTGGCTTAGCCGCAGTATCCCCCCGTATTGAGGCATACCTGATTCCGGCTCCATGGCGAACTGTGCGGCTGCAACCGCTGAAGGAGCCGACGGGGCTGTAGTAACTTCCGGTTGTGATGATGATGCGGTTGGGGCAGCCTGCGCCGATTGCGCGGCCTGCCCCCCTGTGGAATCGTCACTGTCGTCGTCGCCTGAGGAGCAGGCACCTAACAACGGAACGAACAACAAAAGACCTCCTAGGATGATGACTGCCTTTAAAGTTCTCAGCTTCATGATTTGGCTTCCTCCCCTACAATTTTGTAGACTGTATCCCAATCTGGTGCTATGGTGACCCCCTGCAGGCGCTGCCATGTATTTTCTGCCTCGGAAGCCACGACGATAATTGGCTTATTCAAACCCATAGCGATCCCGAACTCCACGTGACGGTGTCCGCTGTCTCCTCGCTCATCGCTAAAAAGGATGTAGAGCTCGGACCGCTCAATGTCCTCCCGGGATATTTGCGCGATGCCACCGGGTTGATCCAGCCCGTCAAGCCAACGGGAAGTTACCTCAAGGCCCAACGCCACGAGACCCTCTCTGGCAACCAGAAGCTCCGGTCGCCGCATGTGACGGGCCGAAAGGTACACACTCCCGTATTTCGCAGACATTCGCCCTCTCTAACTTCTTCACCCCAAGCCATCATTGGTTTGGGGTGAAGTGGTTTCCATTACGCTAAGCAGCCGGGACGAGCGATTTCAGTGCCTCTTTCAGAATATCCTCAACCGGCTTGTCCTTTTGTGCCGTGACGATGCCGTCTTTCACCTTGAACAGTTCCGGCCTGTGAGGCGCCGCCGGCTCCTTGCCCTCCATCAAGTCCCGGGCAGCCTTGATCAGCTGGTGCCGGATGTGAATGTTGACCATGTCCTGACTCGTCAGTTTCTCTCTGGTGCGGTCCATGATGGCGCCGCCCTGGTCTTCGATCTGACAGATGTCCTGCAGCGGGAAGTTGGGAATCCCGGAGTAGTTGAAGGTCCTCTGCATCTCCCGGTCTATCAGATAGTCGTTGGCCTTGTTGGCCACCGTCCGGTACGTCCCCGGGATCTTTTCCGGGATCAAATATTCGTTATGGGCCTCCTTAAATTCCTCCGCTAGTGGAGCTTCGGGGTTCCACCGGACCCGCATCACCATGCAGGTGACATCGTCAATAGGCACGCGCATCCGCTGGTACCCCAGAGGGATCTTGCCCCGCCGAAGGTTGTCGTACAAAGGGCTTGGGTCGAAGACCGGCAGCAGATGGTGGCTGATGGTGATCCTCTGCTCGGTATCATCACTATCCCACACCGTCGCCCAGGCCACGCCGTACTCTGTATCTACGGCCACCGCAGGCATCCTTACAGTTGAGAAGAGATTATTGGAGAGCCCCATTTGCAAACTGGGACCACCTTCAGTTTTATCCCGGAAGCCATGGGTAAAGAACGCATGGCTATTGTCGTTCTGGCCCTCCAGCGATTGCATCCAGTTGCAATCATTGATGATCTTCCAATTCTCCCGGTGGCTCTGGGGAATAGCCGCGAAGTCAAAGTCTGGGAATGGCGGCTGGAGCTCCTTTGGGCCCATATAGGTCCAGATGAAGCCACCCTTGTCCAGGGCTGGGTAGGACTTGAGTTGCACCTTTTCTTTGAAATCCTCCCCCTCGGGAACGAAGGGTATGTCCAC
>Ga0308136_1000100_pt1 | contig 9545 bp, 6 predicted proteins | sample CB4_940_323_MT_FD_200497 | JGI IMG/M metagenome (GOLD analysis project Ga0308136, IMG submission 200497) | Metatranscriptome of marine microbial communities from Western Arctic Ocean, Canada - CB4_940_32.3 (Metagenome Metatranscriptome) | ecosystem: Environmental > Aquatic > Marine > Oceanic ...
CTTTTACCTACAGTGGACGAAAAAGCCGGGAGGTAAAATGAGTGGGCGAATAACTCTTCGAGATGTGGCGGAAGAGGCGGGAGTTTCAGTATCAACCGTAAGCCTGGTTGTCAATAAGAAGGCAACGAAGAGCAAAATCAGGATCAGCGACGAAACGGTCCGGCTCGTTGAAGAAGTCGCTGTGAAGTTGAATTACGTCCCAAACCTGTCGGCGCGAGCGATGTCGCAGGGGCGGACGATGGTGATTGGACTCGTGATGTACGAAATCCGGGAGTCCGCAGCGCAGCTCACCATGATCGAGGGCATCTCGTCGGTACTCAAGGAAGCGCATTACGCCCTTGCGACCGGAATGACAACCGGGGGCGATGCCGACCTCGAGGCTGAAGAGATTCGTACGATGCTGGAGAAGGGGTTCGACCGGATCATCTTCGAAGCGAGTGAGGCTTTGCTGACCCGGTTTCGGGATGATCCAACGGTTGTCCGGAGTCCGGATCGTTTTATTCTTTTGAATCGAACATCGGTGGGGGGCATTCCGTCGATCAAGGTAGACGAAGAGAAGGCAGCCTATCTGGCGACTCGTCATCTCATCGATTTAGGACATCACAACATCGCATTCATGGGCTCGAACCCTTTGGACGGTCGTTCGGACGAGCTGGTGATCAGCAATCTCACGTCGCGGTTTCGGGGCTACGTCCGAGCGGCTGAAGAAACAGGTATTGAAGTCAGGGCACTCCACGATGAAGAAGGTATCGAAGAGATGATCACCGGCGGGCTGACTGGTGTCTACTGCAGTCGATCCTTTGGCGCCATCGACCTGCTGGGATCCTGTTATGATCGCGGGATCCGGATACCCGAAGATCTTTCGATTGTTGGGCATGAAGATTCACGCGAGAAGCGCGTGTCGCGCCCCCGAATTTCCACAATTTACCTGGGTTCACGCGAAGTCGGTGAACGTGCGGCTTTGATGGCACTCGCTTCCATCTCGGGTGAGCGACCGAAGAACCATCTTGTAGAGCCACAACTAATTGTTCGTGAAAGCAGCGCCCCTCCACGCCAATAGAGGAACCATGCTGGATCCAAGATGCGGTGATTACTGCCTGACCGAGGAGGAACGTCTCCGTTTCGAAACGGACGGGTTTTTTATCGTGGAAGACGTACTCCCTGATACGATGGTCGATCAGCTTGCACAAGTGGCTGATCGCGTAGATCAAGAGCATCGGGATGAGCGCGGGCTGGGCCCTTACGATCGTGTGAACGTGTTGGACTTTATCGGCAAGGACGAGGGCTTTCTGACTTTATTGGACTGGTACAAGACCTTCCCGAAAGTGTTTGGCATCCTCGGGTGGCACATCCAGCTCTATCATACCCACCTTGTTGTGACACCACCATCGGAGGAGGGGTTGACGCTCGAACACGATGGCCTGGGCGTCGGCTTTCACCAGGATACCGGTCGACTGAACCTGGATTTCGAGACGCATCCACGGCCGAGAGTCTCGATCAAGGTCGCCTACTTCCTGAGTGACACGTCGGAGGAAGGCCGGGGAAATTTCTATGTCGTGCCAGGCAGCCATCTGGCAGACGATTTTCCAGGTGAGGATCGTAAGTCGGTGCCGGAGGAAGCGGTCCCCGTGCTGGCACCCAAAGGCAGCGCGGTTTTTTTCGACCGACGGTTGTGGCATTCGGCGACAAAGAACTACTGGGACGAGCCAAGGCGCGTCCTTTTTTATGGTTACAGCTATAGATGGTTGCGGCCGCGTGATGAGGTATCAGTTGATCACTATCTGGATCGGTGTAATCCTATCCAGAAGCAATTGCTTGGCGCCAGTAAGAGCGCCTTTACATACACATCACCTAAAGACGATGACGTGCCCCTGAGGGATTGGATTCGGGAAAACCTCGGGGAGGAAGCTGTCGTCGCGTGATTACGAATTGGTTTACAACTGCCTCAGAAAGGAGGTCAGGGATCCGAATCGAGTTAAGATTTGTAAATTTTAGAGAGAAGTGAGAGGACCACCATTGAGGAGGAGGTTTATGCGGCATACGAGAGTCATATTCGGAACTCTGGTGCTGATGGTCGCCTTGTCGGGCCAGAGCGGCGCCGAGGTCGGCGGAACGTGGGGGCTTGGAATTACAGCCAACTACGATCTACCCGTCTTAAAGCTTAAACAGTGGTTTCCGTCGGGGGGGCCACAGATAGGCGGAACTTTACTCCACGTGATCAATGATACGTGGACGGCTGAAGTCGAAGGCAATTGGTCGAAGTACAGCAATGGCGACCTGGAAGATCGGGCTTTTCTCTGGTCAGTCGATGGGCTGGAATACAAGAGCCCGCAGGCCAGTTCTCAGATGACCTGGACAACGGGTGTCGTGAACTGGATCCGGCATTTCGACAAGGGCGGCAAGAAGCTCAATGATGGTGGTGGTGCCCCTTATGCCTTGATCGGGGCCGGCTTTTTCCACTATGAGAACGATATCAGCGGACTCGTTTTCCCGGCGCAAAATGCGACGCCGCTGGACACGTCGGTGATCTTACGCCCCGTGTCGGACGTCCGCACTGCGTTAGGGCTTAACTTCGGTCTCGGACTCGAATACTTCGCAAGTTCAACGATGGCCATCGACTTTCGCGGACAGTACAACGTGGTCTTCGGGACTGTCCGCCCTCTTGAAGCGTGGGGACTGGAAGAGGTCTTTCCGTTTCAAAAGCTGAATGTGGGTGTCCGTTTTAAGATGTATTTCAAGGAATAAGCCTCGAACAGGAGATGATTTCATGACTTTCCGAATGATTTGCACCCGTCTTGTCCTGGTGGGGGTCCTTATGACCCTGTTGCCAACGGACGGATGGGCAGGATCAACAGGTAAGATAAATGGTGTGGTTAAGGATGCTCAAGGTGAAGCGTTACCAGGCGTCAATGTGATACTCGCAGGCACCCGGCAAGGGGCAACGACGGACGCGGAGGGATACTTCTTTATCCTGAACATCGATCCGGGCTCGCACGACCTCGAAGCATCGCTCATCGGCTTCAACACGGAACGCATGACAGGTGTTCTCGTCAGAGCAGACTTCACGACCAAAGCTGATTTCGAGTTGAAGGAAGCAGCGATCGAGTTGGGTGAGATCGTGGTCGTCGCCAAACGAGCGGCTGTCGAACCCGACAAAACGATGAGTCTTTATATCGTGGGAGCGGAGGACATTCAGAATGTGCCGCTTGCAAGAAGCCCTGCCGAAGTAATCGAACTTCTGCCGGGCGTTTCGCTGGATGGGAATCTGCGGATACGGGGCAGCCATACTGCCAGTAGGACGAGCGGGACGAACGAGATCTTTGTCGAGATCGACGGCGTTCGACTGGCAAACGACGATGGTATGAGTGAGAACAACGCAGTCGCCCAGGTAAACAGTATCTCGCGCGGTGCTTTGCAGGAAGTTCAAGTTTTGGCCGGCGGAATGGACGCCGAATATGGTAACGCTCAGGGCGGTGTCGTTCGAATGGTCAGCGCCGAAGCAAAAGATCGCTTTTCGGGCGGGCTCGAATACCGCGGCACGTTGCCAGGTCTCAAGCACTGGGGAGAGAATGCATACGACAGCGCGTTTCTCCAGGGCCGGCCAGACTATAACGATGCTTCCTTGAACCACGAGAAGACGAACTACGACGACAAAATCGGCAACTTCTGGGAAGCTAATTTGTCGGGCCCCATCAGTGGTAACGTGGGTTTCTTTGCTAGTTCGAAGAGTAACCGGTCTGCGCCGATCTATCCAAATGCGATAAACGGACAGCCGTTTAACATCCAGAATTCGTTGAACTTAACGCACCGCCCAAGCACCACGCTAAAATTCAAGCTGGGAGGCACACTGGCCTACAGCGACGGGTTTGCCGACGGGGGTGGGAACATCCTGGGCGGTCCCGGTGGGTCGGTATCAGGAACGCCTCCAGGTGGAACGCGAGGTATCTCTCAAAAAGGCAGTAACCTGTTCATCAAGGGCGATTTCAGTGCCGCAGGGAAGTCCACAAGAACAGATGCTGTGCTGTATGCGGTTGCCACGCACACAATCTCACCAAAGACGTTTTATGAAGTGCGTCTTTCGTGGCAGAACACCAAGCTGGATACCAGTGGGGTACCTGCCGCCACAGGCGATATCGTAAGAGATGCTAACGGATTCTATGATGCACGTGACATTCACGCCTTCACGTATGCCGACCGAGGCCGATTGATCCTCAAGGCCGATCTGAGCAGCCAGGCATCCAAGGGGCACTTCTTCAAGACCGGCTTTGAAATCATCCGCAGCAACCTCTACCAGCACGAAGAGACGTTTGTGGATACGCGGTCTCGCAGCGTTCGGCTGGTCGGGCAGGGAGACCCGGTTCAGGGAATGGATGCCTTCAATCCGATCACCTACGCAGCCTACGTTCAGGACAAAATGGAGTTTGAGGGTCTTGTGGTTAACGCAGGTGTTCGTCTGGATGTGATGGATCCCGGTAGCTCATATGGGCGCGCGCAGGATCAGGTCCTGTGGAATCATTACAATTCTCTGACGCGTTGGCGCGGCGTCCCGGTGGTCGATTCTCCCAGACAGACGGCCATCAGCCCACGGCTGGGTATTTCGCATCCAGTGACTGAACGGTCGACCATCCGATTCTTTACGGGTCGTTTCTTCCAGTTTACGCAGCTGCAGCATCTCTACAATCGGGAATTTAGGTCAACGCAACCGGACAAGGATCTGAACGGGAACGGTCAGATCGACCAGGCCGAGATCTTCAACTCACTGGTCTATCCACTGGCCGGTGAGTTCGGAAACATCAATATGAAGCCGGAACGGACGACGAACTTCGAAGTTGGCGTCGACTGGAACTTCACGCGTGAATACGTGCTGGGTGCAACGGCTTTCTACAAGGACCAGGAGGGCGTTTTGTCGAGCGGGGGGTCTGACTTCTTTCTCGATGACCCCTTCAAGGGCTTCAACTCATCCTACACGCACGGGTTTTTCAACAGGCGTTTTTCAACCTCTCGAGGTTTGGAGTTGTCGTTTAAGAAGGCCTTCAGTCACATGACAGCCTTCAATGTGTCCTACAACCTCAACTGGTCGAAGTCCAACCGCGGCGGACTTGCTTCGTGGGAGTGGTTTATTGTTCCGACGAACACATATGTCCAGAGCGACAAGTTCTTCGCCGGTGTCGACATCGGCGCAGATGGTCAGGAGACGCCGCATGTGCCGACACAGGCCGAGCGTGATGCGTTCGGGGCAGCGGCAGACGGAATCGCGGCAGGCTACAAGGGTAAGTCGGATGCTCAGGAGCCGAAGAGTGTCGCATTCTGGGAGCAACCGGTCAGGTTGGATGACGGGCTCTATTCCTTCAACATCGGGAATTACAATATTCCCGATCTCGAGAGTGGGGTTGATCGCCGCAACTTTGCAGCGGTTCAGTTCCTGTTCTCCGCACCTCCGGATTTCCACGTTAAGCCGCTTGCGGGATTCCGGGCGAGCGTGGTGTGGCAGATGCAGAGCGGCACACCTTGGACCTACACGCCGCCGGCGGGGCCAGCTGAACGACGCAAAGGTCCCGTTTCAACACTTACCGATGTCAGCTTCGAACGTGATTTTGGCATAAGCTCTTCAGTCGGGACGGCATTTTTGGAGGTACGGAACCTGTTCGGTCAACGCGACGACACCGGGACCGGGTTCAACTGGGTGCAGTATGGGCTTCAGCAGGCGAACCCCGGTGACAGCAAGTTCACGCAATTCGGCGATATCAACGAGTTGACCCGTTACAATGGCGGCCTTGGCCGTCCGAGAAACATCGTGATCGGCGCACGGCTGAAGTTCTAACATGGCCCGAATTTTGAGAGCCACTGACAGTCCTATGATTAAGGAGGAATACCCTATGTCGAGCCGTTCGTTCTACAAACGGTGCGGATTCGGCTTTTTGCTGGTGGCGCTGCTCCTTACGAGCGTCCAGCAGTCCGAAGCTCAGGTGGTTTACGCCGCCTCGAGGCACATGACACGGTCCCAGGTGTGGTTGTCCTTTACCAACTCCGGGACCTCCAGTATGCACTACAATCACACCCCCTCACGCGTGATGATGAGGATGTGCTATCCGGGGTCGATGTATGCGCTTTACGCCCTTCTGGGCACGCAAGAATTCGTGGAGTACTGGGGCGACAAGACGTTTCAGTCCTCTCCGCAAAAGGCGGAACCGCCCATGCATTCGTCGGGGGAAGGTGTACTGATCCTAACGAATGTCGGCGGTGAGAAGTTTGTGTCGGTAACGGGGCCCAGGCTGCCGACCGAGGACGTTCAACCCATGCTCTACGACATCGAGAACCAGGTAGAAGCTAACTGGGGCATTCGGACAATCGTACCGGATCGCGGTGTCTCCCCGGGTATGGAAACATCGAACTGGTGGGTGGGCAACACGCCGCAGAGTATCGACCTGTCGAAGTCACGTCCTTACGAGATTCATAACTTTGACTATGGGATTTACCCACCCGTGCAGAATGCGGGAGAGGAAGTCCACATCACGCAGTGGCGAACTCAGCACGACGTGGTGGTCAGTCGGAAGGCGCACGCCTGGAGCAATCAGGATTTCGATGACTTCTTTATTGTGGAACTGGAATTCGAAAACCGAGGCTCCCAACAGCTCGATGACACTTACTTCGGCGTGATGAACACCTTTTATGTGAACAATGCCGAGTCGGCCTATCGCTTTGGTCACGAAGGTGGGTTGATCACCTACAAACGTACCGGCGCGCTTGACGACTGGTATAAGTATAGTGAGGCGCCAGGCTTCGCACCGAACCCGTTCGGCAGTCTGACTGCTGGCGATTTCGCCAGCAAGTTCATCAACTACCAGTACGACGGGAACTCGGTCGACCGATTCGAAGAAGACACCGGGTCCCCATATTCTCCAGATCTCGAGAATTCTCGTGGCGCCTTCCCGGGCAGCAAGAACCGCCCTGCTGGTACGCCGATCGCGCCGGCCTACCAGTTTATGGCCCCTCTGGCCTTCAGCAACGGAGGAACCCATCCGTTCAACGTGGCGGATCAAGGCAAGTTTGTCGATCCGGGTAATGCCGTACCACTGTCTCACTGGTATCAAGCTTTCGGACGCAACAACATCGACGATCCAACACGTGGTGCTGTAAGCATGGCCGACCAGTATGATTTCTTCATCGGCCCCACTATGTCCAACCCATCATCCGAGCAGCAGCAGTGGCACGATCAGATCTACGGCCCCTACAGTCTGGCTCCAGGCGAAAAGGCCAAGATCGTGGTGGCTTACGGATTCGCATCTGCGGCGGAATTCGACATCAACGCGACGACCGGCTATGCAAAAGACATTACCGCCTGGTCGTTCGGTGTGGGTGAGATCAGTACCGATGCGCGAAAAACCCTGTTGGCAAAGGGCGAAGAGGCGATGCTCACGCACGTCGAACACGCTCAGTTCGCGTATGACAATGAGTTCATGGTCCCCGATTCGCCTCCGGATGTAGATTTCTTCCAGACGAGCAACTCGAACGCTCGTATTCTGCTGGAATGGCCGGATGACGCGGAGTCCGCTATCAATCCGGACTACGGAACTGCCGATGTGACGGGCTATCGCGTCTATCGATCGGTCTGGCAGGAGACGGGTCCGTGGGATCTCGTAGGTGAAGTTGCGGCGGGTACTAGCGGTGCCGGTGGCATTTACCAATGGGAGGACCAGGCCTCGGTAGCCGGATTTGGCTTCGCCTACAACGTCAGAGCGGTAGCCAGCCCTAAGACGACGTGGTCTCAAGGATCGAAGAGTTTTTCGGATTTACCTGCGACCATTCAGGCTCATCTTCAAAAGGGTCTGGAAGGGGGTTGGTCGGCGGCCGAACAACGCATGATCGTTCAAGGGAGTCCATTACTTGCCTCGAACCCGGAGTCCAATGCGTTGAGCCGCGAGATTCTGGTCGTTCCGAATCCATTCAATCTTGGGGAGACGGAACGGAACTACCAGGGTACGAATAAGCTCAGATTTGTGGGCGTACCCAGCAAGTCCAGAATATCGATTTTTACCGTCTCCGGTGATCTGGTGGCGGTGATCAATCACGACAACCCCTCAGCCGGGGAAGCGGCCTGGCAGTTGAAGGATCGGTTCCTGACCGGGGAAGCTACCTCCGCCGTCTACTTTTATGTGGTGGAATCGTTGGCGCCCGAGAGCCAGGGTCAGAAGGTCTCCGGCTCGTTTGTCATCAACCGGTAAGCCTGCTCACTATCGCGAGGATTGAATTATGAAACGATTGTTATTTTGCGTGACGTGCCTGGCTTTGCTGGCCTTCTCCGGAACGCCCGCCACTGGCCAGGAACTGTTCCCGAACGCTCCGAATTTGTTGAGTCCGGAGGGACGTAACAAGCTTAAGCCGACGACGTTCAATTTTCTGAAAGTTTCGAATAATGCGCGTGTTGCCGGAATGGGTGATGCGTTTACGGCGGTGGCGGACGGCATCGACGGCATGATCTGGAATTCGGCCGGTATCGCGTCTGTCGAGAAATTCGCTTACTCCCTTAACTACACGAGTTGGCTGGTCAACTCCGAGTTCTTTTCAGGGGCGCTGGCTTTTAACACGGGCTATGGTGTTCTGGGTGTGAGCCTGGTAACATTCAACCTGCCCACAATGAAGGAGACTACAACGCTCGAGCCTGATGGTACGGGTCGGACTATCGACACAGGTGATATGGCGCTCGGTGTCGTGTACGCGAAGCAGTTGACCGACAAGCTTTCGGCAGGTGCGACGGTGCGATTCGTTCAGTCAAAGCTTGGCGACGAAACGCTCAGTGCCATGTCGTTCAACGTCAACACGCTGATGTATACCGGATACCGCAGTCTCAGGGTCGGGATGAATATGAAGAACCTGGGCGGTGAGCAGGAGATCGTCAGCCAGAAGTCGGAAATGCCGCTCGTGTTCAACCTGGGTTCTGCGATGGAGGTCTATGGTGAACTCGGCGACCCGGTCTCGATGACCGCAGCCTTCGAGGGTGCCTACTTTACGGATCGAAATCAGAGGTGGAACCTGGGAGGCGAGCTCTGGGTGCAGAATCTGGTCGCCCTGCGTGCAGGCTATAAGTTCAAGTATGATGAAGAGACCTGGAGCATCGGTGGTGGCCTGCGGGCTGACTTCGATGGCCGCAAAATCCAGGTAGATGCTTCATACACGAACTTTGGCGATCTGCTGGACGCACCGCTTCGTCTCAGTCTCTCTGGATCGTTCTAGGATTTAAAGACCCGGGCGCGCAGGTCCTTACGGCGCGTCCGGGGTTAGCCTTAAATCGGGAGTAAATCGAACCACGAAGACACAAAGAAAATAAAGGGGTGAAGGCCTGTCTATGTTGCGGATGTTCGTCTCACCTTTTGTGAGCCGAAGCCGAGACCACCTGGCTCCTTTCTCCTGATTTTCTCTGCGTTCTCAGCGATCTCTGCGGTAAAAGATTGTCGCTTTAAGGTTAGCTCTCCCCAGATACGAACCAAAACCAATCCGCCAGGAGACACATCGCTATGGGTTACACCACAGACGTCCACCAGTTCACA
>Ga0308136_1000102_pt1 | contig 9517 bp, 10 predicted proteins | sample CB4_940_323_MT_FD_200497 | JGI IMG/M metagenome (GOLD analysis project Ga0308136, IMG submission 200497) | Metatranscriptome of marine microbial communities from Western Arctic Ocean, Canada - CB4_940_32.3 (Metagenome Metatranscriptome) | ecosystem: Environmental > Aquatic > Marine > Oceanic ...
CGGAGAGCTAGAGGTTTTTAACCCAGTTGGCGGATTACCGAGACGACTTTTCCGCGAACTTCCACGTTGTCGGCAGCGCAATAGATTGGATCCATAGTGCTGTTGGCCGGTTGTAGACGGACCTGGCTGCCCTCAGCGTAAAACTTCTTCAGTGTGGTCTCTTCCTCTTCTTTCAACCACGCAACCACCGTCTCGCCATTATTCACAGTATTAGACGGCTTGATGATGACAACGTCACCGTTGTCGATCAGCGCGTCGATCATTGATGTGCCTTTTACTCTCAAGGCAAATAACGTGCCGTGCTGACGCTGTAGCTCCGGCGCCACTTCAACAGTGTCGAATTCCTGGCTGGACTCGGACGCCTCTGTACTCCAAGCAGGAATCGGTATACCGGCAGCGATGGCTCCGACGATTTGAACCCTGGGGGCGTTGGAAACCGGCTGACCGTCTTGGTCCAATATCTTGATTCCACGGGCAACATCAGGGCGGCGGTTAATGTACCCAGCTTGCTCCAGTTTGTCCAAGTTGTAGTCCACAACGGAAGTTGAGCTGATATCACAGGCTTTCTGGATGTCGCGCACCGTGGGCGGGATGCCGTTCTCCAGGTAAAACTCCTGAAGGAATCCAAGGATTCGTTGTCTGCGGGGCGGCATTTTTTTGCTGCTTACCATATAGTCCTTTTAGATTGAGCCGACTTGGAAACCAGTGTTTGGGTTCTGCTTAAGCTCTAATCCAGATGCTTTACATAAGAAACAAATGTTCTGAAAACAGGCTAGCAAAAGCTCCGCCACGTGTCAACGATTCCCTGTCACGATATACCAGGATTGATTAGGGTCCGAGCTTACGCCACAAAAAATCCTCCCTTGTTAAAACAAGGAAGGATTTAGATTCTCGATTGGGTGTTGGTCTAAGCGGAGGCGACAGCCGCCTTCATCTTATTAAGATTGGCTGCCATGCGTGACTTGCGTCGGTTCACGTTGTTCTTGTGCAATATGCCTTTTTGAACAGCTCGGTCCAGCGTAATCAACGCCGTTTTCACGGCAATCTCAGCTTCTGCTACATCACCAGCTTCCACGGAGCGCAAGGCGTTAGCCATTGCTGACCTGCTTTCGGTGCGGTCTCCTCTGGTACGTACGGCTCTCTTTATCTGCTGGCGACCAGCCTTCTTTGCGGGCAACTTGCTCCTCCTGCGGTCTCTGCTCCGGCGCGTAATCGGCCGGTCAAATGTCTAAATTGTATCAGGCTTTCCGGGTCCAACCGTAACAATAGGCGCGAACCTGACTTAAAAAAGCCGTCGCGCCTATTATAAACCAAGTTAGGCCAGTTTCCAAAGGCCGGTGGGTTTATCACTAGCCTTTGGTCTGTATATCTGGGTTAAACGTCCAGGTTTTGAACGCTGCGCGCGTGGGCTTGGATGAAGCTTTTGCGGGGCGCAACCGTCTCGCCCATCAACGTGGTGAAGACATCGTCCACCTCAACGGCGTTGTCGATGGTCACCTCCAGCATCTGCCGGGTCTCCGGGTTCATGGTGGTCTCCCACAGTTGGTCAGGGTTCATCTCGCCCAAACCCTTATAACGCTGAATCTGCGGAGTCCTGCTACTAGTCAGGTTGGCCAGGTACTCATCTTTCCCTTCTTCAGTGTATGTGTAATCTACCTTTCTGCCGGTCTGTATTCGGTACAGCGGCGGCTGGGCGATATACAAATAACCCTGTTCGATCAGGGGAAGCATCCGGCGATACAGGAAAGTGAGGATCAGCGTCCGAATATGGGAGCCGTCCACATCAGCATCTGTCATGATGATGATCTTGTGGTAGCGAATTTTTGACGCGTCGAATTCTTCCCCTTCACCTGCGCCTAGAGCCGCAACCATCGCCCGGATTTCTTCATGTCCTAAAATCTTGTCCGGTTGCTGGAGAACTCGCTCAACATTCAGAATCTTGCCCTTGAGCGGCAGGATCGCCTGAAAGTGTCGGTCTCGACCCATCTTGGCCGACCCACCGGCAGATTCACCCTCAACAATGTAAAGCTCAGACTTGGCCGGGTCACGCTCCGCGCAGTCGGCCAATTTACCCGGCAAGGACGAGCCGTCCAAGGCGTTCTTACGAATAACGAGGTCTCGGGCGCGCTTGGCGGCTTCCCTAGCCTTCTGAGAAGTCAGGCATTTTTCCACGACACGTTTACTGTCGGTGGGATTCTCTTCGAGGTACCTTTGCAGGCCCTCACTGACCACCGAGTCCACGGTGCCGCGGACTTCAGCATTTCCCAACTTGGTCTTGGTCTGACCTTCAAACTGGGGATCGGTTAGCTTGACGCTTATCACAGCTGCCAAACCCTCACGGACATCTTCACCCGTCAGGTTGGATTGGTCTTCTTTGATGTACCCCTGTTTACGGGCGAAATCGTTGATCACCCGAGTCAGGGCAGTACGAAACCCGGTCATGTGGGTTCCGCCCTCTTGGGTGTTGATACAGTTGGCGAAGGAATAAACAATCTCTGAGTAAGTGTCGTTATATTGAACGGCTACTTCCACGGAGATATCATCCTGCACCTTTTCGTAATAGAAGGGACTGGACTGAACGGTCTTACGGTTTCTGTTGACGTTACGGACCAAGTTGGCGATGCCGCCGTCAAAGAAGTAAGTCCGTTGGATATCGCCCTTGCGCTTATCCGAATGCAGATGGCTGGTGAATGCGATTTCCAAACCCTTGTTCAGGTAAGCGATTTCCTTGAAGTGGGAAACCAGCATGTCAAAGTCGTATTCGATTATCGGGAAAATCTGCTGGTCGGGCTTGAACAAGATCGTGGTCCCGGTTTCTGTGGTCTTGTCGCCTTTAATCAGGCCAGTGCTCGGCTTACCACGCTCGTAGTCCTGATAGTACATATAACCCTGGCGGCGGACCTCAGCTCGCAGGTCTACTGAAAGGGCATTCACCACGGATCCACCCACACCGTGCAGGCCACCGGTGACCTTGTAGGCACCGCCGCTGAACTTTCCACCAGCGTGCAGGGTGGTCATCACCGTTTCCAGGGCACTCTTCCCAGTCTTAGGATGTTTGTCGATGGGGATACCGCGGCCGTTGTCGACCACTTTGATCCAACCGTCCTCGGATATGGAAATCTCCACCCGCTCGCAGAATCCGGCCATGGCTTCGTCAACTGCGTTGTCTAGAATCTCGTAGATCAGGTGGTGCAGACCGCGCTGATCGGTACTTCCGATGTACATACCGGGCCGGACTCGCACTGCCTCCAGGCCCTCTAGGACCTGAATATCTTTGGCTGTATAGTCGCTTGTTGGAGTCTGCGTCATGTTGTTATTTCACCCTAGGAATTCGTTGGACAATCAAAGAAACAATTACACGTGAAAAGGGGAGTTAAAAACGGCAGGGTACCGAGCCTTTTCAACTGTATCTATTATACCAGATTTGAGGCTATTTAGCCTCAAAAACAGGCCTAAAAACGGCCTATTTTATGTCATGTGGATACCCAAAGAACCAGTCTCCATAAATACTGTGCCTGAGGGGTTATTTTACTAGAAAGCGATTATAGCCTCGACCAGTTAAAAATAGCCCGATAAGCAATAAATAGTCTTAATTACTAACGATTTCAAGACGACTAGTCGCTGTCAGTGGATTAAAAAGAGCGTCGCCTGACATTCATCAGACAGCGCTCTTCAAAACTGCTCAAAATCGAGTCTAGTTTATGTTTATTTTGGGAATACTCGCTGATAAACCCCAGGTGAACCCTCTTCATGGATCATATGGGGTCTGATTTCGGTATTCCACACGGGAGTGACCATGGGGCTCCAGGCCTTCCACCCCTCTCCGTTGACCACGTCCATGGACTCCATTTCGTGGACCGTGCTGTACTTGGGAGCGCCCATAACGCACTCGAACCGCCGGGCCCGGATGTAGCCAGGAATCTTTAGGGCTTCCGGTAGACGCTCGGTGTTATAGGCCTTGTTAAATTTCTCGTCGATATCTTCCGGAACCGACATCCGCCCCACCAGGATCACCGGCGCCATATCGGCGTTGGCCGTATCCTCGGACACATTGTCCGGGTAGATGCGGGTGTAGAGGTTCCTGATGTATGCCGTCCCAATGGTTCTGGGAGACATTTTCTTGGACCATTCCGTGGGTTCCTTCAGCCATTTTTGCCAAGCATCCGAATGCCAGGTGTCGGCCGACTCCAACTCGTAGGAAGCCAGATACCGGGGGCCGCCCTGCACTGCTTCATACCGTGCCGCGTTCAGCACACCGGGAATGGACAATCGCTCCGGGATGTGCTCCTCGTTGTACCAACGGTTGTACTCTTCTTCATGCTCGGCCGGCACATCGCTGTAGATCATCAGCAGGCCGTTTCCTTTTTTCGCTGCCATATCAAACTCCATGTTCTGCGATTTGTTTATTGATTAACTAATCACCGGGAAAATATTGCTGCCCGGTGCGGTAGCTATCCAGGGCGTAGCGCATGGCGTGGAACAGCGGCTCAGGAAGGTCATTAAAGGGAAACCATCCGCTATCGATAAACGCATCCGGTTCCATGAGCCTTGGTTCCTGATCGCCTATGTCGCCGACAAACTCAATATCCACGTAGTGTTTGTCGTAGGCGATTATGTTGCTAACACAGAGATAACGTAGATCCCCAACCGTCAGTCCCAGCTCTTCCATGGACTCGCGTCGTCCGCATTCTTCCAGGGTCTCGCCGTTCTCCAGATGACCGCCGGCAGAGGCCCAGGTGTCTTCGCCGTGGGCACCGTGTCTTTTGGCCAGAAATACCATGTCATTACGCACGAAAATCACGCCTACGCCAACCTTGGGTCTTAGTGTCTCTGCTGCCATGGCGCCGAGTATAGCACGCGGTAATTGGTGGTAGCGGTTCAAGCTCGCCGCACCCTATAATTGGCCGATAATAAACTAGCTGGGGATTCTGGAGGGACACCATGGCAGATATCGAACGGACCGTTATCACCAGTGCCCAAGCGCCCCAACCGTTGGGTGCCTATTCCTTGGGGATGAGCGTAAAACCTAGGAAGTTGGTCTATCTGGCCGGCCAGGTGAGCGTGGACGCTGATGGAACCTTGGTGGGCAAGGGCGATGCCACAGCCCAGACCCGGCAGGCTTTGCAAAACTTGGGTCACGTGTTATACGGAACCGGTGCAGATTTCAGCAACGTTGTCGAGTTCACCACCTACGTAGTTGGCCGGTCTTCCATCCAGGAATATATCAAAGGGCGCAGCTAGGTCTACCCGGAGATATTTCCGAATGGAGATTTCCCTCCCAATACCCTCTTAATAGTCGCCGGATTAGTCAACGAGGATTTCCTGGTTGAGATCAAAGCCGTGGCCGCCCTCCCTTAACCCATAACTCAGATTCAGTCCCCAAAAGACTCGGAGAAATAGTTTGGCAGATGAAGAACGACTGGTCAAAACGTTAATCGAACTAATCAAGATTGACAGTCCCAGCGGTGAAGAAGACGCTATGGACGCTGAGGTCAGTTCTCGGCTGGAATCTCTTGGACTAAAAGTGTCCCACGACGCCTACAAAAATGTGATTGCCAAACTAGACGGAGAGGGCGAACCAATCATGCTCTCGGCCCACTTGGACACTGTCGAGCCGGGCAGGGGCATCAAGCCAGTGATTGACGGTGGCGTTCTGCGGTCTGACGGCACCACCATCCTGGGCGGCGACTGCAAAGCCGGAGTTGCCATCGTCCTTGAGGGCCTGGAGTCGGCATTGGCGACCAACCGCGCCAACCGCGCCAACCGCGCCATCGAGGTAATTTTTACTCGTCACGAAGAGGGTGGCCTGGTTGGGGCCCACAACTTGGACTTCAGTATGGTCGCCGCAAAAAAGGGCATCGTCTTCGACGGCGAAGGCCCGCCGAATCGGATCATTCTCTCAGCCCCATCCCAGAATGTGGTTACCGCCTACATCACCGGTCGCGCCGCACATGCTGGCCTAGAACCAGAGAAAGGAATCTCCGCGCTACTTATTGCATCAGATATCTTGAGTCGTTTGCCTTTGGGCCGCATCGATGAGGAGACCACAGCTAATATTGGGCGCATGGAAGGCGGACTAAAGCGCAACATCATCCCGGAGCAGGCCTTTCTTGACGGGGAGTTCCGTAGTCTAAGCAACGAAAAATTGGCCGACATGGAACGCAAGTTCCGAGGAGCGTTTAACGAGGTTGCTTCCATGTACCCGGAGGCTTCGATTAATCTAGACATCACCAACTCATACCAGGCCTACAACATCGACCCCAAGAGCAGTGCCGTGGCGATTATCGGCAAGGCTTTGGCGGGCATGGGGTTAGAGATGATCTTGGAATCCACCGGCGGTGGTTCCGACGCCAACGTATTCATTGAAAAGGGAATCACAGCCATACCGGTGGGCATCGGTGTGCGGGATTTTCACACCACCTGGGAAACTGCGTTGATCTCTGAAGTGATGCTTGGAGCGCAGATGTGCGAGGGCATCGTACTGGGAAAGTAAAAACGGTAGGATAGTTAATCAGCTAAAATTAGGAAAGTACTTTTTAGATTCCAAACTGTATCGTAAAATGTAGTTCATTGATTAACCACAAACTGAGGAACGCCACTTAATAAAATTAACGGCGCCATTGCCGGAAGAGATAGTCAAATGGTAAAAAAGTCAAGCGAGAAAGCAACCGAGCGAATGCGGGTCTTCGTTGACAAATACACCAAATAATCGGGCACCTACGTTTCACCGGTCGAAGGTGTAACTGAGCAAATCATCCTTGGTCTAGCACAGAATATCGACGACATTGGACGGCCGCTATGTCCGTGTCGTTTCTATCCGGACAAGAATGAAGAAATAAAGCACCGCGATTGGATCTGCGCCTGCGATGACATGCAGATTTACAAACCCTGCCATTGAATGCTGTTCGTAAACGAGGAAGGATTCCCCATAACTGAATATTTACCAGAAGGCCATGAAGCCCTCGAATCGTACGGGGTAATCAAAGACCCACACCCAGAAAAAGGAAGGCCTCTCAGGCACAAAGCGGCAGAAAGAGAACAAAAGCGAATCGACCGGCCTTCTTAGCAGAATCCTAGGTAGGCAGCCAGGCTCCGTCTTCTTTGGTATTATTAAACACCGGCGATACACAAAATCTCCGGTGTTTAATTTTCGTGATATAGCATGCAGGAGAGTCAAATGACCACGAATTTCAAGAAAAGAAAATTGGGACGCCCGGTCTCGGTAGTAGGCGCAGGACTATCCCAATTTGGGGCATTCCCCGGCAAGGATAGCCGCGACCTATTTGTTGAGGCCTTCCAGGACATGGTCGAAAGCATGGACCGAGGCTTCGACATCCATGACATTGAGTGCGCCTACGTGGGCAACTACTCCTCCGACCTGTTTGAGCATCAGGGCCACACGGCGCCCATCGTGGCCGACTGGCTGGGCATCACCCCCATACCCATTACTAGGATAGAAAACGCCTGCGCAAGCAGTGGCAGCGCCCTCAGGGAAGGCGTCATGGCCATCGCCAGCGGCATGTACGACGTTGTTTTGGTGGGCGGCATGGAGAAGATGACCAACCTGCCAACTGACGGCGTAACCGACGTTCTGGCCTCAGCAGCGGACGGTCTCTATGAGGTCCCGGCGGGATTAACCTTCCCCGGTATCTTCGGCGCCATCGCCAAGGCCCACATGGATCGCTACGAAACTAATCTTGATCACCTGCTCAAGGTGGCGATCAAGAACCACGCCAACGGAGCCCTAAACCCCAAGGCCCAGTTCCAGCAGACCATGACCACCATGATGGAGCGACGAATCACGCGGGCCCAAGAACGGGGACAGGAAGTTCCCGATTACAAGACAGAGATGGATTTCTTGAACGACGAGCGAGCCAACCCCTGGATCGCCTGGCCTCTGCGTTTGTACGACTGCGCACCGATCACCGATGGCGCATCCTGCGTGCTGCTGGTTTCTGATGAGATTGCACACAACTTCACCGACACTCCCATCAGCATTGCCGGAATCGGCCAGGCCACTGGCAAACCGCTCCATGACTCGGAGGAACTCACATCGCTGTCAGCTGCCAAGGCCGCTTCCCAGCAAGCTTACGACATGGCCGGCATCACAATTGCCGATGTTGATCTGGCAGAGGTCCACGACTGCTTCACCATCGCTGAGATCGTAGCCACAGAAGACCTGGGATTCTTCGGACCGGGCGAAGGCCCCCGCGCGGTGGACGAAGGTCGCACGGCACTGGACGGCGACCACCCTATCAACACGTCAGGCGGGCTGAAGGCCAAAGGGCACCCAGTAGGCGCGTCTGGCGTTGGTCAGGTCATTGAAATCTACCACCAACTAAGGGGAGAGGCTGGAGAGCGCCAGGTCAAGAAAGATAACCCAACCGTAGGTATCACCCATAACGTGGGCGGCACCGGCGGCACTTGCGTGGTCAACGTACTGCGTCGGGAGTCGTAAGCATGGCCAGCGAATTCACTTCCACCGCCTTCTACACCAAGCTTAAAGAAGAGAAGAAACTGATTGGCGTAAAGTGCCAAGACTGTGGGCACCTGTCCCCGGAGCCCCGGCCCATGTGTCCGGAGTGTCACGGGTTCAACATGGAATGGCATCAATTCAGTGGCAAGGCCAAGCTCAGCACCTTCACCTGCATATCCATTGCCCCTGTAGCCATGTCGGCCAAGGGATACGGGCGGAACAAACCCTATTGCACGGGAATAGTCACACTTGAAGAGGGGCCGCGCATCAGCGCCATGATTAACGGCGTTGACGGCACCAACCCCCAGGGCATCGAGACCGGGATGGCCCTGGTCCTTGATTCGGACAATCTAGACGAAGAAGCTCCGTCTCTCGCCTTCAAACCCGCCTAATATCTGGAATATCTAAAAGCAAAAGAAAAGCCCGGTTTTTCTTATAAGAAGAACCGGGCTTTTTCATTTTTAGGATTAACCTTGGGTTAATCGAAGCCGCGTGTTCCAACCCAGCCGTGGGCAGAGACGTCAATCATCTCGCCGTTTGGGCCAGTGTACTTAATCTCAACGTTGGCGTTACGGGGTCCGCCCATGCCTACGCCCAAGGCATTGTTGACCTCGTCCATGGGAGCAGATCCGGCGGCAGCCAACTTGGCTTCCACGTCTTCCAGGTCTTCGACCTCGAATCCGATATGGTGAATACCACTGTATTCTTTGCCACGGACTCCGGCTACTGCGTCATTCTGGAAGTCCAGAATGGCCATGTTGACGTTGCCGTCACTGAGGAAATAACCATTGGCGTTGGCGCTTTCCAACTGTGCAATCTCGCGCAGTCCAAAAACGTCTTTATAGAAAGTGGCGGTCTTCGCCGCGTCCTGAGTGGCAATGGCGATGTGCTTAATCTTGGGCATCTCGCAACCCCTCCTGTCAGTTTGAATTTGGCAATCCCACAGTGGGGATTTGTGGATGCAAAGATACCACGTTTGCTCTGACTGTGTCACTTTGGCGGGCCTGTTTTTCATGCCTGGCCGAACACGCTGGTTTACAC
>Ga0308136_1000113_pt1 | contig 9168 bp, 6 predicted proteins | sample CB4_940_323_MT_FD_200497 | JGI IMG/M metagenome (GOLD analysis project Ga0308136, IMG submission 200497) | Metatranscriptome of marine microbial communities from Western Arctic Ocean, Canada - CB4_940_32.3 (Metagenome Metatranscriptome) | ecosystem: Environmental > Aquatic > Marine > Oceanic ...
TAAACGATAATTGTGGTGGAGGGAGTAGGATTCGAACCTACGTAGCCGCAAGGCGCCAGATTTACAGTCTGGTGGATTTAACCACTCTCCCATCCCTCCGGGATATAACTTTTTTACCCAATGCGATTACCACCTGAAGTCAACTATTTAAGCTGTCTCCAGTGCAATAATCCAGTCTATCACAGGGCACTACCCAAACCAAGGTATTGTCATAATTTGGGCGCACGGACTCTATTGTTAAACGTCCATATCAGGGAAAGGGTAAGCCCCAGAGGGGACTCGAACCCACTAACCTGCCGATTACAAGTCGGCTGCGCTACCGGTTGCGCCACTGGGGCACCTGTCTCAAATGGCCGTTGATACCGGATGGACTAATCACTTCGGCCTACAACAAAGGAGGCTAGACGCCACATAGTGTTGGCCACTAGCCTGCTTCTAATTTATTGTAAATGATGTCCAATACTCGGTCAACCGATATTTCGCACTTTGCACGTCAATAAAAGTAGCCGCGACGTGGTTGATGGAAGTATCGGCCGCACCTAGTTCCGCTTCCGGCAATTCCCCTAAGCCCCAGAGGGTTCAGGACTCCAGCAACTGATCATCCGCTTCACGCTGGATGGTGCGATAAACCTCTTGAAGTGGCAAGTTTTCGGCAGCAGCAATTCGCTTGGCGTGCTCATACTCGGGAGCCACGCTGACGGTCACACCCTCCAGACGTTTGACCTTTACCGAAACGGTTCCATGTGCTGTTTCGATGTCCACATTCTGGCGTTCTGCTTCGTAACGCTCCAGTGGCCGCACCCGAACTCCCAGCGTCGACGTCTCTTTCATGACCATGTTAATGGCCATGGCCTCAAGGTCGCTGTGAACGATGGCGCTCAACATAGTCGCTGGCCTGTTCTTTTTCATCTGTATAGGGGTGAACCAGACATCTTTGGCGCCTAGTTCGAACAGCTTCTCCTGAACGTACCCCAGCATCTCGCCAGTCATGTCGTCCAGGTTGGTCTCTATCAACCGCATGTCGGCGTTGTATGTCGCGCCGGTCTCGTTGCCAAGCCAAAGGGCCAGAGCATTCGGGTACTGCGAGGACTCCCGTGTTCCAAGACCGTAGCCTATTCGGTCAACATTTAGGCTCGGCTGCTGGAACGTGGCAAGCGTCGTCAGAATAGCCGCCCCTGTTGGAGTGACCATCTCGCCGGTGTTCGTGGCGTTACCTGGGGGCGGTACCACGGGAGCTCGCGCCATGGCGAACAGAGCAGCCGTTGCAGGAGCGGGAACGGGCATGAGGCCGTGCTCCGTCTTGACTATGCCGGAACCAGATGGGAATGGAGAGCAGTAGAGCCGCTCAATCCCCAGTAGCTCGAGGCCGACTACTCCGCCTACGACGTCAACCAGAGTGTCGACCGTGCCCAGCTCGTGGAGATGAGTCTCGTCCGCGGGAGTGCCGTGGACGGCTGATTCCGCCTCGGCCATACGTCGGAATACCGCGCAAGAGCGCTGCACCACCTTCTCTGACAGGTCTGATGCTTCAACGATAGCTATGAAATCTGAGAAGTTGCGCTTGCGGTCACCGCCGTTATTCAGTTCTACCACAAGGTGGGTTCCATCAAGTCCGCCTCGCTGGGACCTCTGCTGAGTCAACGTGTACCCGTCGACTTTTAGCTTGGCCAGTTCCGTGTTTAAATCGTCCAGCGAAACGCCGGAATCTAATAGAGCGCCCAGAATCATGTCACCGCTGGCCCCGCCAACACACTGTATGTAAGCACTTCTCATATTGGTCCCCTTGAGCAATTTGACCTTACAGAATTCTTGATTTTCTAACTATTGTCGCTTTGGTCCTAGTTGTTAATTAGCCGTACCTTGTCGTGCCATGAGCCCTAAACCAATGGCCTGCCTTATGTGTCTCACTGATATTGGCTTTAGTGCATTCAAGTTGGTTTCCAAATCGGATGCTTCCCCTGCATGTAAGCACCGCTGAAATCCTAATCGTGAGGCTTCCTGTAGACGGCGTTCCAATTGAGGAATACGCCTCACTTCTCCGGTCAAGCCCAGCTCACCGACGGCGGCCAGGCCTGGGTCCACTGGCTCGTTGCGATGACTTGACGCTATGGCCAGTGCCACCGCCAAATCAGCGGCTGGCTCACTTACCTTCAAGCCGCCAGTCACGTTCACGATGACATCTTGGCTGGCTAGCTGAATGCCGGCACGTCTACTAAGTACGGCACAAACCAGAAGTAGCCTGTTATGGTCGATTCCCGTAGCCACTCGGCGAGGTGTGGGCAAAACAGACGGACTTGTTAAAGCCTGCACTTCAACCAGCAGAGTGCGAGTGCCTTCAAGCATTGGCATGACGGCAGACCCTATGGCCCCGTTAGCACGTTCCGCCAGCAGGCTCCTGGATGGGTCGGTCACGTCTTGCAGTCCTTTGCCCGTCATCTCGAAAACGCCCACCTCGTTAGTGGAGCCAAATCGATTTTTGACACTTCTAAGGATTCGCCAAGAACTGACGGGGTCTCCTTCCATGTACAAGACAACGTCCACCATGTGCTCCAGGACTCGTGGGCCTGCAATGTCCCCACCCTTTGTGACGTGGCCGGTCAGTATCACCGGCACATCTTTAGCCTTGGCCCAGTCCAGCAGCTTTCGGGCGCACTCACGAATCTGTGTGACGCTGCCCGGTTCGGACGAAACATCTCGATCGTATAATGTCTGAATGGAGTCAACGACTGCCAGAGCCGGCACCTCATCGTCCAATTGAGATAGGACGTCCCCTACCTCAGTCGCTGGTGACAGATAAAGGTTATTGCCGTCCACACCCATTCTGTCCGCCCTTAGCTTTATCTGTGATGCAGACTCTTCTCCGGATACATAAAGGACTCTATTCCCCGTCCGGGCCACATCTCCAGCTAAGCGAAGGAGAATAGTCGATTTGCCAATTCCAGGATCACCAGCCACTAAGATTAGTGAGCCTCGAACGATACCTCCGCCGAGAACTCTATTGAACTCATCTGAAGAGGTAGTCATCCGCGGAAAGTCATCTGTGGAAATGTCCGCCAGCTGGAGTGGCTTATTTTGTCGCCCATCAATCCAGGACCGGCGCTGCGCACTCGCAGGCTGTCTGACTTCACCCAATGTATTCCAGCTGCCACAGGAAGGACATTTACCTTCCCATTTAGGCGTGTCGTTACCACATGAGTCACAGACGAAGATCGTCTTTTCTTTTGTTCTTGGCATGTCCCTACTATCCCACAGCGTAAGCAGTGAATATTCAGCGGTTATAGCAGGTGCCATCTTAGCAAAACCCATATCAGAACAATAGTACCAATTTAAGAATTTAGTACCTTCTAATGCCGCCTTAGAAAAGAGGGGCGTCTATTTAATCAATAAACAAAGGCCTAGACACGTCAAACGCATCCAGGCCTTTGTAAACTAAATCCTGTCTTATACGATTATGCTACAGGCAGAGCTTCTTTCTTTTTAGCGTTAACGGAGATGCTTCCGTCTTCGACATCTACAACCGCCGTATCGCCAGGGTTTAGCTCTCCGCCTAGGATTGCGTCAGATAGCTTATCTTCGATCTGATCTTGAATCACTCTACGCAACGGCCTAGCGCCGAACTGCGGGTCGTAACCAGTCTCAGCTATCCATTCTTTTGCGGCATCTGTGACTTCCAGGTTAATGCCCTTCTCAACCAGGTTTGATGACACATCAATAAGCATGAGCTTAACGATGTCAATCATGTGCTCCCGAGACAGGGCATGGAAGACCACCTGCCCATCTATGCGGTTGAGGAACTCGGGCCTGAAGAACCGTTTCACCTCATCTGTCACGTTGTCACTCATTCTCTGGTAGGCATGCTCTGCATCCTGTGCGCTGTCGGCCAACGACGAGAATCCGATTGCGCGGTCCTGCCTAATCAAGTCTGAGCCAATGTTGCTGGTCATAACGATGATTGTGTTTCGGAAATCTACCTTACGCCCCTTGGCATCTGTTAGGTGGCCGTCATCGAAGATCTGCAACAGAATGTTGAACACATCAGGGTGAGCCTTCTCGATCTCGTCCAATAGGATTACCGAGTAAGCCTTTCGCCTAACCGCTTCAGTTAGCTGGCCACCCTCGTCGTAACCGATGTAACCAGGGGGTGCGCCAACCAGTCTTGCCACGGAGTGACGTTCCATGAATTCCGACATATCAATTCGGATCATAGCATCTTCGCTACCGAACATGAATTCGGATAGCTTCTGAACCAGATAGGTCTTGCCGACGCCTGTTGGTCCTAAGAACAGGAACACTCCTGTTGGCCTCTTAGGATTCTTCAGTCCGGCCCTGGCCCTTCTTACTGCCTTAGCTATTACGTTGATGGACGCGTCCTGGCCCACGACCTGTTCGTGCAGGACCTCTTCCATCTTTACCAGTCGCTCAGTCTCGGTCGCGGCCAGCCTGGTTACCGGAATTCCGGTCCACATGCTGACGACTTCGGCGATATCTTCTTCTCCAACGCTAGGAGTCTCATCGCCTCTCTCTGAATGCCAGTTGGTCTCTACCTCTTCTAGCTTCTCTGAGAGATTCATTTCACGATCGCGAAGCTCTGCGGCATACTCGTACTGCCGACCCGATATGGCTTCGTTTTTCTCTTTACGTACGCTGTCTAGCATCTTCATTGACTCTTTTACTGACAGCGGAGCGGTCGAGAAATTGATGCGGACCCTGGAAGCAGCCTCGTCAATCAGGTCGATGGCCTTATCAGGCAAGAACCTATCCGCAATAAAGCGAGATGACATGCTAGCTGCTGCAGCTATGGCCTCATCAGTAATAACCAGTTGATGGTGCTCTTCGTACCGGGTCTTGATGCCGTGAAGGATCTCCACCGTCTCTTCGACAGATGGCTCTTCGACACGGACCGGCTGGAAGCGCCTCTCTAAAGCGGGGTCCCTCTCGACGTACTTACGATAATCATCGAGTGTGGTTGCTCCAATAGTTTGGAGCTCGCCCCTGGCCAGTGAAGGCTTAAGGATATTGGCCGCGTCTACTGCGCCTTCTGCAGCGCCTGCGCCGACCATGGTGTGAATTTCATCAATAAAGAGGACACAGTTGCCTGAGGCGCGGATCTCATCCACGACCTTCTTCAGGCGCTCCTCAAATTCACCGCGGTACTTGGTGCCCGCCACCAAAGCGCCCATGTCCAGAGTAACTAGACGTTTACCCTGTAGAGTGCTTGGTACATCGTTGCTGGCGATCTGCTGGGCCAGAGCTTCAACGATTGCCGTCTTACCCACGCCAGGCTCACCAATAAGGACCGGGTTGTTCTTCGTCCGGCGGCTGAGAATCTGCGTTACACGCTGTATCTCTTTGCTGCGACCAACGGTTGGGTCGAGCTTGCCGGCTCTGGCAGCCTGAGTCAGGTCAATGCCCAACTGATCGAGTGTGGGAGTCCGCGTCTCGGTGCGCGCGCTTCCGCTTCCACTACTACTACTACCCTGAGGGCTCTGGGAAGACTGGGTAAGAATTCGGCTAGTCTCGCCGCGGACCTTATCCAGGTTTACTCCCAGGCTTTCGAGAACGCCGGCTGCTACGCCTTCGCCCTCGCGCATGAGACCTATAAGGAGATGCTCAGTACCGATATAGTGGTGGTTGAGACGGCGAGCCTCATCCACAGCTAACTCGATAACTTTCTTGGCGCGGGGAGTGAGGCCGATTTCTCCAGGGGTGGAGCGCTCACCTCTCCCGATTATAAATTCTACAGCTGAACGTACCTTATGCAGTTCCACGCCGAGGTTGGAAAGCACTCTGGCGGCCACGCCATCTGTCTCTCGCACTAAACCGAGAAGGATGTGCTCCGTTCCAATGTAATTATGATTGAAGCGCTGCGCCTCTTCTTGGGCCAAAGAAAGCACTCTGCGTGCCCTCTCCGAGAACTTTTCGAACCTACTTGCCATTTTTTCACTTCTCCTGGAAGGAGTTTTACGTCAGCGGAATTACCTGGGCTATATGATTTCCTCCTCCGCCGCCTTTAGACTAAGCCCCAACCGTCTTCGCTCCGGTTCGATCCTCAGGATCTTGAGCTTAACCTCATCCCCTTCTCCCACAACTTCCTTCGGGTGTTGAATCATCTGCGAAGCCAGTTCTGATATGTGTATCAGGCCTTCTATATTGCCTTCAACGCGGGCGAATGCGCCGAAGTTAGTAAGTTTCGTGATGGTCGCGTTAACTAGATCGCCAACTGCGTACCTGTCGTTGATCGTTTCCCAAGGCTCAGGCTGCAATCGCCTGAGACTCAACGCGATTTTTCTGTTTTCAGTATCTACTCGCAAGACGAATACATCTACGTCTTGCCCCACCTGGACGATATCCTCGGGTGAATTGACGGGTCCCCATGACATTTCTGAGATGTGGATGAGTCCGTCCGCACCGCCGAGGTCTACAAAAGCTCCGAAGCTGCTTATTCCTGTTACCTTGCCTTTGCGGGTTTCGCCCTCTTGTAGCTCTTCAACTAAGCGCGCTTTCTGCTCGTCACGCCATTCTTGTACTGCTTGACGTTCGGAGAAGATTGCTCGATTGCGTCCGCGATTGATCTCAAGGATCTTGAGTTGCAATTCCTTGCCAATCTCTTGCGCGGCGTAATCTATCGGTGGGGTACTAGGTTGTTCAGGTGCTTCAACAGCAGGGGCATCTGTTTCCCCGTTTTCGCCTGTTATTCCAGAGGCCTGCGGCGGTTCTTCCGTCTGCATGAAGACTTCTCGGGAGACACTCACCAGCTGCGACATGGGTACGAAGCCCTGTATCTTTTGGACTTCTACAATGGCGCCACCACGATTAAACCCGACTACCCGCCCCTCGACTGTTTCGTTTGCTTCGAGCGACTTCTCAAGATCGTGCCAGCCTGTCTCTCCGACCGCCCTATCTACCGATAGTATGGCTGCGTCATCTGCAGATTCTGGCCTGACCACGAAGGTAACTATTCCGTCGCCCTCGTTGATTGCTGCGACCTCTTGTTCATCTAGAGTCCGCATTTCCCTTGGAGGAACAATGCCTTCGGCCTTATGTCCTATATGGACAACAATACCCTCGGCATCAACACGCATAACCACGCCTTCGACTACATCACCTCTTCTCAGAGGCTTCAGCGTCTCCATAGACTCAAGGAGCTGTTCCATATCCTCGGAGGGATCCAGCTCTTCGTCGTAGTCGTCGATGGAATCCAACTCGTCTTCCGGAGCGTTCGATGTCACGGCTATAAAGGCTTTCCTAAAAAGATTGGCGATATGTCTTCATTATAGGTATATCGGCTAATACTGTAAAGTCGTAAACATCCGCAAAGAACGTAGATAATCAGGCACTTATCCTACTACTCATGTGGCTACTATTGCTATTAACCAGTCCGGTGTGTTGCATTGGCCTATTAATGACCGTAAGTAGCGGGAAATGGCGTAGCCTAGACTGTGTCGGGGTTAGCCGAGCGAGCGTGTTATGAAGGTGCTTTTGCCGGAGAATACAGGCCTCCGGTTGCAAATACAATAGGGTGAAGGGCTATTTTTAGAACACTGAGGCTGTGTGTCAAAAAAAGCCCCCTGGCGGTGACTTATTTTCCCACACCCTTGCGGATGCAGTATCGTCAGCGCTGAGGTGTTTCACTGCCGTGTTCGGGATGAGAACGGGTGGGTCCACCTCGCTAGAACCACCAAAGGACTTATTACATTTAGTATATGAACCGAGGTACACGAATGTCAATAATTTTTTACACAGAGTCACCAGATTGCTCACCAATTGCTTATCAGGTCTAGGCGAGTGATTAGGGGGCCAAACACCATGTTTTTTAGAACATACGGGATATTCATCAGCAGTAGGGAAGCCTGTATGGATATCAGTAGCATGATGTGGTTTCCAGCGTGGTTATGTCCCCTACCTGGCGGCGCGGCGGATCCTGCCTTTAACGGCGTGGCGCATCCTGCTGCGGGCTGAGCTTTCAAGCAAGACAAGGGCCTCCAGCCAAGAATGGCCAGGGGCCCTTTGAGAACTACTTCATGCAGAAGTGCCGTTTAACATCGATTTCCAGATGTAGGCTTAGTTACTGAGGTGCTTGTGGATGAATACGGTCATCACCTCAAGTGTCTCATCAGCAATCGGCAAAGAGAGATCTTTCAACAGGCCTTCGCCCGCGTACTCATCACCGAAGAAGGTCACATCGATCTCGCCACCCGCCTTTCGATACTGCACGATGAACTCGTCCAGGTCCGGCCGAGGATGAGACGCCTCGTACTCGCGTGCCACGCTCAGCATAGGCGGCAAGGATGTGCGCTCGCCACTAGCCAATATTCGAGCGGGCCCGCCCTCTATCATTGCCTCTTCTGTCAGCCAGTACTGGTCATGAAAAGCTGGTACGCGGTCGGCCATCCCTTCCGGAGGGGTTAGGCCTTCTCGCAGGCCCTTGGCATACCGATAGCGGCCTAGCGGGTCAGTCAATGGGGACACCAGGATTGCGCAGCCCACGGTTCCGTCCACATCATCGGAGCCCGCGGGAAGAGGCAGAGCAGAGTAGCGTGAGTCGTTTGGTCGAAGTCCCAGCAGCATTGACTGGTGGCCGCCGGTAGAGGTTCCCATTACACCGACGTTGTCCGCGCTGCCGTTCCAGCCCACAGCCTGGGTCTTGCACCAGCGAATGCCATAGTGGATATCGGCCAGGGAAGCGGGGTACGATGCGACTGGGGGTACGCGGAAGTCCAGCGCAACCACAATGATGCCGTTCTTGGCCAGCGCCTCGTTTGGCACGTCTTCATCCTGGCGGCCGCCGTTGACCCAGGCTCCACCGTGAAGCTCAACCATAATAGGGAACGGTCCTGTCCCGAGGGGCCTGAAAACACGCGCCAGAAAGGCTGTATCGCCATGCTGCAGGTACTCCACTTCTGCGATGTCGACTTGATAGGACTGTGTAATAGTCATGTAGCTCTCCTATTTCGGTAATTTGTTAGGATAGGCGTTCGCCCAACTTACAGGCGACAGCCTTTTCGGTCAAGATGCCTCGTTTTCAGAGTCGATACCCCATAGGCGTTGCTTGCCGAGAAATTCATCTGTTTCATTGGCTTTCTTACTTAAAAGAGCCATGGAGCAACGTACAGTTTTTCTAGCCGGCGCTGTAATACAACGATGCAGATCTGAGTTCTTAAAATCCTA
>Ga0308136_1000125_pt1 | contig 8984 bp, 13 predicted proteins | sample CB4_940_323_MT_FD_200497 | JGI IMG/M metagenome (GOLD analysis project Ga0308136, IMG submission 200497) | Metatranscriptome of marine microbial communities from Western Arctic Ocean, Canada - CB4_940_32.3 (Metagenome Metatranscriptome) | ecosystem: Environmental > Aquatic > Marine > Oceanic ...
CCGGGCGTGAACGGGGTCTTGTGGATGCTGGAAGGACTGGACTGAATGCCGACGGTTAACCAACTTGTACGCCATGGCAGGTCGCCATTGGTTAAGAAGAACAAGGCTCCCGCGCTTCTATATGTGCGGAACACCTTGCGAAATCGCGTTTACCGGGGAAGTGGCAGCCCTCAGAAGCTCGGAGTATGTGTTCAAGTCCGCACCGTCACACCCAAGAAGCCGAATTCCGCTCTTCGTAAGGTGGCCCGCGTCCGACTGACCAATGGGATGGAGGTCACGGCCTACATCCCGGGCGAGGGACACACGTTGCAAGAGCACTCCGTCGTCCTGATTAGGGGCGGCCGCGTAAAGGACCTGCCTGGAGTCCGGTACCACATCATTCGCGGTGCTTTGGACGCCACAGGGGTCGATGGTCGCAAACGGGGGCGGAGTAAGTACGGGGCCAAGCGCTCTTAATTTCTTTGCTTGAGCCTGCCCACTGACGGCGTTAGCCGTTTTGTAGGTGTGGATAGCGGCTCTGTGCCGTTCTGGCACTTGGCTGGGAACGATTTTGTTTGTCGCCCGCTTCCGCGCGTGCATACGTGGACGGGGTGGTGTGACTAGAGAGCCCCTGGCGCGCACCTGGGGCTCCCGAGTTTGATGCGGAGCATGCCCCCGGGACACCGGGGAGCCTGGAGATAGGCGAGAGAACGTATGTCGAGACGACATCGAGCAGAACGCAGGGTGCCACCACCGGACCCTCGGTACGGGAACATACAGCTGTCGAGCTTCATCAACAAGGTGATGCTTAACGGCAAGAAGTCAGTTGCGCAACGCGCGGTCTACGGCGCGTTGACCTTGGTGCAAGAAGAGACCCATCGCGACCCGATGGAGATTTTCGAGCAGGCCATGCGTAACGCGACGCCGGCAGTCGAGGTGAAGCCCCGTCGTGTGGGTGGAGCGACCTATCAGGTGCCTGTCGAGGTTGAAGGACCCCGGCGTGGTGCGTTGGCTATGCGCTGGATTATACGAGCGGCGCGGGCGAGGACGGGCAAGCCGATCCGTTCACGCTTGGCCGAAGAATTGCTGGACGCATCCCGCGGGCAAGGAGCCGCAGTGCGTCGGCGCGAAGAGTTACACCGGATGGCAGAGGCAAACAGGGCCTTTGTCCACTACCGCTGGTAGTTGGGGAAGAGAGAGTAAGAGACGGGAATGGCAAGTAAAGACTCAAACCTAGCGCTGGTCCGAAACATCGGATTCATCGCCCATATCGACGCCGGCAAAACGACGGTGACCGAGCGGGTGCTGTTCTTTACGGGCCGAACGTACAAGATTGGCGAGGTCCACGAGGGTACGGCGGTCATGGATTGGATGGACCAAGAGCGTGAGCGAGGGATAACCATCACCTCCGCTGCAACGCGAGCCGAATGGAATGGTCATCTAATCAACATTATCGACACCCCTGGCCACGTGGATTTCACGGCCGAGGTGGAGCGCAGTCTCCGTGTGTTGGACGGAGGCGTAGTTGTGTTCGATGCCGTCGCCGGTGTGCAGCCTCAGTCGGAGACTGTCTGGCGTCAAGCAGACAGATATGCCGTGCCGCGTATCTGTTTCGTTAATAAAATGGACAGGGTTGGAGCCGACTTCAACAAGACCATGGACTCCATCCGGCACCGCCTCCACGCGATACCGATTCCTGTCCAATTGCCAATCGGGGCCGAAGACCAGTTCCTTGGGATTATCGACCTTCTAGAACAGAAGGCGTGGTTCTTCGACAAGGGCAGTGAGCCTGGTGCGATTCGCGAGGGGGAGATTCCGGCAGAGCTCACGGCTGAGGTCGCTGGCGTTCGGGACGAGATGATTGAGCGCATCGCCGAGAACGACGACCACCTGACGGGGCGCTACCTGAACGGTGAGCAACTGACACCTGAGGAGCTCAAGGCGGGTCTGAGGCGGGCGGCTATCGCGAACAATGCGGTGCCCGTGGTCTGTGGCTCAGCCCTCCAGAGCCTGGGTGTGCAGTTGATGCTGGATGCCGTGTTGGACTATCTACCCTCACCGTTGGACGTTCCCGCTCTAGTGGGCACGCATCCCGGTAGCGGAGAGGAGGTGGAGCGTCCCGCGGACAAGGACGCTCCTTTCTCCGCGCTTGCCTTTAAGGTCGTGACTGACCCCCACGTGGGCCGTTTAGTGTATTTCCGTGTCTATTCCGGAACCATCACCGCCGGCACGCCGGTGTACAACGCGACCAAGGGCGTCAAGGAGCGAATGGGGCGCATCCTGATGATGCATGCTAACCATCGCGAGGACATCGAGTCGGTCGGTCCGGGAGAGATTGCCGCGGCTGTTGGTCTGAAGAACACCTTCACCGGAGAGACGATTTGCGACGAGCGGAACCCGGTAATTCTTGAAAATATTAGGTTTGCCGAACCCGTGATTTCGGTGGCAATCGAACCGAAGACCCGAGCGGAGCAAGACAAGCTGACCAACGCCATGATTAAACTGGCTCAGGAGGATCCGACTTTCCGGATTAAGTACGACGATGAGACGGGGCAAACAATCATGTCTGGTATGGGGGAGCTCCACTTGGAGATTCTCGTCGACCGCATGAAGCGCGAATTCAGTGTGGAAGCGGCGGTGGGCAAGCCGCAGGTGGCGTACCGAGAGGCAATCTCTCGCCCGGCCAAGGCAGAGGGACGGTTCGTGAGGCAAACGGGCGGCAAGGGCCAGTTCGGCCACTGTGTGCTGGCGATTGAGCCGCAGGAACCGGGTGCTGGATTCAAGTTCGAGAACAAGGTCGTGGGCGGCAAGATACCTCGCGAGTTCATCTCCTCCATATCAAAGGGCGCCGAAGAGGCGCTTCAGACAGGCGTCCTCGCCGGTTACCCGGTGATGGACGTGAAGGTGAGCGTGGTGGACGGTTCATACCACCCAGTCGACTCTTCGGAGATAGCGTTCAAAATCGCGGCTTCGATGGGTATCAAAGAGGCACTCAGGAAGGCGGGGCCGATTCTGTTGGAGCCCGTCATGGAGCTACAGGTCATCACGCCAGGCGAGTACCTGGGTGACGTGCTTGGCGACCTGAACAGCAGGCGCGGGCGCATCAAGTCCATGGAAGGCGAGGGCGGTACGCAGGTCGTCGAGGCCGATGTTCCGCTGGAAGAGATGTTTGGCTACGCGACGGAACTCCGTTCCAGTTCGCAGGGCCGAGCGACATATTCGATGGAATTCGGTCGATACGAAGAGGCACCGCATTCCACCGTTGAAGCGTTGGCGCGCACCGCCTAACCGGGCGAAGCGCGGCGCACTAAGGAGCGATGATTCGTGGTTGAGCAAGCAGCAGCAAAACCGAAGGCAGGGACCTCTGACAAGATTCGCATTGTTTTGCGGGCGTTCGACCATCGCCTGCTTGACCAGTCGTGCGTCCAGATTGTGGAGGCGGCCGAGCGGACAGGGGCTGCGGTTGCGGGGCCTGTCCCGCTACCGACGAAAATCAAGCGCTTCTGTGTGATTCGCTCACCTCACGTGGACAAGGACTCGCGTGAGCATTTTGAATTGCGCACGCACAAGCGGCTCGTGGACATCCTTGTGCCGAACCCCAAAACCATTGACGCGCTGACGCGGCTCCAGATGCCCGCGGGCGTCGATATTTCGATTAAGTTGTAGAGGCCTGATAGAACGATGATTCAGGGACTGCTGGGCAAAAAAATAGGCATGACGCATCTCTTCGCTGACGAGAGCCGTGTTGTGCCGGTAACGGTCATCGAAGTCGGCCCGTGCGTCGTGACCCAGGTCAAGAACGAGACGCGGGACGGCTACGAGTCCGTCCAAATTGGCTTCGGCTCTGCTAAGCAGCTTAACCAGCCAGCGCGCGGACATTTGAAGGCCAGCGGCACCGATGCGAAGCACCTCCGCGAGTTCGAGGCGGATGATATATCCGAACACAACCTCGGAGACGTGCTTGATGTGAGTCAGTTCCAGGAAGGCGACTTGGTGGACGTTGTTTCGACGACCAAGGGGCGCGGCTTCCAGGGCGCGGTCAAGCGATGGGGCTTCGGCGGTGGCCGCAAGACTCATGGTCAGGGAGACCGCCACCGGGCGGTCGGATCCATCGGCGCGGGTACGTATCCTGGACGAGTGTTCAAAGGCAAGAAAATGCCGGGACACATGGGCAACGATCGCGTCACGGCCCGCAAGCTCTTGGTGGCTGGGGTAGACGTCGAGCGCAACCTATTAATGGTTCGTGGTTCCGTCCCTGGTCCTAACAGCATCATCGTAGGGGTTCGCTATGCCAAGGGCATGCCCGTTGCGGACCGCATTGACCGTGCCGCTGTTGCGGAGGCCGCGGCCGCTGAGGTAGCTGCGACGGAAGAGTCAGCCAAGGCAGAAGCAGCCCTTGCTGAGGCCCCGATTGAAGATGCACCTGTGGCAGATGAAGCTTCAGCGGTTGTTGAGGGAACACCCGCCGCTGAAGAACCAGCCGCAGAGGCTGAGGCCAGGGCTGAAGAAGAACCAACAGTGGAGGTCGCTGCCGAAGAAGAAGAGTCCACTGTGGGCGAGGAGGAAGGCAAGTAGCCATGCAATTCTCCGTTCTCAGCACGACGGGTGCGCCGGCAGGGAAGATTGAAGCGAGCGACGTGGTGTTCGGCGCTCCGATGAACCAGGATTTGCTGCACCAGGCGCTCGTCTACTACCAGGCAAACCAGCGGCAGGGCACGAGCAACACTCTGACCAGAGGCAACGTCTCCGGTGGAGGGCGCAAGCCGTTCAGCCAGAAGGGTACCGGCCGCGCCCGTCAGGGCAGCACTCGTGCGCCCATCCAACGCCATGGTGGCGTCGTGTTTGGGCCGCACCCCCGCTCGTACCGTCAGCGGATGCCCAAGCGTATGCGCCGACAGGCCATCCGCATGGCGTTGTCCGGTAAGGTCGCAGGCGAGCGCATGTTTGTGGTCAAAAATCTGGACGCCATCGAGCCTAAGACGAGGGCTATGGGTGCCGTCATGCAGGCGCTTGGTGTAACGGGATCCTCGCTGGTGGTGATGAAGGCTCCGACGGCTGAAGTGGCGAGGACGGTTCGTAATCTGCCCCGCACGAAGGCGGTGCGTGCTGACCTGTTGAACGTCTTGGATCTTGCGCGTTACGACGCGCTGGTGATGACGCCTGAAGCGGTGGAGCGCGTTGGCGAGCTCTGGTCCGGTACCGAACGCATTCGTAAGGAGCCGCTAATCCCACGGGAGCTTGCGGTTGTGACCGCAGCGCCCGAGAACAAGGCTGCCCCGAAGGCCGAGGCTGCCCCGAAGGCCGAGGCTGCCCCGAAGGCCGAGGCTGCCCCGAAGGCCAAGGCTGCCCCGAAGGCCAAGGCTGCCCCGAAGGCCAAGGCTGCCCCGAAGGCCAAGGCTGCCCCGAAGGCACGTGTCGCGGAAGCGCCGGCTTCCGGCGCGCCTGGCGTTGGAGTGCCGTCATTGGCCGCAGCAACGGTTGTCGTGGCTGAGGAGAAGCCCGCGCGGCCGACCATCCGCCGGGCGCTGGCAAAGAAGCCCACGGCTGCGAAGCCGAAGACTACTCCGAAGCCCCGAGCACCGAGAGGAGGGGCGTCCAGCTCCTAGCTGGACCAGAACATCATGCACGTCATGCAAGTCCTAAAACGCCCCATGATCACCGAGAAGTCGACACTACTTCAAGAGCAGAACAAGTACGTCTTTGAGGTCATGCCGAGGGCCAACAAATCCCAAGTTCGTGAGGCCGTGGAGAGAGCGTTCGAGGTGAAGGTCGTCAATGTGAACATGACACTCAACGCTGGTGAGAGCCACCGGCTACGGAATGGACGGTGGCGCAAGAAGGCCGGCATCAAGAAGGCGGTTGTGACTCTGGCTCCCGGCAATACTATTCAATTGTTTGAGGGAGCGTAGCCATGCCATTGAAGCGACTTCGCCCCACAAGCCCCGGAGTCCGAGCCGCGGTACGCCCTGACTTCGCCGAGTTGACCACACGAACGCCGTACAAGCCACTCACCATTGGGAAGCACCACACGGGTGGCCGCAACGTGCGCGGTAAGATGACCGTTCGCCACCGTGGTGGTGGCGCGAAGCAGTCGTGGCGTCGGGTGGACTTCAAGCGTGACAAGGTTGGGATTCCGTGCAAGGTGGAGACTATCGAGTACGACCCGAACCGCACGGCGCGCATCGCTTTGGTCGTCTACGCGGACGGCGCGCGGCGGTACATGCTGGCGCCCATCGGGATGAAGGTCAACGACAAGCTGATGTCGGGGCCAAATGCCGACATTCAAGTCGGTAACGCGCTGCCACTGCAGAACATCCCCACAGGTACGCAGGTACACAACATCGAGCTCCAACCTGGGGCCGGCGGCCAGATGTGTCGCGGCGCTGGGACTGGCGCCCAGCTTCTGGCGCGGGACGACCGTTTCGCTATGTTGCGTCTGCCTTCGGGCCAGATTCGAAGGGTGCCTAGCACCTGCATGGCGACTATTGGTCAAGTCGGCAACGAGCAGCACAAGAACGAGCACCTAGGCAAGGCCGGCAGGAACAGGCATTTGGGCAAGCGTTCAACGGTACGAGGCTCGGCAATGAACCCCAACGACCACCCGCATGGTGGTGGTGAGGGCCGTGCGGGAATCGGCATGAAACATCCTAAGACGCCTTGGGGTAAGCCTGCGTTGGGACCGAAGACGCGCCGCCGCTGGCACACCGATGTGTATATCGTGCGCGACAGGAGAGCGAAGTAGATGTCACGGTCTATTAAAAAGGGCCCCTTTGTGCACCCGAAGCTTGCCAAGAAAGTACAACGGGCGCAAGGCTCGGACAGCAAGGTGGTTATTCAGACGTGGTCGCGCGCGTCCACCATCATGCCGGACATGCTTGGCATGACCATTGCGGTCCACGACGGCCGCCGACACATTCCGGTGTTCATCACGGAGAACATGGTCGGTCATAAGTTAGGTGAGTTCTCGCCGACCCGTACCTTCAGGGGTCACGTTTCCAAGTCGGAGCGGGCATCATCGGTGAGGCGGTAGTCATGCCGACGAAAGCAGTTGGAAAACAGGTGGGTATCTCTTCCAAGCGGCTCAGGCCCTTGTTGGTGGCGATACGCGGCATGCATGTGCAGGCTGCGTTGGATTCCCTCCGTTTCCAGCCCGGGCCCACGGCGGCGACAATCGCGGCGATATTGAAGTCCGCCGCGGCGAACGCTGAGAACAACGATGCGAAGGATCCGACCCACCTGACGGTGGTACGTGCCTACGCTGACAAGGCGGTTGTCCTCCGCAGGTTCCGGGCGAAGTCCCGTGGCCGAGTGGGGCAGGTAAGGAGACCCGCGAGCCACGTGACCATCGTAGTCGACGAGCACGAGCATCATTAGGTCGTCCATTACGATGGCTGCGCTTAGGGCTGCCGCGGAGCGGCAGGGAGGCCTGGAGCAGAAGTATCGCCGAGGTGCAAACAAGCGAAGCGGACTTTGGTTCGGGCGATTCGCGAAGGCGAATCAAGAGATTAGAGGAGAGAGCGTTTGGGGCATAAGACACATCCGATAGGCTTTCGGTTGGGAGTCATCAAAGACTGGAACTCCAAGTGGTTCGCCGGGCGTGGCAAGGACTATGCCGCCCAGGTGTTTGAGGACATCCAGATTCGCCAGGTGATCAACAGTCGCTACGCCGAGGCCGGCATCTCGAGGGTCGAGATTGAGCGGACGGCGCAGGACCTTACTGTAAATGTGCACACGGCGCGTCCCGGCATCGTGATTGGCCGCGGTGGCCAACGTGTCGACGAGCTGCGTAAAGCTGTGGAGTCGGCGACAGTTGGCAAGCGGGTGAAGCTCAACGTTCTTGAGATAAGACAGCCGGAGTTGGACGCCTTTCTGGTGGCGCGGAACATCGCTGACCAGCTTGAGCGCCGAGTAATGTTCCGGCGGGCGACCCGTCAGGGTGTCATGCGAACGATGCAGGCAGGAGCAAAGGGTGTGAAGGTGCTGGTCTCAGGCCGCCTCGGTGGCGCCGAGATTGCGCGAAACGAGAAGGTGATGGAGGGGCGAGTGCCGTTGCACACGCTCCGTGCCGACATTGATTACGGACTTGCGGAGGCGCACACAGGGATGGGGCGCATCGGGGTCAAGGTATGGATATATCGGGGCGATGTGCTGACTAAGAAGCAAGCGCCGCCGGAAGCCAGGGAGAGGCCCGGAAGGGAACCGAATGCTTCAGCCTAAGCGAACCAAGTTCCGCAAGGAGCACCGCGGGCGGATGAAGGGTATGGCGATTAAGGGCAGCCACGTCGCCTTCGGTGAGTTCGGGCTGAAATCGCTCGGCTCGGGCTGGGTGACCAGCAGGCAGATTGAAGCAGGCCGGCGTGCCATCACCCGGCACCTGAGGCGTGGTGGGCAGGTTTGGATTCGGATATTCCCTGCCAAGCCGATTACGCACAAGCCGCTCGAAGTAAGGCAGGGTGGCGGTAAGGGACCAGTGGAGGCGTGGGTCGCCATCGTGAAGCCCGGACGAATCATGTACGAGGTAGGCGGTGTGCCGCCGGAGCTTGCGAAGTCGGCGCTTGCGCGTGCGGCCCAGAAGCTTCCGCTGAAGACCCGGACCGTCAGTAGAGATGAAAAACTGGCTGTGGCTGCGGCTTAGGCTGGACGAGAGAAATGAAAGCACAGATTGGCGAAATACGAGCTCTAGGGAACGACCGCCTCGGTGAGGAGGAGTTCAGCACGCGCCTTGAGATTCTGAACCTCAGGTTCAAGATTTCGACACGTCAGCTAAGTGACGCCAGTGTGCTGCGCACGGCGAAGCGCCGCTTGGCTCAGATCCTCACTGTGCAGAAGGAGCGCGAGCTCATTGGAGGGGCGGAGTGACCCAGCAGGCAACAAAGCAAAAGGTTCGGGTCGGAAAGGTCGTCAGCGACAAGATGGACAAGACCGTCGTCGTTGTCGTTGAACGGCGTGTACAGCACCGGCTGTACCGCAAGACCATTCGGCACATCTCGAAGTTCAAGGCGCAC
>Ga0308136_1000133_pt1 | contig 8879 bp, 18 predicted proteins | sample CB4_940_323_MT_FD_200497 | JGI IMG/M metagenome (GOLD analysis project Ga0308136, IMG submission 200497) | Metatranscriptome of marine microbial communities from Western Arctic Ocean, Canada - CB4_940_32.3 (Metagenome Metatranscriptome) | ecosystem: Environmental > Aquatic > Marine > Oceanic ...
ATTCGAGATCGCTTGCTTAGAGAATTTAAGGTTGATGCCAATGCAGGCACGCCGCAGATCGCCTATCGAGAGACGATCACAAAGCTAGCTGAGGGTGATGGGAAGTTCATCAGGCAATCGGGTGGTAAGGGGCAGTATGGGCACGTTGTGATCACTATAGAGCCTAATAAGGTGGGTGAGGGCACTGAGATCATCAATAAGATCGTGGGTGGCGTTGTCCCTAAGGAATTTTTCCCTGCAATTATTTCTGGATTGCAGGAGTCGGTCGCTGGTGGTGTTTTGGTTGGTTACCCGATGGTCGACGTTAAAGTGACTATTATCGATGGTACCTTTCATGATGTCGATTCCAACGAGCTCGCTTTCAAGATGGCGGCTATCTTTGCCTTTAAAGAGGCGGCAAAAGAAGCGGGATTGATTCTCTTGGAGCCGGTTATGAAGGTGGAAGTGAGCACTCCGGAAGAGTATCAAGGTGATATTTTAGGAGATTTAAGTCGACGGCGGGGTAAGATTGTCAGTATTGACTCCAAGCCTCAAATCGCTTTGGTCAATTCAGAGGTGCCACTTTCGGAAATGTTTGGGTACTCGACGGCAGTTCGGTCCCTTTCAAAAGGGCGAGCTTCTTACTCGATGGAGCCGTTGAAATTTGATGAGGTGCCTCAAAGCATCTTGAACACAATTTTGGATACCGGACAGGGCTATGCTGTCACGACTTAGAGGCAATTAGGATTTATAGCGGATCAAGTATGTCAGGACAACGAATTCGAATCAGGCTGAAAGCCTACGACCACCGTGTAATCGATCAATCGGCATCTGAAATTGTCGATACGGTGAAGCGGTCAGGAGCCCGGGTTGCGGGGCCGATCCCATTGCCAACTCGTGTGGAGCGCTTCACGGTGACGCGTTCTCCTCATGTTGACAAAAAATCACATGAGACATTCGAGCAGAGAACGCACAAGCGTTTGTTAGACATTCTGGACCCAACTGCGAAAACGGTTGATGAGTTGAAGAAGCTCAATCTTCCTGCAGGTGTTGATATAACGATTAAGATTTAGTCATGGTTGGTTTACTTGGAAAAAAACTAGGGCAAACCCAGGTATACGATGGTGCGGGCAATTTGCTTTGCGTCACGGCGGTCCAGTGTGGTCCGAATCGAGTTTTGCAGTGTAAGACTGAAAAGTCAGACGGTTACAATGCGGTTCAGATAGGGTTTGGTGTTCAAAAGGCACAACGTGTCAATAAGCCGATGGCTGGACACTACGAGAAGCACAAGGGTGAGCCTTGTCGACGGATTCGAGAGTTCCGTGACTTCGAACTCGATGTGAAGCCCGGTGACGTTTTGAAGCCAGAAGATTGCTTCACTGCAGGTGATTGGGTGGATGCGATCGGCACCACAAAGGGGCATGGCTTCCAGGGTGTTATGAAGCGCCACGGTTATCACGGTGGTCGTGCGACTCATGGTGCGAAAGGCTGGAAACGGCGTCCAGGGTCAATCGGTCAAGGTTCTACGCCTGGGCACGTTCGAAAAGGGCAGCCAATGCCTGGTCATATGGGGCAAGTGCGACGAACCGTTCAAAATTTGAAAGTGGTCCGAGTGATGGAGAATGAACAAGTTCTTCTCATCAGTGGGGCTGTTCCAGGTGCCGTTGGTGATTTCGTGGTTATTCGTGGCGCCAAGAAAAAGAAGAAGGCAGCAAAGGCTTAGCGCCTGACGGGATCAGACGATGAATATCAAAGTCAAGAATGCGTCCGGCAGTGATGTCGGCGATTACGAAGTAAAATTCGAGCTCATTGAAAATGGGCGAGGGACCCAGGCGGTTCACGATGCTGTGGTGGCCTACACATCAGCTCAGCGAAGTGGCACTGCCTGCACGAAAACAGTGGCTGAAGTGGCCGGCTCCGGGAGGAAGCCTTGGCGACAAAAAGGGACTGGCCGTGCTCGAGCGGGGCAGGTTCGATCGCCTATTTGGCGTGGTGGAGGTGTTGTGTTTGGTCCACGTCCTCGGAGTTTTGCTAAGTCAATCTCCAAGAAGACCAAACGTTTGGCTCTTCGGAAGGCACTCAGCGAACGTCTTAAGGACAGTGAGGTATTGATGGTTGACGCGCTTAGCTTTGAAAAGCCGAACACGAAAGCCTGCTTAGCGCTTGGTGATTCGCTCGGTTTGACCGGCACGACACTCTTTGTGGCAGAATCGGTCAATGATAATTTCGTTCTTTCAGCTCGGAATATTCCTTACTTCGATACGACACTTGCTGCCACTGTGAATACTTACGATATTTTGAAATACGATCATATTGTCTTCACTCAAGGTGCTTTTGAAATGGTTGAGCAACGATTGGCTGATAACGGAGGGAACGCTTAATCATGAACGCTTTTGATGTGGTCAAAACTGTTCGCATTACCGAAAAAGGTGCGTTGCTTTCCGATGAGAGTAACCAATACACGGTAGTGACGGATAAGAGGGCGAATAAGATCCAAATCCGTCAAGCGGTAGAGGAGCTTTTCAAAGTTAAAGTGCTGAGTGTGAATACGATCAATGTTCGGGGTAAAGCTCGACGCCAGCGCACCTACCAGGCGGGTAAGTCCCCGGACTGGAAGAAGGCCATTGTCACGTTGAAAGACGGCGACAAGATTGAACTGACTTAGACTGTTAGGGGAGGTAAAGAGCTGTGGCTGTAAAATCATTTAGACCTTTGACGCCTGGAAGGCGTTTTCTGACGGTGGCATCCTTTTCGGATATTACGAAAAAGAAGCCTGAGAAACGTCTGACCATCACCAAGAAGAAATCGGGCGGTCGTAATTGCTACGGTCGAATCACGGCCCGAGCGATCGGTGGCGGTCATAAGCAGAAAATTCGTAATATCGATTTTCGTCGCCGTAGACACGGTGTCGAGGCAACAGTCGATGCGATTGAATATGACCCGATTCGTTCGGCTCGAATCGCGCTGGTCAAATATTCCGATGGCGAGAAGCGTTATATCATCGCGCCTGAAGGATTGGAGGTTGGTGCGAAGATTATGAGTGGCCCTGGTGCACCGAAGCAAGTTGGCTGTGCGCTGCCTCTTTCTGAAATTCCCGCCAGTTCGAGAATTCATGGGTTGGAGTTGGTTCCTGGTGGTGGGGCTCAGATTGTCCGGACCGCTGGATCGGCCGCAATCTTGATGTCTTTCGACCATGGCTATGCTCAGATTAAGCTTCCCTCGGGTGAGATTCGAAGATTTCATGGTAAATGTCAGGCAACCATTGGCTCGGTAGGTAATAGCCAACATGAGTATGTTGTCTTAGGAAAAGCTGGCCGAGCGCGAAATATGGGTCGAAGACCTTTGACGCGTGGTGTGTCTAGAAATCCAGTGGATCATCCAAATGGTGGTGGTCAGGGCCAGTCCAAGGGTGGTGGTGGTCGCCAACACCTCGTGTCACCATGGGGGCTATTGGCAAAAGGCTATAGGACTCGGAATAAACACAAAACCTCGAATAGGTTCATTTTGGTGCGACGGGATGGTCGACCAATGAAACGTAAGTAGAAGCGACTATGGGACGTTCGATCAAAAAAGGACCGTTTGTTGATGGGCATCTTCTCAAGAAGATCTCTAAAATGATCGAGTCAGGTAGCAAGAAGCCGTTAAAGACCTGGTCTCGGCGATCTATGATCACCCCTGATTTTGTGGGGCACACATTCAGTGTTCACAATGGCAAGGTTTTCAATTCGGTTTTCGTCACGGAAAACATGGTGGGCCATCGGCTCGGTGAGTTTTCACCGACACGAGCCTTCCGAAAACACGGCACTCACACATCCAAAGTAACTAAGTAGCCATGGAAGTTCAGGCGATTACTCGTAACGTGCGGATGTCTGCACAGAAGATGCGCGAAGTGGTTCGGCAGATTCAGGGAATGAACGCATTGCAGGCAGTTGCTGTGTTATCAGCAGTTCCGCGGAAGGCATCTGGGATAATCCAGAAGACGCTTAAGTCGGCAATTGCCAATGCGGAAAACAATAACAATTTGAAGCCAGAGTCACTTGTAGTCCGCGAAGCTGTCGCAGGCCAAGCGAGATCGCTGAAGCGATTTGTGCCTAAGGCACGTGGGTCTGCTGGCCCAATTAGAAAACGGAGTTGCCACGTCAAAATTGTGGTCTCTGATCAATAGGTTTTTGCAATGGGACAGAAGACAAATCCAATAGGGCTTCGGCTCGCAGTCAATAAAGATTGGCGATCAAAATGGTACGCTGATAAGCGTAATTTCGGTGGCCTGCTTTTTGAGGATTTCCAGATTCGTAAGATTCTGAAGTCCAAGCTTGAATCTGCTTCCGTGCCAAAGATTCAGATCGAACGTGCGGCGACCCGTTGCCGGGTCACGATCTATACGGCACGACCTGGCGTCGTCATTGGGCGAAAGGGCGCTGAGATTGACAAGCTGAAAGAGGAAATTTCACTGCTGACCGGCAAAGAGGTTTACGTTGATATTCATGAGATTAAGAGTCCTGAGATAGATGCTCAATTAGTGGCTGATAATGTTTGCCTTCAGCTTGAACGACGTATTTCCTTTCGACGTGCTATGAAGAAGGCATTGCAGACTGCAATGGATTTCGGAGCCGATGGTATTAAAATTCGTTGTTCAGGGCGCCTTGGTGGCTCTGAAATAGCACGGGTTGAATCATATTTAGAGGGAAGTGTTCCGCTACATACATTGCGGGCAAACATTGACTACGGCTTTTCGGAGGCGAAGACAATGCAAGGCCTTCTTGGTGTCAAATGTTGGGTCTGTAAGGGAGAAATCGAACTTTCTACCCCAGAATCTAGCCAAGGAACGGCCGCTTCGTCATTCCTCGGTTAAACAAGTAATTTACGAATAAAGCGAAGGATTTCTTATGCCGTTAATGCCAGCTAGGGTTAAGCATCGAAAGATGCATCGGGGTAACCGCTCTGGAATCGCCCGGCGGGGTGAGTCGGTCGCGTTTGGCGAGTTCGGCCTACAGTCGCTGGGACGTTGTTGGTTGAACAACAAGCAGATCGAAGCAGCACGTATTGCGATTACTCGTAATATGAAACGCCGTGGAAAAGTTTGGATCCGAGTGTTTCCTGATAAGAGTTACACCAAGAAACCCTTGGAAACTCGAATGGGTAAAGGTAAAGCTGCGGTCGAAGGTTGGGTAGCAGTGGTTCGGCCCGCGTTGATTTTGTTTGAAATCGACGGGGTTTCAGAGAATCTGGCCCGCGAATCGTTTCGATTGGCTGCTGCTAAGCTACCGATGAAGACTAAATTCATCGCGAGACACAAGCTAAGTTAAGGAATTATGCCGCTTAAAATGTCAGATTTAGGGGACCTATCTTCGCCAGAATTGAGTGCGAAGAATAGAGATGCCCGTCAAGAGTTGTTTAATTTGCGTTTACAGAAGGCGAGTAGCCAACTTGAAAAACCGTCTCGTTTGAGAGATTTACGTCGTGATATCGCTAGGATTGAGACGCAAATGTCCATACTTAAGGGGCAAAAGTAGAATTAGGTTTTACAGACTATGTCAGAGACGACAGCAAAGCGAGGGCATCGCAAGGAACGCATCGGGGAAGTGATCTCCGATGGCATGAACAGTACCATTGTTGTACGAGTTCGGCGACGCATCCATCATCCCCGATATAAAAAGGTCATCACGGTATTCAGCAAATGCTATGCTCATGATGAGAAGGAGCAGGCCAAGACTGGGGATCAGGTCCGTATCTTAGAGACTCGTCCGTTGTCAAAGACGAAGTGCTGGCGGCTGGTCGAGGTCATCACGACCAAATCTGCTGCTTGAGTTTAGTAGAAAGAGCTTAAGAAAATGCTTCAATTACGCAGTCTAATAAATGTAGCCGATAATAGCGGGGCCAAGAAGGCCGCCACTATCGGTGTGCTGGGGCAGGCCCAGAAGGTGGCACGTGTCGGCGACATCATCAAGGCCCATATCAAGGAGGCCACTCCTGATGGGACGGTTAAGAAGGGTGAAGTTGTCAATGCTGTGGTAGTGCGAACCCGTTCTACAATTCGACGAACTGACGGTTCCTATCTTCGCTTTGATTCCAATGCGGTGGTCATTATTGATAAGGATAAGAACCCTCGTGGAACCCGTATCTTTGGGCCGGTTGCTCGTGAACTTCGAGAAAAGAAGTTTACTAAAATCGTCTCGTTGGCACCGGAAGTAATTTGAGTCTATGCCTACAAATCTTCATGTAAAAACTGGCGACGAGATCGTCATTATCGCTGGGACTGAGAAAGGGAAGCGCGGCAAAATTATTGCTGTTCTTCCAAAGACAGAACGCGTGATTGTTGAGGGAATTAACTTGATCAAGAAGCACGTTCGAAAGAGTCAGCAATATCCAGAGGGCGCCATTCTAGAGCGCGAAGGCACGGTTCACGTCTCAAACGTGATGCTAGCGGAAAATTTTGACGCTCGGGCTGCGAAGCACGGGCAAAAGAGTGAATAGTTGTTGGATGAAGGCCAGACTTTATCAGAAATATATCGAAAGCGTAGTACCCGAGTTTAAATCGGATGACACGTACTGCAATGTCCATCAGTATCCACGAATCAAAAAGATCGTGGTGAACATGGGTGTCAGTACGACGCTTGAAAAGGGAGCACTCGAAGATGCTTCTAAGGACCTCACCCTTATAACGGGCAGAAAACCGGTTACTTGCCGCGCCAAAAAGAGTGTGTCGAACTTCAAATTGCGTGCAGGGCAGGCTATTGGTTGCCGTGTCACGTTGCGCCGAAAGGTGATGTATGAGTTTTTCGATCGCTTGGTAACGGCGGCGCTTCCACGGATTCGTGATTTCCGGGGAATTCCGAGCAAGTCCTTTGACGGGCGAGGTAATTACTCCCTGGGGATCACCGACCAATCAATCTTCCCGGAGATTGATTTGGATAAGATCAAAAGGACACAGGGAATGGATATTACCATAGTAACCTCGGCCAAAACGGATGACGAGGCTCGAAAATTGTTGACACTTATGGGCATGCCCTTTGCATGATCGGAGTTCGTTATGGCGAAGAAAGCTTGGATTGAGCGGAACAATAAGAAGGCGGCAACTGTGAAGAAGTACGCCGAGCGGCGCGCCGAATTGCGTGCTCAAAGAGACTACGAAGGTTTGAATAAGTTGCCTCGCAACGCAAGCCCCACCCGTGTTGTGAATCGGTGTAAAATTACAGGCCGACGACATGGTTATTTCCGGAAGTTTGGTTGTTCCCGACTGACGTTTAGGGAAATGGCATTATCTGGGTTGATTCCTGGTATAACGAAAGCGAGCTGGTAGAGTATTATGGATACTATTGGCGACATGTTAACAAGCATCCGCAACGCGAGTTCTGCGTTGCTATCGAAGGTGACCGTGCCTCACTCGAAATTGAGAGTGGGGATCGCGGAGATGCTGAAGCGAGAAGGCTTCATTGAGGAATTTGAGGTCTCGGGTGATCTGAAGAAAACGATCGGCATGACCCTTAAATATAAGGACCGTCGTGGAGTGATTGCAGGGATAAAACGTATCAGCCGTCCAGGCCTTCGTAATTACGTAGGATCTGGTGAAGTGCCCAATGTGTTGGGAGGGATGGGTGTTTCCATTCTCTCGACATCACGGGGTGTGATGACGGGTAGAGATGCTAAGAAACAGAACATTGGTGGCGAAGTCCTCTGCCATGTCTGGTAAGGGTTAAGAGTATGTCAAGAATAGGAAAAACTCCGATCCCTGTGCCGGATAAGGTCAAAGTCTCTATCAAGGGGCAGGCCGTCGAGGTTGAGGGCCCTAAAGGGAAGCTAAACTGGGATTTGCCTAAGCAAATTGCTGCGTCTCAAAAGGACAATGAGATTGTTGTAGAACGGTCTAGCGATGTGAAAGAAGTGAAAGCCTTACATGGGCTTGCCCGTTCACTTGTCAATAATATGGTGATTGGTGTGTCCGCCGGGTTTTCCAAGGAATTGGAGATTCAAGGGGTCGGATTTAAGGCAGCCGTTAAGGGGGATGCCATAGATTTGAACTTGGGCTATTCTCATCAGATCAATTATGCTCTACCTAAAGATGTTAAAGTCACCGTTGCTGAGGGGACTAAGATCAAGATTGAGGGCGCCGACAAACAGATTGTGGGCAGAGTCGCAGCCGAGATAAGGAGCTTCTATCCACCTGAACCTTACAAGGGTAAAGGGGTTCGATATAAGGACGAGCATGTCATCCGTAAGGAAGGCAAGACTGTTCAGTAGAGCTCAATAAATTAAAGATACTTTCTTTCTGATCCACAGATGAAAACGGTTAAAAGGTTGGGATTAATGCGGCGCCGTCGGTTCCGCATTCGCAAGAAAATCACAGGAACGGGTGAACGGCCGCGCATGAGCGTGCGTTTTACCGAGAAGAACGTCTATGTGCAGTTCATTGATGATTCTGCAGGGTTGACGATGGCAGCAGTTTCTTCGTTGACCTATCGAGCTAAGACGAAGGAAACCCTGGGTGCTAATGTAAAAAGTGCTGAAGTCCTTGGAACCTTGGCCGCAACGGCAGCCAAGGAAAAAGGAATCTCGAATGTGGTTTTTGACCGAAGTGGCGCCCGATATCACGGTAAAGTGAAGGCTTTGGCTGAGGCGGCCAGAGCGGGTGGACTAGAATTCTAATTTTTCTAAGGATCTTACGTGGCAGAAGTAACGAATAATACAAGTACTCCGAGACCGACCGCTACGGGTGGCACTCCAGCTAGACCTGCGGTTCCGAGTGGGGCTCCAGCTAGACCTGCGGCTCCGGGTGGGGCTCCAGCTAGGCCTGCGGCTCCGGGTGGAGCTCCAGCTAGACCTGGGACAGGTGGAGGATACCAAGGCGGCGGTGGTTATCGTGGCGGCGGCGGCGGCGGTGGCTTTCGAGGCGGCGGCGGCGG
>Ga0308136_1000139_pt1 | contig 8736 bp, 3 predicted proteins | sample CB4_940_323_MT_FD_200497 | JGI IMG/M metagenome (GOLD analysis project Ga0308136, IMG submission 200497) | Metatranscriptome of marine microbial communities from Western Arctic Ocean, Canada - CB4_940_32.3 (Metagenome Metatranscriptome) | ecosystem: Environmental > Aquatic > Marine > Oceanic ...
AAGCTTGTTGCGGATATTTAGCTGGTCAATCCCGGCGTAGTCAAAACCTAAGAACAAGGAATTTATCCAGGTATCTTGGGCGGGCAAAATATCGAGGACATTCTGTGGCAGACCCGCCAAGAGAAACCCTTGTGGTTCGCGCCGGTCGTCGGGAATGGTATCCTCGGCTTTCTTTAACATATCGAACACCCTAAAGCGTCCCAGCCCCGGCAAGTCCTTGTCCACAGTTAGCATCCCGTAGGTGGTCGTATTCTTTCTCTGTGAGGAAAGCAGTTCCTCGCGGGTCTGCCCGCCACTCAAGCGGATCCCCGGAATGATATTGTGACCGAGATAGGCATTATAGCCTTTGTGGTCCCTCTTATAGGGGAAATCCGGCTCATCATCGTTTTCAAAACGGTCGATCCAGTCGTTGTTGTTCAGGTCGATGCCGTGGAGAAACTCTGGCCGGTCCACCTCGTATCTGAGAAAGGGTTCGTCGTAATCAGGGATGCGATTGCTAAGGGTACGGGTGTCGTTCTGGTTAAAGTCGCTGACAAAATCGTTGTTTTCATCCCAACCGGGGAAGATGGAAAAATCAGGACCCGACTGATTGGCCCGCTGCCAGTCGGGGGTGCGGTCCTGGTCGTCGTTGTCCTCGACAAATTCATAGAGAGACTGCGAAGGTTGGTCGTAGCTGACGTCCCCATTCGAGTTGAGTAGAAAAGGACTGGTGGAATAGTCGTGGTCCATCGAGAACGCTTCGGCAAAAAAGAACCACGGATGCTGGTTGAAGGAAAGATTCATCATCCAGGCATCTGCCCGCGTTGACGCGTTCTCAAAAGAACGGTCGTCGGTAAACAGGGCCAGGTTGGGATACTGCCTGAACTTCTGGTTGATATCGTATTCACCGTAAAAATTGAAACCCAGGACGTCTTTGGCCTCAATGGTAAAGCCGTAAATCTGGCTAGCGGTGGGCAACCCATAGTCAAAAACTAACCGCCGCCGGTTAGACCCGTCCTTTATATTGTCCTCCGCGCGCGCAATTTCAAACAGTACCGGGTTCCTCTCGTCCAGCGTTTCCCTGGTTAGGGGCGCTTCTGGCGGGGTCTCCTGCCCGGTCTGACGATCAGACCACACTTCGACCTTGTAGTCATTGGCCAGCACCAGATCAAAAGTCACCTTGACGATTTCGGTCGGATCGGGGCCAATATAGGCCGGATCGGTAAAATCGTAGTTGAGGATGATCCGCTGGGTACCGTTGGCCGCCAAAAAGCCTTCTTCCCGGAAACCGCCCTCTATGATTGGCCAGCGGGTTGGATCATTTGTCAGATCAGCAAGTCGGAGGTTTTGGCGGATCCCGCTCTGGAAATCTTCGCGCACGACGATCAAGTCGTGGGCAAAGAGCGCGGTTCCGCCTTCTCCATCTTCGGGGGAATCATCGCTGAGCACAAGGGCAATGGCGGTAATCGGCACTCTAGCCTGACCGTCTCCCAACGTGCCTTTGACGGGGTTGCTGTCAAAGGAATCCAGCGTCGTGCGGGTATTGTGGGCGTTAATCAAGGTCGCGCCAACAGTAACAAAGTCGCCCACCTGGGCGGTAGCCCGGCCGCCTATCATATTGGTAGCGTTCGTGCGGGTATCAGCATCAGCGATCGACGAGCGGACCGGGCCGCTGATCCTTGACAGCAGCACGGTGGCAGCATGCTTATCTGTAGCGTAATCGAGCTGTATGCCGTTGAAAGCAGGCTTCGAAAACGTCATAGGGGTCAGGGTAGTACGTATCTGGTCACCGGTAGTTATGGAGTAGTACGTGCCGCCCTTTGAATCGGTTGCGATCACCACCTGGTTGAACCAGCTTTGGTACCTTGAATCCTGATAGATAGAACTCCCCAGAGGGGTCAGGGCTTCCTGGCGCCAATCGTATATGAGCCATCCTTTGTTGACGAAACTCCCGAACGTATCGTAGAAGTATTCGCCTTCCAGCGTGGTATTGACATAACGCTGATAGGGCTCCCGGGCGTAGTTGGAGTACTCCCAGGTCTGGAAACCGTAGTCGCGGTAGAGCTCCTGGGGGATATACCACCTTTTCACTGTAGGGTCGAGGGCATCAAAAAAAACGCCTGATCCTTTCGGTTCAAAGGTGACCCGTCCGCCTCGTTTCTGCCCGAGGCGGCTGTTGTAATCCTGAGCATCGGCGGGCATGCTTAAAGCTGCAACTACATGCAGCGCTATCAATACCCCGGCCAACCTTTTGTAGCCTGCTTCTATCATCAGGTATATCCCTCCCATTGCGTTTATCAGACCGAAAAACGCAGTAAATCAAACAGCTTAAGCCAAAGTATATTCTTTCTCACACGTTCAGTAAATCACCGCTATCGTGCCGCTAACCCCTGCGCTATTGGCATCGGCTTCAAGATCAACTTTAAAAATGTAAAGACCAGGCGGTACTGTACTTCCCTGGCTATCGGTGCCGTCCCATGCCCTCACGTATCGGCCACTCTTGTTACTGCCCGCATAGACTTCCCGCACCATTCTGCCAGACAGGTCATAGATCCGCATCTTCACAGTGGCCCCGCTGGTGAGGTCTGTTACATCAAAGTGTATCTGCATGGTATCATTGATACGGTCCCCATTGGGCGTAAAGATCTGCGGTACCGCCCTGACATTGATCAACAGGTCTCCTTTTTTCTCCACCTGAACCACTAGATTGTCCGGATTGCGAATGAGCGAGAGATCGGCACCTTCCCGGGTCAGGTCAAAAACATTGCCTCCCACTACCCGTTGCGAAACATCGTCTGAAGACGCGGCTAGCGCCTGGATGGAAAACGCCGTTCCGGTCCGCAACACGACGCTTTGAAAGTCCACACCTACGACGGTCATTTGTCCCGTTTCTATACGGCTGCTTTCCACTTTGGGGAAACTGAATTGGAAACGATCTTCTTCTATTAGGTCGATGCGGAAATCCCCTCGTTCTACCGGGAGGTTGTTCAGATCCGCGTCCGAGAAATCCTGCTCAAGGCGGGATCCGTCCGGCCGCGATATAGTTATTTTATTCACCACAGCCACTTTTACAGGGGTTGCAATCTCGAGAGAGTTAAAGCCAAGATCGACCCCTGGTCGCATATCGGGGACAAGAACTAGGGAGAATTCGGTGTTTTGTCCAAGCTCCGCCTGACGCGGTGAGATTTCTGCCACGATTTCTTCGGCCAGCACCGGTCTGGAAAAATCGAAGGACAGCGCACCAAGGCCTTTGGCCGAAAACAGCTCTTCGCTCGAATACTCCGCTTTAAACTGGAAGTAGCGCCGGGGACCAGGGGAAACGATCCGCACCCCACCGTCCCCGGCGGCCACTGCTTCCGTACTAGTTATTGCAGCAGTAGAATAAGGCGGAGACCAGGCGCTCCAGTTGATCAGATCGTCCCGCACCGAACCTTTATCCCCCGCTCTGAGTTTATTGTAGTCGGATTGGGTCAAAGATATCTCATCCCTCACCTCGAGCGGCAGTTCGTTGTAGAACAGTCGAGCCCGCTTTATATCAAGATCGGCTATGTCAAACTGACTGACAATTTCCTGAGCCTCGCTGCCAGCGTCAAATTCGTCCGCCGTCTTCCATGGAACTTCAGCCCCGTCGAGATCAGTCCTAAGACGATTGAAGACCACTGGAGAATCATCGAATCCGCTTCTCGTGCTGATGGACACCCGGGAACGAATGGGGTCGCCTCTGCTCTCCTCTTCCCAGCGCAGGTTCCCCCACAGGGCCAGGTCCTCGCCCAGATCCAGGATATCAGAATGATACTCGGCAGTGGGCACGAATCCTTCGCCAAAGACCTGAAATTCCCCTACTTCAAACCCCACTGTGGTTTGCGATTTCAGCTGAATATAGCGGACGTATTGGGGCTCTATCTGTATATCTACCACCGGCTGATCATTCTGGGGTCTGAGCAGGATACTCGTGAATACAGGTAGACCGGCGGCCAGGGTTTCGCGTGTGCCGTCGTTAAGAAAAATCTCGTATGCCCTGAGAAAATCATCTTGGAAGGGAAAATCGGGGGCCGGAAAATCCGGATCGGCATTTCTGGGAAAAAAGCGGATTCGACTCACGCCGAAGCGTGCCCCCAAATCGAACTGCAGGACGACACCCAGTGCCCTGACCGCCTGACCTGCGGAACTCTTCCTTTCAAAGGCTGTATTGGGGCCATTGTCGATCATCTTCGCCAAATTGGAACCCAGGTCTCCCAGGACCGTTGGCGCGGTTACTGACCCGCCTCTATCCTGCAGTTGCAGGGCGATGTTTTCGGTCTGGTCAGCGCTTTCGGGGAAGATCCATCCTGATCGGAATGCAAAGTCGATGACCCCTCCAGGCACATTCTCGCTTGTCACCTCTTGAGATCCTAAAATGATCACCGGGTCGATGCCGTTTCCGCCTTCTTGCCAGGAACCACCGCTCTCACCGCCAATAATGATCAATTCCTTGGCTTCCGCTTTATCCACAGAGCTGCAGATGTAGATCAAAACCGCTACGATCCGCAGCCAATACCAGCATAATCGCATGCAGCAACCCTCCCTTGGACTGCCATGACTTATGTGCTAATAGGCAGCGTGCAATAGGCCCATTTTCTGGACCGTTTCTTTATCGGTATCCAGAATAAACAAATTTAATTGAAAGTCCACTAAGGTCCGGACTGGAATTTTCGTAAGGCTTCTTATTCGTTCTTCAATACGTAAAGATTCGGTGAACCCCGTCTGCTTAAGTTTTGTAAAAGATTGAAAATTATGTAATTACAGAAAATAAGCACCAAATACCTTCATTCGTAAGCTATTGTTTTTATTGAATTGGACACGGGGTTTACCGAATGTATACTTCAATACGCTATATAAACCACTCGCTCAACGGAAGTATTGGTGGCCGAATCGGAATCCACATTGACATCTATTCTGGCCAGGTATATCCCCGGGGGCACCTGATTGCCCGAATGGTCGGTTCCGTCCCAGCCGAGGCTATACTTTCCACGTGGATCCGGTCGGAGTTCCAGTATCTTGTTAACCTCAACCCCACTCAGGTCGTACAGCGTCAAAGTCACCCCTCTCTCGGCCCCTACCCTGGTAACCCCGAAACTGAATACCAGCTCATCGTTGACAGCGTCCCCGTTGGGGGTAGCTACCCTCGAATTCAGGCTAAAATCCCTGATAATTTCAGCACCGCTAAGCGCCAGGACCGTGACTGTCTGGCTACTGACTAGATCTGTGGGATTTCCTTCATCAACGCGCTGCCAGATACCCGGTTCATCCGAATCCTGTACCAATACCCTGAAAGAGGCGCTGTTGCCGAATATGGTAGCGCGAAATCGGACTTCGACCAAATCGATCCCACTATCGATTTTCTCGCCCAACTGCAGACTAAGGATATCGGACGTAGTACCGGTCAAGGTCAGATCGGCCGCCGCATAGACCACCGTTTGTCCGCCCTGAAAATCAGCGTCGCTTCCCGTCCGTACTTCGAGCAGCTCTAGCGAGGCACCTGCCGTGACTTCTACTCTAATCTCATCGAATCCTTGACTTGCCCTGGTGAAATTGGGCCGGATGAAATAGGAAAACTCCGAAGGGTCACCTACTATCTCGATCCGGTTGGGCCATACCTCGCCGACTAGTTGGTCGGCGACCGGATCTGCTGTATTTAAGGCGATGGAACGCAGGGTAGGGGCCACATCGGAGTGGTCCGTAAGCAGTATCGCCCGCATCTCCATAAACTGCCTGGGACTAGGGGATTTGATCTCTTCTCCAGACCGGGTATAGGGAACACTCCAGGTGCTCCAATCGCTGCCCGGTTTGAACCTGCTATCGATATCGCCCTTCTTGGAACTAGGCAGCTTGTTATAGCGTTTCTCGGTGACGACCTTGCCATTGGAGTCGTGGTAGATCTTTTCTTCTTCCAGCTCATTGCCTGTGCGCGTCTGCAACTGGACCTGAGTTCCGGGTGGGGTATCCGCCTCCCACTCGATAGAGATCAAGTTCTTCGGCCGGTCGAATTGAATCAGGTCCGAAGTAAGGGTCACTTCTGGCACGAACCCCTCCCCGTAAAGCATCACCTCGTTAAATCCTATATAGCTGAGTGAATTCAGCGGATTTTGGTGGGGAGAACGAATAAACCGGACCTTGGTCGGTTCGATCTGGATCTCGCGATACCGCAGCCCCGCCGATGCCGAGTTTCCAAACGCATCCCTGGATGTGCTTTGCCCCACTCGCGTCCATTTGATACTGCCGTCAGGCGCTCTGGTACCGTCCGAGATGTCAACGAAGAGTTCGTCGATCGCAGAACTCCCGTCGGTGAGATAATGCATGGTGTCGATCCAGAACAACGTCCCTAAGTCTTCGAAGTAGTTATAGTCTCGATAGCCGAAAATGGAATGGCTGGGACCTGTTGCGTAGTTGCCGTCGGTAGCCACGGACCCAATGTCATTCACCCCACCATTGGTCTCGATCGTCACCTGTCCTCCCCGCTCCACCACACCGATGTTGATGTTGTCCCCTTCGGTTATCACTTCAATCTCGGCAATCTGCGGAATCTCTCTCCGATAGTAGCGGATCGGGCCCTGGCGGTCGGGATCAATGCCTTCGTATTCTTCTTGTAAAATCAGGGTTTCCCGGCCAGACAGCTCTTTTCTGTAGTATTCGATCGCGCCTTGCTTTGCGGCCGGCAACTGGACGTACTGCTCTTGGGCGGTGGCACCCTCTGTGGCCAGCAGTTCCTCTGCCTTGGTCAAATCACTGCTGGTAGCAATGATCAGAATACGCTCAAGCGGGTCGCCCTGAAAGAGCAGATCCGCCGCTTCCGACGGGCGCGGCTCAAATTCAAATACACGCTGTGTCTTGTTGGGTTTGTTGGTCCTGCCGATCTCCCGGAAGTTGGGGATTTTAGTTCCCGGATCATCGAGATAGTAGCCCGACACCGAGCGCGGCGGCGGCTGCCGCCAGCCCAATACCTTAAACTGCAAGAAAGGGTCCCCTTCCGCTTCGTCGGCAAAGCGCACGACGATCTTCTTGACAACGACCAGACGCCCTAAGTTTATCTCGACCCACCAGTCCTGCAGAGGACTCTCCGGGTCGGGTCCCCAGGTGCTTTGCAGATCGCCGTCAATCAGGTTCAGCGCTGTGCCCGACCTGGAGCCAACCGATACTCCGCCATCGCCAGTGGCGGAAAACTCCGGAGCATTCAGGACAGCATTGATATCTTTCCGCATAAAAAGCGGCCGTACAGTATTGTCGGTAGCAGAAATCTCCAGAATGCTTGCAGCCCCTTGCCACGCCCTCCAGTGAGACGCCCGGTTGACCTGAATTTGATTATCGAGGATGACATGCCCCTGTTGCGGCCAGGCTTGCTGCGACAAGACTAGCAAGATGGATACCAGGCTCAGGAAGCCGCGTTTGCAGAAAATTGGGATACCTAGCATATCAATACTCCAGAATATTTTAGCAAGAGATTACTGATAGATTACAAGCAGCAAAAAAGAAAAGAAAAGATTAAGAAGGGGAAGGTGTTGCATCTCCCCTTCTTAATCTTATTCGATATAGCCTGGAGCTATTTTTTTAGCAGGAAATGGGACTTGATTCTGCCCCAGGAGTCATCTTCTACAGCGGTGGGAAATAAATCGGTATCCACGGGCAATAGCTCCATATCGGCCATCAGATTGCCATTGCGCCAGACATCGTGGACGGGAGGAAAATCGTAGGAACCCTGGTAGCTACCAGTATCCTCGTCGTAGTCCTTCGACAGAGAGCCAACGTGGATGATACTACCCTCTTGCATATCGACGATCGTGCTTTGACCCGGACCATCCCAGCTCCAGTTTTCCCACGGGGTCATCATGATCTCGTAGGTATACGTTCCGGGACCACTGGTCTCGCCGGTGCGGGACCAGCCGATCTGCGAGAATTCGGGGAAGGGCAGTTCGCGTCCAGTGGTCTCCCAGCTGGTCGCTTCGATATATACGAAAGCCCAGAAGCCATCGACCGGCGGCACATGGATTTGCCACAGTTGCATCGTGGTGAAGAACAGATCCCGACGCTCATCCTCTCCCAGATCATTCCAATCACCATTAAACCCATCGCCACCACTGTGATCGGCGTCAACTACAAAGTGCCAATCGTCATCATAGTTGAATATGGTAGGATCCTCGCGGCCGTTGGTGAGCCAATCATCGACGACATTGGCAAAGGAGTAGATGCGGTTGGTTTCTTCGTTCCAAGCCCATACGCTCCTGGCATTGAAATCGGAGAGATCGGACCCGGCGTCACCACGCACCGTCTCCTGAATATCACCGTTCTCAAATGTAATCTCGAAAATATCGGGCACCATGGCCCAGTCACCCAGATCCCCGTCAATGGTAGGCACCGCGTGAGCGGGGAACTGGAAAGCAAAGAAGGTTTCTCCAGGCGGCTCGTGTGCGGAGCTAATGCTGACACTGCTAGCAACAAGGGCTATCGTCATCAAACAACGAGTGATTTTCATTTAGCACATTCTCCTGCAAAGTTGTTTAGAAATCGACCCAGCCTTGTGTTGGAAATCGATTTAAATCTGTAACTATACCTGCCTTTATCTTGGAAAATTACCTCCTTTCTAAATTTGAATTCGATTTAGTTAAGTTAAGAGAGATGCACAAATTCTCCTAAGCTATTTTTTAAAAGCAGAGTAATAAATCAAGTCTTTTCTACTTTTTCTCATAGATTTCTATCTTTAAATGCGAATTAAGAGCTGAAGGC
>Ga0308136_1000142_pt1 | contig 8684 bp, 16 predicted proteins | sample CB4_940_323_MT_FD_200497 | JGI IMG/M metagenome (GOLD analysis project Ga0308136, IMG submission 200497) | Metatranscriptome of marine microbial communities from Western Arctic Ocean, Canada - CB4_940_32.3 (Metagenome Metatranscriptome) | ecosystem: Environmental > Aquatic > Marine > Oceanic ...
AAAATTCTTACCCTAAGAATATGAAACTTCAAAAATTATTTTTGATTGTCGCCGTGCTCGGCGTCGCTATGTCAGGTGGAATCCACCGATGCATGTAATCTAGGTTCAACAACCCAGACTATAACTAAGCTAGTATGCTGAATCTGTACTTTGTATTGGACAATGACCTCGGTTCAGGTGGCTTCTTGGCTGTCACTGCTCCCTCAGACCTTACTCTTTCTGGTGGTTCCTGTAACATGTGGGCCCTCGGAGATAATGCTGTTGCCCCTGCTGTTGGTTCCGCCTCTTGGATGGCTGGTTCCTTCCACGTCTCCTCTGGTGTTGGTACCTGTACTCTTGGTGCTTCCACCTCTCTTGCCGCTGGTACTGCCTACGGTATCTCAGTTGGTGCTTCTGCTACCACAGCTGGATCTTTCGCTCCAATTGGACTCTCTACTTCTTTAGTCAGCCCCGCATCTCTGGCTGCCTCTGGAACCGCTGGTGTCAAAGGTCCATGTGTCGATACCAACATGGTCTTCGACTCTGCTTTCACTTCCGGTGCTCCACCAACCACTATGTCTCTTGTTGCAACGTAAGACGCTGCCTCTACTACCAAAACTGACCCTGCAGGATCTTACACTGTCAGCTTCAGTATGGCCTTCGGTTTTGCTGAAGAAGAATACGTTGCTGCCCCATACAAGATCTCTTTGACTCTTGGTGGAAACGGATAAAGGCTTGCTGCTTCCTCAACCGGTGCTAACACCTGGGAAAGATACCCAATCAACTATGACGGTTGGACTTGGGGTACTACTTGTACTAACACCCAATTCGGTGCCACTCCTGCTGATCCCACCACCGAAGAAACTCCCAAGATGACTACCCTTACCCCAGCTTGCGCTGTTGATGCTACTTCTGGTGCTCTCATCATTGATGTCACCGACCAAGACCTCACCTCTGCCGATTGGAGTACTTTCTTCATGAAATTCGATATCTCTGTTACCAACCCATCCCTCAAGCTCGGTTCTACCACTATTGACTACGCTCTCCTTGCAACTAACACCGGTAACGTCATCACCACTGGTGCCCAAAAGACTGCCATGTTCGATGTCACCAAGAAAGTTGCCACCGGAACCAACACCTAACTTGTTTCTTTCGGTCTCGACCCAAATGATGCTACTTAAACCGCTTTGGGTGTAGGTGCTTACTCTAACACCTATTGTAATGTACAGTACTATTATGCTTCCAGTGGCACTGAGGCTTTCATATCCAGTTGTCCTACTAATGCACAATCGGGTGGTACTGGCGGGCATACTAACGTTGTTTCAATTGTTAACAACTGCGCTTCCCTTACTTCCACAAATGGTGACGCCGGTATTGGTAACCTTGTTGCTGCTGATACCATGGTTGAACTCAACGTCCCAACTGCCCTCGAAATGACTTTCGAAATCCCAGTTGATGTCCCATCTGATAGAACTGAAGTTTCTATCGACTGTTCTGCTACCATCACCGCTGGAACCAAAGCCCAAATGACTGACGCTTAAGTCTGGGCTGGTGTTACCTACGGCTCCGCTGCTAATGCAGCTTTTAACTATGCTTACAGTGATCCACTCAAGATCTACTAACAATCTGTTATGACCAAATGGAGCCCAGCTTAAACAAATGCTGGTAACTGCTGGTACTTCGGAAGAGACGCCGCTGAATTGAGCACTAACGTCCACAGATTCCTCTGTAAAGATGTTGGAGCTATTACCACTGGTACTTCCCTTACCCTCGCTTTCCAATATGTTGTTACCAACATGGGTAAAGATATGGTTGACGGTAAGTTAGCCCCACTTGTTGACTCCATGACCTGTGTCTTGAATGTTAACGTCTAAGATAGTACCTCTTATGCTTCTGCCTCCGCTAAAGTCTGGTACACCAGTACTGAAACTGTAAAAGTCGATGGTGGTTCTACCTCCAAATACAGAGAGTATGACGGTTTCTTCGTTACTGCTTAAGCTGTGAAATTTGCAGCATCATCTGATTTAATTAAGTACCCAGTCCCATCCCTCGGTCAAGCCACTGCTTCTATAGCTACTGACTTCAATGCCGGTCAAGCTGCTGCCGACAAGAACAAGGTTCTAGTCACTCTCCAACTCTCTGCCTCCGATTTCGTTGCTCCTGACAGTGCTTATAAAGGTTCTGCCTCCCAAAGTGACGCCGCAGTCACCTCTGGTTCTGCTGGGTATATTGCTAGTTACGCCGCTTTGAGAACTATGCCTTTCTAACCCAACAAGGATGCTACTTCAGATGTAAAGGGACTTGTTGTCTAACTTTACGGTCACACCACTGTTGCTACTGCAGCTGGTTCTACATCAAGAGTTAACCCAGCCCTTTGGACAAATTCTGCAGATGCTGCTACCACTGGTACTTTCAACGCAAATACAGTTGATGCAGACCTTAGCTTTTACAAAGTTGACTGGCTGGCTCTCGAACCAACCGCCTCTCTCGGAACTGGAATTCTTTCCTTCACCATGGAAAAAACCAAGTGGGGACAATAATGCGAAGACGCAGCCTCTCATGTTGATGCCCTCTGGTGTAATACCGGTACCTTAACTGATGGTGCCCAAAACTATGTGTCATCCGCATAAAGTAGTGGTTCAGGTGCAGTCGTTGCTGAAGGTACCGGCTTCGGTCCTAGTGGTGGTACTGCCTCCGTTGTCGGTGACATCCTTGTCTTCAAATCCAAGGCTAATACTGCTGGTAGTACTACCAGATTTGCTGTTGTCGACACCACTGCGAGAGACTTCATCATTCACTCCCAATCATCTACTTAAGGTTCTGCTACTGCCCTTGAAGGTGAATGTAGTGATATTAGACCATGGAACATGAACTGGGAATTCTCCCAAGGTGCCAATGCCGATACCTTCTTCGCCATGCCAAGCTCTTGGTCTGCTATCAGAGGTAGAGGTGGTTTTGGATCTGGTTCTACCAACCAATTCCTCATGCAAAGATTCTTCCAAATGAAGACCGACGCTTCAGGTGATACCGACTTCTTCTCTGCCATGATCAACCATTACGTCTTCCCAGCCGCTGCCTAACTCCCATCTGATAACATGAACATCCTTCCTTCCATGCCTCTTTGGGTCTCTGAAAACAATGCTGCCCAGGATGCTTCTGTCGGTGCTAAATACATGAACGATGGTTCTGAAGCTCTCAACACCTTCAAGATCTTTATCGCCGAAACTTTAGTCCCAGGTGACGCTTTCTTCGGTTTCCCCATGCCAACCGGAACTCCATTCATGAAGGTCACTGGTGACAACGAAATCGAAGTCATCACCAACAGAGCTGGTGGAGTCAAATGCTACATGTACGGTAACGAACACGGTCAGGGTTTCTGTAATAAAGTTGAAAACCCCGCTAACTGGGCTTACGAAAGACTTCTCTAATTCAGAGACATGAACTTTATGGTCTGTGAAGTTGGTGTTACTGCTGCTGCTGCCGGCGGTGAAATCATCGTTGTTCCATTCAAAGCCACTGACGGTGTTGCCGCCACTGATGTTTGGATGAATAAACCCAAGCCTGGAAAACAAACTGGTGCTACTGCTACTTTACCAGGCGACGCTACTACTCCAACCATTGAAGGTATGTGGAATGCTGATGTCCTCTAAGTCGCTGAATGTGTTGCCATGAACACATTTGAAAACTCTTCTGGTACTACTTCCGGTACTGATAGATCCTGGGCTTAAGATCAACTCGCTAACAGTGGCGAACCCTCTGCTTTAGCTTATCTTTACCAATTCGTTGGTGGTAACGACAGATACATGGGTGATATCAGATACGGTTCCAACACCGGTGATTTCGCCTGGATTGCTGGTAAATTCATCCCCTTAGGTGAATAACTTTCCCTCACCTCTTCTACTGAATTATATACTGGTGCAGCAGGAAACACAGATGGCTCTTCCGAATTATATGGCTCCGGTGCTTCCGACTACTACGATACTTCTGGAAACTTTAATGATGCTGTTTTCGATATCATGGTTGCTAACGTTACTACTGGTGTTCTAATGAACTCCTCTGCTGTCGAAGTCAAGTTTACTGCTGCAGCTACCGCTTCCCACTCAGTTGATTGGTCTGGATGCAAATCTATCGCTTAAATGTGTACCAATGATGTAGATAATGTCCTCTCTTCCGTTACTGCTGTCTACCTCGGTGCTGACCCAACTGCTGCCAGTATCGCCTGTACTCCACTTTTCTCTTTCACTGTTGGTCTCCAAGACTCCTCTTAAAACAATTACGCTGGTGCCGTAGCTAGATCTTGCAGATGGTGTAATGGTGAAACAAATGAAGTTTGGGGTATGTCTGGTTTCACTCCACCAGTTACCGCTGACAGATTAGTCACAGGTATCTCCTGGTGGTCTTCTGATTCTAGTGGTATTTCTTGGCTACATAGAAGCTATTGGTCAACTATAACCAAGATGGTCGGAATGGATATTGCTGCTTCTGGCTGCAAAGGTGCCGCTGCACCAACTGTTATCAGACAAGCAGGTCAAGAAGTCTCATTCACCCTTACCGCTGGTGTCCCTCTTTCTAGAGGTCACACTGTTTGGTGGTGGGCTGGTTCTACTGCAGATGAAACTTTCAAAGTTGCTGCTGGAAGTAACGCTAATGCTGGTGTTCTTACCTGCGGTTCTAACTCTTGGGACCCATAGTCATATACCGTCAGCTCAGACTTCAAATTCATCTCTGTCGACCTTCCCGACCCAACTTATGCTATGGGCGTCGGGGCTTACGGTGCCGTCTGTGGTGCTGGTGATGTTACTTTGACCATTAGAGACTGGACCGATACCCAAGGTTCCACCATTGTCGCTGCTAACGCTACTGCCGACCTCTCTGCTGGTGCCTGTTGGGTCTGTGACTCTACCGGTAATACTGCTGGAACTTGCGCAAGTACTGATGCTGTTAACACTGGAAAAGGTGTCAATAACTACAATTCTGGTACCCCCGTCACCTTCACTATGAAGCAAAACACCGACTTCACTTAGATGTACCTCGAAATTAGCTCTGTCAGATTCGAACCACTCACCACTGGTGCTTAAGGTAGATTCTCCTTCAAACCAAAGCTCAATAACGCCTTCGAAACCTATGCCGGTGGAAACTCCAAATTCGAATACACTTTCGTCTCTATGGCTTTTGCTACCGACTCTGTCTGTCAAGTCTGGTCCGGTGACTACTCTGGTGCCGCTCACTCTAATGGCGTCTCCTCTTGTACCGTTGATACCGCCTCTGTCAAAGTCACTCTTGCTGCTGCCTCCGAAAACTTCGTTGTCTCTGTCCTCGGTTCCACCGTCTGGGCAGCCAACGACTCTAACAACGTCACTGGTGACTACAAACTTTTCGGTACTTCCGTCCTGTCTCACAACAGTGCCCTCGAAAACAACACCTGTACCTATCCATCTGGATCCGGTGTTCCAGCCACTGGTAACACCCCAGCTGCTAACACCACCGTTACTTTCAACAGATCCATGACCAACGTTATGGATGAAGGTGCCGTCGCTCTTACTTTCGACTTTGCCGTCCTTGAATCCTGGGACAAATCCGGAAGAGCCGTTGTTGAAGTACCAAAATACTACAGACCTGACCTTGGTGATGGTCTCAGATGTTCCCTCAATGACGCTGCTGGAGTTCTCCTCGAAGAACTTTACTGTGAAATGCAATGGGATTGGTCCCTTGTTGTCTGGGGTCCAAGATCTAACACTCTTGTCAAGACCGCTGAAAACGCCACCAAATATTGTCTCTGTCTTAACGGTGTTGTCATGGCTAAAGGTGCTTCTGTCGAAAACTGGTAACTCTCTTTCTCCAACACTACCGATATCTCTACTGTTTGGGAATTCGGTGTTGTCGCTGATGTTGCTGCCACCGCTTATGCTTAAGGTGCCGCTCTCGCACTAACCTCCGTCTCCTCTTCATCCGCCGATGTAAGATCTACCACTAAAGTTGATATCGAATTCAACTCAGGAGCCAGTGGATCTGGTACTGCTGGTGCCGATACTGTCTGTCTTACTCTCCAAGGTGGTTGGATGCCCGCTAAGATGTACGAAGGTTCTTGGTCTTCCTCTGGTGCTATGACCCTTACCAAACTTGCCGACCCAGCCACTGACAACTCTACTGATACTGTCATTGCTATGACTGTCAACAGATTCTCTGGACAAACCGTCTGTGGTCTTATGGATGATGCTGCTACCAACAACATGACCGAAGCCTCCAACTACACCGTGTCTGTCTCTGGACTTCCCACTCCATGCATGGCTTAGAGTTCTGACGAATCCCAAATGGTTCTCTCCGTTGCTCTCTCTACTGCTGGTGGTCTCGCCCACTCTTGCGGTTCTATGTACAACGGTGTCTGGCCCGCTTACAGCGTCCCAACCGGTATGAGCATGCTCAACACCAACGCCATGGTCTACTTTGTCAACAGAGGTACCTACTCCATGTCCCCAGTTGTCGTTGCACCATTTGATGCTGCCGGAGCCATCTAAAGATACACTGAAGATGTTTCCCTCGCTATTGCCTCTGCTGGTAATGTCGTCCAAATGGAACCAGCCTCTATTTCCGCTGGACTCGGTGACGATTTTATGGTCGGTATGCTCGGTGCTGCTGTTACTTCTCAAGTCTCCGCTTATCTCGTCTACTGGACCAAGACTGACGGTGCTTCTTACACCGATGTCGCTCCAATGTAAGTTGTTGTCGGATCTGATCTCTCTACCATTACTGTCCCATCTACAGTTACCTGCTCTCTCGGTGGTAACTCCGTCCCAATGAAGGTCGAACTTGCTGCCTGCCCACACACCGACGTTACTGTCGGACTTTAAGCCACAACCTACGACGCTACCGTTGCTGACGCCGTTGACCCATCTGCCGGTATCAACGCACCTGAAAACGTTGTCATGATGAGCCTCACCTCTCCCGATGGTGTCCTCGGTTTCACTTGTGACCTCGAAGCCACTGGTACTGAACTCACCTATCTCCTCGGAGGTACTGATGCTACTGCTTTCACTCTTTCTGCTGCCACTGTCACCGTCACTTTGGTTGAAGCTTCTGCTGCCATTGAAAACCCAGACATGACTGTTGCTCAAGTCGCTGACTCTACCACTGCTTCCGACATGGCCCTTACCGGTCTCTGTCCCGCTGTTGGTCAAGGTTGGATGTTCTTCATGCCAAAAGCTGCTGATACTGTTGACGCCGATGGTGTTTCTGAAGGTGTTGGTATGACCAAAGACGAAGTCACCTAATTGAGTGCTTCCGTTATGGCCATGGGTATGTCTGATGCTGGTATGTCCTCTGACTTCCACTGGGCCGACCAACTCCAAGATTGCAACGATGTCGTCCTCGACGCCACCGTCCCAATGGCCTGCTCCTTCGAAACCGCCTCCCTCGGTGAATACGTTGCCGTTCTTTACTGTGAAGATATCGACGGAAACTGGTACGGTTCTGCCGCCGTCAACGAATTCACCGCCCTCGACAACGGAGGACAAGCTTTCAACATGGCTCTTACCTACGGTACCGCCATCGATGTTAATGACGATAACGAAGTTGTCCTCGAAGTTGCTTGCGCTATTTCTGTTGGTCTCCAAGTTCCATCTGCCAGAGTTACTGACGAACTCGGTGGATACTGCGGAACCCCATCCCCACTCGTTACTGAAGCCGAAGCCGAAGTTGAAACATTGGCTGACGATACTGCTACCGATGACGCCACCACTGATGATGCTGCTGCTACTGATGATGCCGCTGCTACTGATGATGCTGCTGCCAGAGTCCTCCAAGACGATGCCGCTGCTACTGATGATGCTGCTGCTACCGATGATGCTGCCGCCACTGATGATGCTGCCGCTACCGATGATGCTGCTGAAGAACCTGCTGAAGTAGTCCAAACTGAATGGGTCATCAACATGTTCATCCAACCCGATCCATATGCCACCGTCTACGCCGTTGATGATGTCATCGCTGTCGCTGACACCCTTGCTGACGAAATTGACGCCGTTACCAGTGCTGATTTCGGTGCTGCCGTTGTTGTCTCTACTGCCGTTACTGAAGTCGCCTGTGCTTTCGTCACAGCTCCAGCTGCCACCCCAGACAAAACCTCTTTCGCCGTTGCCGGTACCACTGATGTGGCCGGTTACGTCTACTGTTGGGGTGAAAACGACGGTGAAGCTAAACCAGCCCCAGTTACTGATGACGCTGCTGCCAGAGTCCTCCAAGACGATGCCGCTGCTACTGATGATGCTGCTGCTACCGATGATGCTGCCGCCACTGATGATGCTGCCGCTACCGATGATGCTGCTGCCACTGATGATGCCGCCACTGATGATGCTGCCACCGCTGATGATGGACCATCCGAAGAAGAATGGTTGGCTTCCGTCACTATCACCAGATAGACTACTGTTACCCCAGATTTCGCTTTCTCTATGACCTTCACCGCTGAAGAAGGACATATCTACGATTGGGGTTGTTTCTGTACTTCCCTCAACCCAGGAAGCCCAATGTTCACCTCTGACCTTGTCTCAGGCGAAGTCACCACTTTAGAAACTCCTCCCGAAATTGTTTCTGCCCAATCCGTATGGTGTGGTGTTATCATGGCTCTCTTTGCCGCTGTCTTCATGTACTGAAGAGATTGATGATATATTCATCTTTTATTGAACGATTTATTGATCGATTTAACAATTTTAAAC
>Ga0308136_1000145_pt1 | contig 8654 bp, 6 predicted proteins | sample CB4_940_323_MT_FD_200497 | JGI IMG/M metagenome (GOLD analysis project Ga0308136, IMG submission 200497) | Metatranscriptome of marine microbial communities from Western Arctic Ocean, Canada - CB4_940_32.3 (Metagenome Metatranscriptome) | ecosystem: Environmental > Aquatic > Marine > Oceanic ...
AGAACAGGGCGAATTGTTGGCTCAATTGGCAAGGACACGGTCATTGTCTGCCTGCACTCCCACACAAATCATGGCCATGCAGGCTCATGAGAGCCCCCAGGTGGCCGCTGCGCTAAAAGAGATTCTGACCGCCACAGTAGGCGGCGGGCAGTTGGATCAATACGAACGGTTGATCAATGAACTCAAGGAATCGGGGCGCAATAGTCGTGAAGACAACCAACGGAATTTGGTGACCTTGACCGAAATGTTTGGCAAGGCACTGGACAGCGTTCGGGACACTGCGGCGGCCTTCGGCACCGCTCCTAGACCAGATTCCGTAGTGGTGGATAGCGCATCGTCTGTTGCGGCGCCGGAAGGAAACGTGACATTCCTATTCAGCGAGATTGTCGATTCTTTGGTCATGACCGAGAAATTGGGAGACCTGCGCTCCCAAGAGATACTTCATACCCACAATGACATAATACGAAGGGAAGTTGAAGGCCACGGCGGGATAGAGGTCAAATCCGCAGGGGATTGGTTTATGCTGGCGTTTTCTGATGGACGGGACGCCGTCATGTGCGCTGTTTCTATTCAACGCGCATTGGCCGGGCTAGACTCCTCAGGGTTTGACTGGAAACTCAGCGTTAGGATTGGACTTCATTCTGGAGAGGTAATTAAAGAAGAAAATGACTATTCCGGGAGAACCGTAATCTTGACTCGCCGAATCGCATCCAAGGCTGATGGAGGCCAGATATTGGTTTCGTCCCTGCTCAAGGAAATAACCGAAAGCACTGGGGATTTCCAATACGGAAATGAATCAGAATTGGAACTTAAGGGACTAGACGGGACCAGCCGAGTTTTCCCTGTGGCTTGGTAGCAAGGCCAAATTATAGGAAGACCTGCAATCAAACGGATATCATCCAACTCTTGGTTGTAACCCAAATTAGAAATAAACATTATTTCGCTCTACTTAGAAGATTCAGATCCAACCGGCATTGCACATGACAAAGGAGGCGCACCATGAGCCAACAATCCTCTACCGACTCGACCACAAATGCAGACATTGCAGGCGACCCCCTACTTTTGGCCGAAAGCACACCCATTTCGGACCTCCAGGGGTTTTTCCGAAAGACCATCACCATCGGGGAACATGAGACTGGCGCTATTGTGTCGGGAGGCTCGGTCATACGGGAATTGGATCCAGGAAGGCACAAAGTCGGCTGGTCATTTCTCGGATGGGGCGGGGGAAAGAAACAGGCAGTAAAGCTGAATAAAAGCCCGTTTCGGCTAAGGCTGATCTTCTCCGACTTGTTGTCCAAGGGATACGAATCCTTGGACGGTATTATTTATATAACCGCCTCAATTTCCTCCACTGGCCTCTTCTACAGCAGCATGGTCCGAGGCCGCCAGAGCATTTCAAATTCTGAGGTTGCGTCCACCATTTCGTCAGGTGTAGATGACTTAGTTCAGGTGGAAGTCACTGCGACCGACGGCCAGTCTCTGCGCCACGATAGTGCCACTCAAACCCGAATGATTGGGAAGTTTGAGCCTCAATTTAGGAGGGCTCTTGAGGAAAGAGGACTGGCGCTGGACAGCGTAGACATTGTCGCCTTCAATAACCCGGATGAAGGTGACCAATTACTTGAAGGATTGGCAGAAGTCGACCGAATGATTAGTGAAGGGATTAAGCCCGGAAGAGAAGACATCCAAGGCCTTCTTGACAGACTTCGAAATACTGGGCTAGCTACCAAAGAGATGGGAGAACGAGCGCAGCTGCTCTTCGATGGTGGAACTAACACCGCGTTTTTCAATGCTATGAAAGACATCAGCGTTTCTGCCACCCGACGCCTCGAAACCCAATTGCTGGACGATTCGGAGCGCCTATCCAAAAAAATGGGCGTCGTAGAAACCACCGCTTCACCAACTGAGGGTGGGTTGTCGATTGAAAAAATCCTGGGATTTCTGGTGCCAACCGCCGCTCTGGCAGGGATAATATACGGCTTTATTCCAGATGCGGAAGGCTCAATTTACGGGTTGGTAGCCGGGGTTGCGGCAGCCGTTGTGTTTTTGGCAAGCCACATACTGGTTCGAGCACGACGACTGCTGAACCGGCCCAAAAAAGAAGCCATAGTTATTCGCCTAGACCGGTGGGCCAAACGAAACAGCATGCAGACCGATGACCTAATTCGCCGTCAGATGGGTCGTGAGTTTGCCAACGCCTTTGAAGACGTTAAAAATGCCAAATTGGCCGCCCATAAGCAAGGGAATAAGTCAGCAGCCGAAGCGCTCACTGCAATTGAGAACAATATGGACATGATGCGCACCGAGGTTGAATCAGCTCCAGCGGCCTCGACTATCGTATCGGCAAAGAATTTCCCGACCCAACGGATTTACAGAATGGTCAAGTTTGAGGAAGAGCTACTCCGGAATGTCAGAGACATGGCCCTCCGTTCAACTGCCATCAGAGAATCTATAGAGGATGAAACTGTGGACGGATTGCGTATAAGCTTGGAGAAATTCCACCGGACATTCTCCAAGCGATTAGGCCTGCTGGAAGGATTTAAAGACCTTTAGTATTCGACCGTTTACCAGTACACCGATAACGCGGGTTTAGAAATTTAATTAAGAATCGACACTCTCAAGGCTGAGGAGGAATCATGGTTATCCAAGTAGAGAGGAACCGGTGGGTTAGAAATCCCGAAGATTTTGCGGTTAACATACGCCAGCGGGATATTTCCGGCCTATTCAAGAAAGCTATTGTCATCGAGGAAGGCACCATAGGCCTGCACGTGATCCAAGGCAGGTACGACAAGCGCCTTGAACCGGGAGAACATATCCTAGAAGGCGCCATAGATACCGCTATTCTCGGAGGCAGAGACCGTAACAATATCATTCTAATCAACACAGGGGAGGTGGCGTGCCACATAACGTTGCCTCGCCTTTTAACTGTGGACCCAGTCCCATTTGGTGTGCAAACTGCAGTCTATCTGCGGTTAGCCACTGGGAGAGAAACAGTGTTCTTGAATAATTTCATGTCTGGCCAAGAAGCTTTGACTGCCAACGACTTGCGCCACCTGGTGTATGGGGAAATAAACGAAGCAGCCCAGGATTGGGCTGGAAAGCACACTATAAAAGAACTAGCCGAGGATATGTCTCTTCGCAATAGTTTGGCTCTCTCATTGGAAACTCACATTAAACCGGTTTTAGATCGATATGGCCTTTCGTTCGGAAGGCTTGAGGTCAGGGAATTTAAATGCGAGATCTTAGATCGTTCGAACAATCTGAGGACTGAAGCTTCGCTACAGGTTACCGAAGAGCAAGCAAAGTTAGAAGGCCGCAAGCGATTGTTCGACTTTGCTGTCGAATCAGACATGCAAGACCTTACGGAAGAAACTCAAAAAACAGCAACTTACGAAAAAAGAATTCAAATTTGGGACCGTATGAAGCGGGCGGCCACACAAGATGAAATCAACAAGATAACCACCGATGAACAACTCGTGGATTTCATTCGTCAGAATGACCGTGATCGGTTGCTCAAGGAAGATGACTTAGAACAGTTCAATCGAGTCCTCCAAGAATCGGGGGAAGACCGCGAACGGCTGCGAGCGCAATTGATACGCATAGCAGATGTGGAACAGAATTTTGAATACCGCCGAAAGGAATTGACTCTGCAGTCAGATCTGAGTCGTGAAGAATTGGAAGGCCAATTGGGCTTGGAACGCATACGTGTGGTAAGCCAACTGGAGACTGAACTCCACCGCACAGACCTAGTCCTAGAACGCCAGCGCCGTGAGTCTGATTACCGCCGAACCGAAGACGAGCGGGATGCAGCTATACGATGGCAACAAGAAATTGAAGAAGCTAAAGCCAACGCCACGGCCGAAGAATCGACTAGGGAGAGCTCCCGTCTAGACGGGGAACTTGCTCTGTCATTAGAGGCGCAAAGAGAAGCCCAACAGCGATTGGATAATCAAGAGAAAATTCGGATTGATTTGAACCGTCAATCCGAAGAACAAGAGCTAGGTTTCAAGGCCAAAGATGCGGAACTCGCCCGCAGAATCCGCGAGTTGCGAGAGCACCATACGTTGGAGTTAGAATCTATGAACTCCATGGATACTGTCTCTTTGCATACGTTGATCGCGGTGGCACCTGATGGCAAGGCCCCGTTACTTGCCGAACTGGCTCGTACTGAGGCACTGAAATCGTTGTCTACCGAGCAGATCTTGGCCATCGCATCGGAGAAGAGCCCCGAGCTTGGTGGGGCCTTAGCCGAAATGGCAGCTCAGGGCGGTAGTGAACAGGCTAAAGAGATGTACGAGCGCATCCTAGAGGAGCAAAAGTCCGCTTCAGCTGAAATGCGCCAAAGTCAACGAGAAATGACTGAGACTATGAAAGAGATGTTCAACAAAGCATTGGAGACTCAAGCCCAAGTAGCTGCTTCATTCGGACAAGGTATCGGTCAGGCTGCAGGAGCGAGAGGACCCGATCCAGTCCCAGAAACGCAACGGGTCGTTGTTTGCCGGCGTTGCCTGCAAGAGTCTTTCGCTGGTACGAAGCATTGTCCTAATTGCGGAGAGACGATGATGAACAGCCCTCTCTGAGCGGGATACAGATCGGTCGAGTTTAGATGGAAGACGAAGAAAATCTAGACCCGCTCTCGTCAGATATAGAACGGTCTGAATATATCCTCATGGCCTAGGCCGTGTTCCGAACTTCAGGCTGGCAGGGTCGGAGTGAACGGCAACGCCCTGAAGTTCAGCCGAGGCTAGATGTCTGCTTCGGTGGTCCGACCCTATGGTTGTTTTCAAGAATTCGCCCGCTGCAAACACCCACAATTTGGCATTGGTAAAGTCGGGCTCCAAGAACGCCGTGGCCGTTGATGGCGCCGTTGTCAATCCCACGAACAACTGGCTGACAGTGGGTGATAGCAGCAACTGCACTCGTCGCCCCAAGCAAGACCGGACAGCCAACATTCACCGCTCTGTCATCTGGAACTTGCCAGTCTGTTTGTTCATTTCCTCGGCTCAGTTCCACGATGTTTGGCGATTTTGTGGTCAACTAAAGCAGGCTGGCCCCATTTCGACGCAACCTACCACTGTCGAACTTTTAGGTCCATTTATCCTTGTGTTCGAACCACTTCTCCAGTTGGTTGGCACGTATAGACACTTTGTTGGTCCACTCAGAAGGCCACTTGGCAATCCACACGCATCCCTTAGAGAGGGAATACAGGAGTTTGGCGGCTTGGTGCCCATGTCGAACCCAGTTCCGCTGTGGGAGTGGCCGTCGGATTGAGGTTTGACCAATAGTTTCCGAAGAATTTTTCGAATCCCGTATGGCACTTTGGTATTCTTGGTGCAGGTCTAACAAGTGCGCAAAAATATTCCAGTTGTCGAGTGATTTGGTCCTGACGGGTTCATATTCGTCGGTGGTTTTGTCGTAAAGGGCGACTTCAGGTGGAAGCGTCGGGTACTCTGCAGGGCAGACAATTACTAAACGCTGGGCCGAGTCTGGAGCTAGAAGAGCATTGAGCCGGTAAGTCTCATCATTCCCTTTTAGGAGTTCGACTTCGATCCCAGCGCTATCGAACCGCTCGAGTTCTTCAATTAATCGTTTACTCCCAACTTCTGTGTTGTACCACTGCTCCCGCAAAGAATCGCTCTTTGGCATATCTTCGTGGGCCGTTGAGGACCATTCAATTGCTTGGTATTCACGGTCTTTAATAATAAACGGTAAGACATCCACTTGGCCTGAATTCACCACACAGATTGGTGTTATCAACTCTTCCAAGCCCATGCTAGCGTCCGTGACTTCCTCCATTGCGCTGGAGATATCACCGTTGCTCGGGAAAGGCATAGATCGAGGGTGTTTATGCCAGACTCCCAGGTAATTTGCACCAAAGTATTCGAATAACAAGTTCAACACAGACTGCAGGTACTCCGTGTCCTTCACAAAATGATAGGACGATTTTTCCCATTGCAGACCGGGGCCTGTAGCGTGTGTGATCGCTGCTTGATTGTCATCCCGGAACCCAACAAGAATGCCGCCGGTCTCAGTATCGGGATTCCGTCGACACTCCAGTTCAATTAAATTCAATGCCCGCTGGGAGATGATGTATTTCACGTTACAGACCCTCTCCCTCCGATTGCATGTCCCCTCCGCAGGACGGGCAATCATCGGACTGGGCGACCCGGAGATAGTGACTCATCATTGGCCGCTCGAAAAGTTGACCGTCATCAGGACGAGCCCAATTAGTCCAGATGATCATTTCCGCGTCAATGTCCCCCAGGGTGGAACCTGTATCCCGAAGTAATGTCATAAGAGCGAACTTAGCCTGGACTAATGCAATGAACGAAACATCCAAACCCAGACCGGGCTCTGCTTCAAACACCGTATCGTCCGTATAGTCGAACTCCTGATTCGTCGATATGGACCTGACGGTTTCGGCCATGTCCTCACGAACACAGGAGTAGCAGCCGCCTTGTCCCGGAATTACTCGAATCACCTCACCCGCGAAGGCCCTTTCATAAGCGCCCCCGTAGATGGCTGGTTTTTCCATGGCCAAGCAGGCCTCATTAATCAGGTACTTGGATAGCCCTGAGTCAGTGGCGACAATCATCAGGTCGCACTCATCGATAATTTGGTCCATCAAATCTGCGTCATCACAGATATCGACCTCGTAGCAACGAATCACCGCCTGAGGATTGTGCTGCAGGATAGCATCGCGGACGGCCCGCGTCTTGAATCGACCTACGTCAGCCAGTCCGCACACATGACGGGAAACGTTGTGGGACTTTAGGCGGTCGAAATCCACCAATATAAAATTACCTACGCCGCACTTGGCAATTTCCAAAGCGCAGACGCTTCCGCCGCTTCCTAGGCCGACAACGCCTACAGTTTTAGGAGTCAAGATTGCGGAATCAAATATCCCCTTCACACGGCTGAACAAGTCCGATTCGATTCGAATTACGTCCAGATCACATCTGATTGCATCCGAATCAAACGATGGGAAAAAGAAAGCCGCCAACAGGTCAGAGTCACCCCAATTTCCCAAAACCAATGCTGGCATAGTCCCGGCTTCAGTGGGGTAATTAGGAATACCGTCTAAAACTAATCTGATACACGCGCAGGCAATTGCTGTGTTCTTATGGAAGATATTGTCTTGACGATTTCCATCGGACATATGCACCGTAATCAAGGATTCTTCTGGTGCATATCGAGCGATAAATCCGTTTCCTGCTGCCGTCCCTAGGCCGTTTGAAACGGCGTCCAAACAACGTTCGACATCCTCGTCAAACACCACTGTTATCGGGGCAATTACTGAGAGTTCCACCATAAGCGACTCACCGGCAGTTTAGCAGTGTAGGTATACCTGAGATCCACTAGTTGCGGCTAGTAGTTGGGGGTGATCACGAAATCGTCGGCTTCTGGGCGGGGCCAATTCCCTGTTTCTTGCCACTCTTCGTAGCAGTGCAACCACAGCGAGACCCAAGACATCATCGTCGCGGCAGTGGTCTTTGGCTGCCAGGCTTTGTCGTCATGGTGGAACAGGCATAGGTGCCCGTCTTCATAGATATGACGGCTCCTGGCGATTTTGGGTGAAATCACGAAAACGCGAGGCGGAGTAAAAGGGAACGCCATTGGATAGATGAGTTGGACATCATAGGATTTTTGAGTCCACGTTTTAAGCTTTCCCAGCCAGGTGATATCTCCATCTGGAGTGGAGCCTATCTCCATGTCCGGGTACAAACGGAGCATGGCGTGTTGCTCTCGCTTTAGCAACTGTGGCTTAACAGTATGCCACTGCCTTCGCCTGGCATACCAAGTCTGCTTTTTAATCATTGCCACTGTGCGGCCTTCTTTGTCCTGAACCACACCGTCTTTCAGTTCCACATCTTCTCTGGTAACCACTGTACCGCCGGGTCCAATCCCAACTTTTCCATTTTCGATGTCTTCTACCACCCGATCCCATTCCATACTACAAGATTCGCAAAACTCTCTGGTCTGGCTCTCGCTCTTGTGGTCGGGCCCGCCAATCTTTAAGCATTTACGGCAAGTAAAAGCTTGGTCAACTGGTACCCGATCTCCGCAGAAACCACATGGCACTGTTTTTCCGGTGACCAATTCTCCAACGCAAGTCACGCAAATTTTCTTAGCCGCATCGAAATGAGCCTCGCAAACCGGAGATTTCTGGCATTTTGAACAAGAGTATTGCCCACGGTCGCGGTACAAACGTTCACGACCCACCGCGCAATAATCGACTGTTTCATTGATAATGATGTCGCGCCCTGCAGTCTGACCTTCGCCAACGCCAATCACCTTATTGTTAGCAGTCGAGGGCTCTGAACCGGTCTGATTCGTTACTGCGAGGTCACCAGTTTCGGAAGGATCGAAGTCCTCAAGCAGGTTTCCACAATTGTGACAACCCTTCTGTCCAACCGCTGGTTTATATTCAATCTGGCAATGCGGACAATTCGCCATTAAAGCACACCCATGATCACTAACGTGGTGTCAGTTTACATTAGTGTCTCGCCCAAAAAAAGGTAGGAATCGGAAAATAACTGTTTGGGCTACAGTAACATTGCATCACCATGGATATTTACAGTCACGGGTTGCCTGGCCTACAAGAGGCCGCCACGTTAGCAATAGATAAGCGATTAGGGACCTACAACTCCCCG
>Ga0308136_1000155_pt1 | contig 8553 bp, 2 predicted proteins | sample CB4_940_323_MT_FD_200497 | JGI IMG/M metagenome (GOLD analysis project Ga0308136, IMG submission 200497) | Metatranscriptome of marine microbial communities from Western Arctic Ocean, Canada - CB4_940_32.3 (Metagenome Metatranscriptome) | ecosystem: Environmental > Aquatic > Marine > Oceanic ...
ATAGGTGCTTATTAAGCACCTGTATGACTATTATTAATTGTAGTTGGTGGATCTCTATCCACCCTAGACGACCATTGTTGGTCGGTTATTCAAATGCTTGAATAGCATTTTTCTAATCCACATATACAATCTGTCTCCGGACAAATTCTTTAATGAATTATTTTTCTAAGTATGTAAGCTTAACTAACTTACAACCCCCTTTTATGTTATCCCTTTTTAAAAGATGTCATAAACGACGGTCAGCTCACTGTAGAGCTTAACCCGTGTCTCAAATTTTTAATTAAATTTGAGGAAACTGAGTTACTATTTACTCGTTAAAAACAAATACCCATAGGACATTGTTCTTCCTATTCAAATATTACATACGCACATATCTTACTCAGGCTGTCAAGAGCCTTCGAAATAGTTACTTTATGCATAATGAAGTTTCGTAAATACTTGCAAATATGTCAATTACTGACACTCGTGTTGGAGAATTAAACTCCTTCGACACTGTGGCCCCTGTCACTAGTACCCATGTTTGTTTGGGAATTTCTAATTTAGAAATTTCACATTCTGAAGCGTTAACAATTGCGCGTTCAGCTTCTGTCCCGTTTGGACACTCTTTTACTGGAGAATTAGAATCAGTAAACGCCCTCTCAGCGAAATCGATCTTTTTATCACCACAATCCGAAACTATTAAAACACTTAATAGAGGAAAGTGGCTCAAAAACACCAAAAACAAACAGAAGAATTCTGTTTTGAAAACTAAACCAAAGTCTTTAAAACGAAGCCCTACTGTTGCCAAACACCTTAATACTATTTTAAATGACCAATCTGGTCTTTTATTTGCTAACAAAATTTCGGCATTTTTACCTAATTTGCCAGGTTTTGATACATCTAGTATTATTTCTGAACTTGAAAATATTACAGCATTATTTATTGCTTTACAAGAATCTTCTTCTTTAAAGCAAACTGCTGCTATATTATTTATTTATTTAAAAACTCACTGTTCAGGTAGTCTTCTTACTCAAATGATTGAGTATATTAAGACTGAATGTGATTTTGATGTCTTAGACACACAAGACTCATCACCTTCACCTTCATGGATTAATCTCCTTAAAGATTGCAAAGATAATTGGCGATTAGTCATTAATAATCCTGCTTTTAAGAAAATTTCTACTCTTTTAAGTATGGTAGCCGCTTTAGGCTTATGTGATTTATCTTGTTTAAATTTTGATGTTGGTGGCATCAGAATTTTTTCCATTCCTAATTATAAACAACACGTAACAGCGTGTGATTTAACCGAAGCTTTAATTGATACAATTACGTATTTTATTGAAGGTGGTTATAAATGTTTTACCGAAAAATCTTTGTCTCCCTTTATATTTTCAGATGATATTTCTCGTGAATTTGAAACCGATTATTTTAATATGCTAGAATTAGCCCCTTTTATGAAATCAGGTAATTTATTACGCAAGAAAAATATGACTGAAAACGATTTTGATTTTAAATTAACTAAAATCATTGCTACTGCTACTTCTTTGCACCAAGCAGCAGCAGGATCATGGGAAAAATCTTTACTTTGTACTCGTTTAATACAATTAAAGAAAATTAACACCGAATTTATCACATGTCGTGTTGATGGTAAATTAAGAGAAGCACCTTTTGCAATTTATGTTGAAGGTCCCTCAGGTGTAGGAAAATCTTCAGTTGCAGCCGTTTTGATGAGAGTTGTTCTCTTATCAAATGGTTTTGATGCATCTGATGAACGTTTAGTTACTATTAATGAAGCTGATAAGTATATGTCAACTTATCGCTCTTATATTAATGGTATCTTTATTGATGATTTAGGTAATACTCAAGCACAATTTGTGGAGAAATCCCCAGTTGCTAAAGTTATTGAAATTATTAATAACGTTCCTGCATATGCCAATATGGCTGAAGCTGATCTGAAAGGAAAAGTTTCTATTGAGCCACGTTGCGTTGTAGGTACATCCAATTTGAATATTAACGATATTGCTCGTCAATATTCTAATGAACCTTATTCAATTTGCAGACGTTTTCCAGTACAAGTATTTGTTACTGTTAAGAAAAAGTTTGCTATGGATGATGGAAGACTTGATTCCAATAAGGTTCACCAATTTTATCCTGATGGTACACCATCAGTCCCAGATTTATGGGATATTAAAGTATCAGAACCGTTTTTTGACAAAGCTAACGGTAATACTAGATTGATTAAAATTATGAATTTAGAAGAAGCTATTTTACACATTACCAAATTGTCTCGCAAACATTTTTGCAATCAATCAGATGTAGTAGATTTTGCTTCTAATTTAGATTCAAAAATGGAATATTGTGTCGATTGTCATTTACCAGGAAGTATGTGTAAATGTGAATTGTGTAAATTAGACACTCAAATGTTTGAGACACAAACACAATATATTCAAAATATTATTTCGGAATTGAATTTTTATGAATCCAAATGGATTTCATGGACTAATTATATTCCTAGTGATTGTTTTGATTCTCCTAAATGGCAAGCATTTCTTGTTTTCTTAAATAGATATAGATTATTACATGATATTAGACCCACTAAAAATGTATGGATTTTTTCCGTAATGTGTGGTTTTATTACATTATTATGGAGTTTTGTATTATCTTTTATGTTAATTACAGGATCTACTTTTTTCTTTGTACGTAAATTATATCAAAGAAAAAATGAACTGATTTTAAGATTACGTGATCTCAATGGCGCTATGCCCGTTGTTTTTAAACGTATTCGTGATAATCATGTTAAGGCTATTGCAGCCACTGGTACTTTATTAGGAATTATTTATATGATGATTCGTGCTTACAGAAGTGCCAAAGCATTGACTTCACAAGGAGTTTTATCACCTACATCTATGGGTGAAATTAACGCTCGTGATAAAGAAGAAGATCAGTGGGCTGAAGTTCATATTGAACCTCTAGCTACTACTGAAATTTCTTCTCGATGCACTCATGAGGAATTAAAGTGTAATGTTTTTACTAATTTATTTTATATGGAATTAACTGATAGCAAATCTACTCGATATGCTGATGCATTTTTTCCTAAATCTAATTTAGCCATTATTCCAGCTCATATGTGGACTGAAGACGAAATTGTTGCAAAGTTTTACCGAAGAGGTGGTGAAACTAATGGAGCTTATTTTAAATCATGTCTTAGTAAACGTTTTGCTGTTAAAATTCCTGATACTGATTTGTATCTTGCATGGATTTCTAATTCATGTAGTGTTAAGGACTTAAGTCAATATTTCGCTGTAGGCGATTATCGAAAAGTACCTGCCACTATGATTTACAAATCGAAATCTGGTTTGAGACAAGATTTCAAAGCTATTGTTACACCAGGTTTGGTGCGTACTTTAGCAGGTACATTTAAAGGATTTAATTATACTTTAAATGAAGAAACTTTTGATGGTATGTGTATGGGAACACTGGTGAGTGATTCCATTTATAAACAAATCATTGGTTTTCATCTTGGTGGAAAAGGGAAAAGAGGAGGAGCTGCCTCTTTTACTATCGGCATGTTAGATGCTGCAGAAACCAAACTTAGATCAATAGAAGGTGTTTTATTGTCTAAAAGTTCAGGTACTATTATGACAGAACAATTTGGTGTTAAATTCTTTCAAGGGAAAGAAATTAATTCTAAAAGTCCTGTTCGTTTTTTACCTAAAGGAAATAATTTGCAGATTTTTGGATCTGTTGAAGGTCGTAGTATTATGCAAACGACTGTAGTTCCTACAAAAATTTCTCCATTTATTGAAGAAGTAACAGGTGTTCCTCAACAATGGGGAGGTCCACAATTTGGGCCTCACAGATGGAAACCTTGGCAAACATCTCTTCAACATTCTAGTTGTCCATCAATTGGAATGAGAGGAGATTTATTGCAAAAAGCTGTAATTGATTATAAAATACCGCTTATTAAAATGATTACCAATAATCCTGAATTGGCTGATCAAATTCGTCCTTTGACTAAAATGCAAACTATTTGTGGTATAGATGGTAAGCGTTTTATTGATAAGATGAAACCTACAACATCAGTTGGATATCCTTTATCAGGACCTAAATCTGCTTATATGACGTTGTTGGACCCCGCAGAATTTACAGATTTTGCTTGCCCAGTTGAATTAGCTGACCAATTTTGGATTGAATCTGAAAGAATGTCGGCAGAATATTTAGCTGGAAGACGCTGTTATCCAGTGTTTAAAGCAGCCTTGAAGGATGAACCTACTCCCTTAGATAAGGAGAAAGTTCGAGTTTTTCAAGCTGCACCTATGGCTTTACAAATATTAGTACGAAAATATTTTTTGCCATTGGCCCGGATTATTTCTATTGTACCATTAGTTTCTGAATGTGCAGTTGGAGTTAATACTTCAGGTCCAGAATGGAATGAACTTTGTGTGCACGTTAAGCAACATGGTTCAGATCGTATTTTAGCTGGTGATTACAGCAAATATGATCTTAGAATGGCTAGTCAATTAATTTCTGCAGCTTTCAGAATTTTGATTGATATGGGCAAAGCTTCTAATAATTATACTGATGAAGATATCAGTATTATGGAAGGTATTGCTACAGATATTAGTCAACCTATGATGGCTTATAATGGAGATTATGTTCTTCATACAGGTTCTAATCCATCAGGTCAAAATTTAACAGTTTATATTAATTCTATTGTTAATTCACTTTTATTTAGATGCGCTTATTTTTCAATTTATGAAGAAAAGAAAAATTTACCTATTTTTAGGGATGTTTGCGCATTAATTACATATGGTGATGATGCAAAGAGTTCTGTTAAAGAAGGTTATGATGAATTTAATCATATTGCTGTTGCAGATTTTCTAGCAGCTAACGATATGAAATTTACCATGCCTGACAAAACTTCTACTCCTACTAAATTCATGACTGATGAAGATGCAGATTTGCTTAAACGTAAAAATGTTTTTAATCCGGAAATTGGATTGATTTTTGGAGCATTAGCAGAAGAATCTATCTTTAAGAGTTTACACTCTGTTCTTAAATCGAAAGCAGTTTCGAATGAAGAACAATGTATGAGCAATATTGATGGAGCATTGAGAGAATGGTTTGCTCATGGACGTGAAATCTATGAACAACGCCGTTCTCAAATGCAAACAGTAGCTTTTTTAGCTGACATTTCACACGGATGTCAAGAGTTACAAACTACATATGATGATTGTGTAGCTCGCTATTGCGAGAAATATGGCATTACGCCACAGGAGGTTTAGAGACCTCCATCACGCTTCCGATCTCTATCGGTGTTATGCTTAAACAGTAAAAATAGGGATATTATATATGGATACCCAGGAACTATAATGTATATATGTTGTATATAGTCCTGAGGCTTTGTAATATTATGACGCGTATTAAAACGCAATTTCTTTTTAGAAATATATTTTGTCAATAAAACTAACATTTTTGCAAGTAATTGTGCTAAGTGGCACATTACCCAAGAAACAATATCACTTACTAACTCATATAATCAAAAACAAAATAATCAATGCTTAGCTGGTAGCTCAAACCAGTCAGAAGATGGACTTCTTCGCCCTCAATCCGGATTATTTAACGTATCTATTAATACCGGACAAAAAGAAACACAACATGAGAATGTGGCTTTTATCGATCAAAATCCTGCATGGGAATATACGGTTGATTCAACTCCAGATCCTTCATATGGAACAGCAGATATGCCAGATGCTGATTTGGGTGATTTCTTTAAGAGACCTCTTAAGATTGCTGATTACGATTGGGCCACAACCAATGGAAATTTTTTCGAAAGTTTCGATCCGTGGTCTTTATATTTTCAGAATCCACGTGTAATCAATCGTATTACCAATTTTAATAATTTAAGATGCAAATTGCACGTTAAATTTGTTATTAATGGGAATGGTTTTCATTATGGTCGCATTATTGCAGCCTATAAACCTTTGCCTACTTATGATAATTTCACTGTAAACAGAGGTTTCTTTAATGTAGATGTTATTGGCGCTTCACAAAAGCCGCATATCTATTTGGATCCAACTACTTCAATGGGAGGTAGTATGGTTCTTCCCTTTTTCTATTTTAGAAACGCTTTGACTATTCCTAACTCAGAGTGGAATGAAATGGGGCGCATTGATCTTAAGGCAATGCAACAACTTAAACATGCTAACGGAGCTACTGATTCAGTCAGAATTTCTGTTTTTGCATGGACAGAAGATTTGGTTCTTTCGACGCCAACAAATACTGATCCACTTACTCTTGTTCCACAAGGAGGTATTGTGGATTTTGCAGATGCAGTTAAGCTTTCTATGAAAAGCAAATTGCAATGTGTTTGTTGTAAATCTAATGAAGCTATTCAAGAAGATGATGATTCTGATGCGAATTCAGATGAAACATTGCGTCCCCAATCTGGTTATAAAGACGAGTATGGAGGTAAAGTTTCTGGTCCCGCTACCGCACTTGCAAATATTGCTGGTGCTTTGGTTAAGGTACCAGGAATTGGACTTTATGCTCGTGCTTCTCAATTGGCTTTATCCGGCGTAGCGAATATTGCTTCGTTATTTGGATATTGCAGACCAGTTGTCGATGCAGCAATTGTACCATATAGACCGGTTTATGCTGGTAATATGGCTAATTGTAATGTTCCTGACAGTTGTACGAAACTAACAACTGATATTAAACAAGAAACTACTATTGATCCTAGAACGGTAGGATTGAGTGGTGTAGATGAAATGAATTTGAAATCTATTATCACGCGTGAATCTTATTTGACATCATTTGATTGGAATGTTTCGACTATGGCCGGAATTAAACTATTTACTACTCAAGTAACTCCTTATATGTGGGATGTCTTGAATATAGGAGGTAGTGAAGAAATTCACATGACACCAGCTTGCCACGCTGGAATGTTATTTCAAAATTGGAGAGGAACAATGAAATATCGATTTCAAGTTGTTTCTTCTAATTTTCATAAAGGACGTTTGCAAATCCAGTATGATCCTTATGAATCTTTAGAAAATGAATTTAACGTAGCTTATAATAAGATTATTGATATTTCAGAAGAAAAAGATTTTACGGTTGAAATCGGTTGGGGTACCGCTTACCCTTATGCAGATGCGGTTAATCCAGGAACAGCAAGTTTGCCTTTTAGGCGATTTAATTTCGATTTGCCTTTTCCGGATGCCACACCTAGCATACAAAATGGACAATTGTCTGTTTGGATACTGAATGATCTTACAGTACCCAATTCAGCAATTAACAATGATATTCAAGTGAATGTCTTTGTGTCTTGCGGCGATGATATGGAATTCGCCAATCCTACAGATGAATACATGGAAAAATTGGTATATTTTCCTACACCTGTTGTTTCGGACGCTGCTCTTAAGGGCGCTGAAAAGGAAGATAAAGATACTCCTTTGCGTCCTCAGTCTGGTAATACACTTATTGCACCAGATACTGAAGAAACAGAAGAACCTTCTCGTCCTATGGGAGAACAAGCTATGCCTATTATGGGCGCTTCCATTGATCCTTCTGATGGATTGAATTCAATTTGTTTTGGTGAAAAAATTACATCTATTCGAGCTTTGCTTAAAAGATATTCTTTAACCACTACATATGGATGCCCACCAGGTGCGGGTCATTTCTTGTATAGTCGAACATCAATGAATTTTCCTCTTTACAGAGGTTATGCCCCTAATGGAATTCATACAGCAGGAGTTACACCATATAACTTTTATAAGCATACGGTGACAAATCACTTTACACCCTGTTATGAAGGATGGAGAGGTGGTTTGAGACGGAAAGTCGTTAGTTATAATCATAATTTTCGACGAACAGGTCTAATGAGTTCAACTCGTTTGGCTCGACCCGGTGTTCCGCCTACTGAATTTTCAGCACCATTACTCACGAATGATACTCCTGATTATATTGCTGGAGATAATTTACGTTGGTTCAATAGTGGTTTTGCTGGTATGAATATCACACCCACTACCAGTAATCCTACCATGGAAGTTGAATTTCCGTATCATCATCCAGAACGTTTTATTCCAGCAAAATCTAACCAACCTAATTTTGGAGTTGGATTGGAAAAGAATTATTCTAATATTTTGCAAGTTGCCGCTACGGTTGATAACCCAAGTGGTCCTTCTTTCTTGGATTACAACGCTGTTGGTGATGATTTTTCGTTATTCTTTTATACAGGAGTACCGATTATGTATTATGCACCATCCGACCCAAATGCTTAGGGTCAACAAGATCAGTAAGATTAAACTTACTTAATAATAAATACTGTTTTTTAAAGATTTGTACAGTAAACAAATCTCCTTCGGTGACTGAAGGTGAGATTCATTTTTAATGAATTAAAAAGTCGCGCTACAAACTTAAAGTTTTTACTCTAATTTTCCCTGCGCGGTTTAACCCGCACAGGTTTTTATGAGTCACAACTTTAAAAGCGCGACTCGGCGATATATATATTAATATATGTATTGCTTAGCCCACACATCAATGCGATGGAGTGGGCTGCTGAGTCTCTTTCGC
>Ga0308136_1000159_pt1 | contig 8500 bp, 8 predicted proteins | sample CB4_940_323_MT_FD_200497 | JGI IMG/M metagenome (GOLD analysis project Ga0308136, IMG submission 200497) | Metatranscriptome of marine microbial communities from Western Arctic Ocean, Canada - CB4_940_32.3 (Metagenome Metatranscriptome) | ecosystem: Environmental > Aquatic > Marine > Oceanic ...
ATTCTATGCCTACCGCAACCAACAAACTCCGGTCGTCTGGGCCGGTCAAGATATTTCTATTCACGTTCTTGCTGTTCAGCGTCGCATGCGGAGGAGGGGATGGCGCGATGCTGCGCGTTTTCGCAGCGTCTTCGTTGATTGAGGCTTTCACCAGCATCGCTCGGGAATTTGAAGCTGAGAACCCCGGAGTTGGAATTGACTTGGATTTCGGCGGCAGCCAACGGCTGCGCTCACAGCTAGAGTTTGGCGCCAAAGCAGACGTTTTTGCTTCGGCTGACAACCGACAAATGGACATTTTGGTGGACAACGATCTGGTCTTCGGAAGGCCAGTTGATTTCACGGCCAATGAATTGGTGGTGATCACGGTAGCGGATGGCCCGGTAAATGGACTTGGCGATTTGGCAAAATCGGGAATCCGGGTAGTTTTGGCCCAGGCCAGCGTCCCCGTGGGTGCGTATTCAAGACAAGCGCTAGCGAACCTTGCCGCCGATACCAAGAATGGCCTCGGTCCCCAGTTCGAAAGTCTAGTGCTGGCAAACCTGGTCTCAGAGGAGGCCAACGTCCGGTTCGTGTCCCAGAAGGTTGCCCTAGGAGAGTTGGACGCCGGTATCGTCTACCAGACCGATGTGGCGGCAACTCGTAAAATCGGAACCATTAAAACCATACCCATACCCGAGGCATTCAATATAAAAGCCCATTATCAAATCACGGTTCTTGAGAGTTCGGGAGACACTGAATTGGCCCAATCGTTTGTCCGATTTGTGTTGTCGGAGACCGGCCAAAGTTTACTTGCCAACCACGGGTTCAGCACCCCATGACGCACACCAGAGGGCGGACCAATTGGCTAGATTGAACGCAGCTACCCGATTAACCAACCACCCTGTGGGTGTCCTTGGCGGAAGTGGCGCTATTCTGTACGTCCTATTCATAGGACTGCCGGTGCTTGCGCTGCTAATCAGAGCCGTTCAGCAGAGTGATTTTTTTGATGCAGTTACCAGTGACACCGCACTCACTGCGCTGCGACTTTCCCTGCTGACCAGCATCATCAGCATGGCGGTGGTGGTGGTTTTAGGCACGCCCTTTGCCTACCTGTTAGCCCGTAGCGACCACCTTTGGGCCAGGGTGGTGGACAGTCTGGTGGAGCTTCCCCTGGTCTTGCCTCCGGTCGTCGCCGGGGTCGCCATGCTGATGGCCTTTGGGCGAAATGGCCTGATCGGCTCCGAGTTAACAAGCTTGGGAATCAATATTCCGTTTACGACCACCGCGGTGGTGTTTGCTCAGATATTTGTGGCGTCACCCTTTTTCATCCGCTCCGCGAAATTGGGCTTTCAATCGGTGGATAAAGACTATGAAGACGTGGCGCAAACCCTAGGCATTTCCCCTTTGCGGACCTTCTTGCGTATCACTCTGCCATTGGCTTCGCCGGCCATGTTTACCGGACTAGGGTTGGCTTGGGCCAGAGCACTCTCCGAATTTGGGGCGACCATGATGTTCGCTGGAAATCTGACCGGAGAAACCCAGACAATGCCACTGGCAATAATGTCAGCGATGGAGACCAGTTTGGACGGCGCTTTGGCACTGTCCGTGGTTTTGCTAGCAGGATCGGTCATGTTGTTGGTGGGGTTGGGATTACTCACTCGCCGCAGTTGGCAGAGACGATGATCAAGCAAAACCTAAATCAAGACGTTACTGAGACGGCTGCCAGCGGCTGGGTTGAATGCCGGGTTGGAAATTTCAACCTGAAAACCGAATGGGTTGTCCAGCCTGGGCAAGTTTTGGTCCTGTTTGGGCCTTCGGGCGCAGGGAAATCGACAACCCTCCGGGCGATTGCCGGACTGTTGCGTCCGGTGCGAGGCCACGTTGAGATAGGCGGCCGCACCGTTTACGACAGTGATGCTGGCACCTGGCTGCCGACGCACGAGCGGCGACTGGGCTACTTGACCCAGCAATACCACCTGTTCCCTCATTTGAAGGTTTCGGACAATATCGGCTTTGGTCTGCCGGACCGCAAATCGGACTCGGCGAAAGATCGGGTCATGGAACTGTCCAAATTGCTGCAGTTGGACGGATTGGAAGAACGTTACCCTTGGGAACTGTCCGGCGGTCAGCAACAACGGGTAGCCCTGGCCAGAGCGTTGGCTTCCCGTCCTGCGATGTTGTTGTTGGATGAACCATTTGCTTCTTTGGACTCTGAATTACGCCAGAACTTGCGGCGGGAACTCCGGGCAATGTTGGCCCAATCACCCGTGCCAGTCATGCTAGTCACCCATGACCGAGAGGAAGCGTTGGCACTGGGGGATTCGGTCCAAGTGATTAATGAAGGCCGAACCCTGGTAACCGGGGAGCCGTTGGCTGTGCTAGGGCAGCCCGGACAAGGAAGGGTGGCGCGCTTGGTGGGCGTGGAGAACTTGTTTAATCTGACGATCTCTGTAAGAAACCCGCAGGACGGGACCATGTCATGTATTGGCAACGGCCTCCACCTTGAGGTGCCACTGGACTCACACGTCACCGAAGGCGCTGAGTTGGATGGAGATCAAGATCGAGTCACGGTGGGTATCAGAGCTTCGGATATCATTCTGGCTAAAGAGGACCTGTTTGGATCTTCGGCTAGAAACCGACTCCAAGGCGAAGTTGTTGCAGTTGAGTCTAGGCCGCCGGGATACGCCGTTAGTTTGAAGATTAGCGGTGGCGACGATGCCGAAAACCTGCGTTGCCATATCACTGGAGGGGCGCTGGAAGAAATGGAAATCCAGGTTGGTCAACAACTCTGGGCAGTCTTTAAAGCGTCGTCCTGTTTCCTAGTGGACGAAGAGCAGCCCACAGAGTCCTCGCTAAGCTAAGAACGTCCAGGCCAATAAAGTTCAGACTAAGAACGTAACAAACCATCTACAGCGTCTTGATAAGGCCAATTCCAAGAATCCGCCAAGACCCCGACCTGGTGCCGTAGTTCTTTGGTTCGCAGGCTGTTGATGATGTCGGTTATGTAAAGTATGGAACCCGCTCAAGCATTTGAATCCAATGCAGAGTTAAGTTCAGTGGGTTTACGACATTCGTCTCTTATTGGTGATTAGAATAATGGAATAATGCTGTCAATGTATTTGTAGATAGGTGTAAAAATTGGTTGTATCCCTGTTGTTAATCAGTATAATGTGCCCCAGGCAAAACCAAGGTTGAGCTGGAATTAACCATAACTGTGGTGATGTTTGGGAGAACTAACCAAAGTTTCTTGACCTACGGAGCCAAAATAAGGGAGCGGACCCAGGAGGTCAACCAGTGGCATTGACAGATAGAACTCTAAATTGCGTGGAGTGTGGGGGGGAGTTCATTTTCACAGCGGGGGAGCAGGAATTTTTCCAAGCTAGAGGGTTCGGTAACGAGCCCAAGCGCTGCCGTAGTTGTCGCGCAGTGCGCCGCTCGGAACAAAGGTCTGCTGGCATGTACCATGACGGACCCAAAGAGATGTACCCAATCAACTGCGCCGAATGCGGTACCGATTCCATGGTGCCATTCCGGCCTCGGGGCGATCGACCCGTTTACTGCAGTGATTGCTTCAGCAAGATGCGTGCCGAGTCTTCTTCCAGTTTCTAAAACTGGGCTGGGCTCGGAGTAAAGTGAACCAATAACAGGGTTGGCCATTCGCCAGCCCTGTTTTACTGTTTAAGACCAACGGAATGAGCAACTTTTTGTAATCCTGGCCATCATCCCAGCGAGACATGTTGCCTCTCTTCTGGTTGCCCGTTCCGTTGAAGCGGTAGCTCCTTAGCGGCTACAATATAAGCGGATTCCCGTTCGCGGATTAGTAAATACTCGCCGGCTGCATTCGCATACTGGTTGCACAAAAGGCATCAAACCCCTATGAAGCTAAGATGAAGTTCAAAGACCTGAGAGAGTTCATTCGTTTTCTGGAAGACAAGGGCGAATTACGCCGCATCAAAACGCCAGTGAACCATGAACTGGAGATTACTGAGATAACCGACCGTGTTATCAGGTCGGGCGGTCCAGCCTTGTTGTTTGAGAATGTTACGGGGTTTGACGCTCCGGTCCTGATTAACATGTACGGCACCCACCAGCGAACCGCCTGGGCACTGGGCGTCGAGAATGTTGACGATTTGGTGGACCGTATCGACGGGCTGCTGAACTTGATGCACGGTCCGCCCAAGGGCCTGATGAACAAATTGCGCACCCTGGGCCAGATCGTGCAACTGGGATCACACCAGCCAAAGACGGTGAATAACGCCCCGTGTCAGGAAGTGGTGGTTCACGGCGACGATGTAGACCTCTACAAATTTCCCATAATGAAATGCTGGCCATTGGATGGTGGTCCGTTTGTGACCCTGCCCTTGGTTGTCACCAGAGATCCAGAGACCGGGGTGCAGAATTATGGCACCTACCGGATGCAGGTCTACGACAAACAGACCACGGGCATGCATTGGCAAACCCACAAAGTGGGCACCCACCACTACCGCATGAGTCACGAACTGGGTCTGGATAGATTGGATGTGGCCGTTGCATTAGGCGGCGACCCGGCCACCATATGGACCGGATCAGCGCCGTTGCCTCCGGACATGGACGAAATGGTGATGGCCGGTTTCCTGCGGGAAGAGGGTGTGGACTTGGTTAAAGCCAAGACCAATGACCTGATGGTGCCGGCCCAAGCGGAGATCATTCTAGAAGGGTATGTGGTACCCGGAGAAGAACGGGACGAAGGCCCCTTTGGGGACCACACTGGCTACTACTCAATGGAAGAGCCGTACCCGGTGTTCCACATTACCTGCATCACCCACCGTAAAGAACCGATCTACCCAGCCGCGCTGGTCGGTCGGCCGCCCATGGAAGACTATTACATGGGTAAGGTCACCGAACGCATATTTTTGCCGATGATTAAGTTGGTATTGCCAGAACTGGTGGATATCAACATGCCGGCGGAAGGCTCGTTCCACAACCTGGTAATCGTGTCCATCAAGAAAGAGTATCCCGGCCAGGGTCGCAAGGTGATGCACGGCCTATGGGGACTGGGTCTCATGAGTCTGGTTAAGACGATCATCGTCGTGGACCACAATGTGGATGTTCAAAACATTTCCGAGGTTGCCTGGCGCGTGACAAATAACTTCGACCCCGGCGAAGATTTGGTATTCGCTGATGGGCCGATTGACGACTTGGACATCGGTTCACCATCACCAAAATACGGTAAGAAAATGGGCATCGACGCCACGATTAAGGGCCCGTTAGAAAGCGGCCGTCACCGAGAGTGGCCACCGGACATCGCCATGGATCCGGACGTGATGGCCTTGGTCGACCAAAAATGGAACAACTACGGCATCTAAGACTCCGCGCATTAATTTAGCCAACCAACAGACAACCAGGCGTCACCGCGTTCGTCGCAGTGATGTGAGAAGATATTCAGCATGTCAGCCGCTAGCGCAATAACATCCCCCGTCGGAATCATTGCCACCAGGGTTCCCCGCTATCTCAGTACAATCCGTATCTGGGAGTCGCTTTACGCCCTGCCTTTTTGCTTTATGGGCATGATTCTGGCCGCCGATGGCTGGCCGGGTTGGAGCGTATTTATTTGGATCACCGTAGCCCTCACCGGCGTGAGGACACTGGGTATGGCGGCCAACCGGTTCCTGCACCGGAAAGAAGACGTCCATAATCCGAGAACCGCCAACCGCCACCTACCCAAAGGCCTACTTAAACCTTGGGAAGTGTTTGGATTGATGGTTCTTGGTTCCGCAGTGTTTTTCTTCGCCGCCGCCCAATTAAACAACCTGGCTTTGGCCTTGTCTCCCTTGGCTGCGGCCTACGTGGTTGGATATTCGTTTGCTAAGTATTACACCTGGGCCTGCCACTTCTTCTTGGGTTGGGCCTTGGCAATCTCGCCGTCGGCCGCGTGGATTGCCGTCACTGGCAGACTAGACCCTGAGGCCGTATTGCTTTCAGTGGTTGTGGCTTTGTGGGCCGGTGGGTTCGACATTGTTTACGGCTGTGCTGATTTGGATTTTGACCGTAAATACGGCGTGAACTCGTTCCCCAAGCGATTTGGCGTCGCCGCTGCTTTGCGGGCCACCAAAGTTATGCACACCGGCGCGGCGGTCGCATTGCTGGCGCTGGGCTTCTGGTTGGACCTGTCCTTTTATTACTTCATTGGCTGGGCGATTGCATCCAGCCTGCTCGCCATGGAAAACAGCCTGGTCAAACCGGACGACCTATCCAAGCTGCGTTCGCCCATGTTCCAGTACAACAGCGTAATCTCCATGGTGCTTTTGCTGTTCACAATACTGGCGGTGGCGCTATGACGAACCCAGTGGTGGTTGGGATAACCGGTGCCAGCGGTGCCGTGATGGCCCGGTCAATGGTTGATGCCTTGCTGCGCCGTGATATACCAACCGTAGCGCTTTGCTCCAATGCCGGCCGACTGGTCTGGCAAGAAGAGATGGGAGAGCACTTCAACGACACGTTGATCGAATGGCAAGAACACCCCGCCTTCACGCACTACCCAATCAATGATCTGCGCGCGCCCGTGGCCAGCGGAACCTACCCCACAGCAGGCATGGTAATCATGCCCGCCAGTATGAATAGCATCGCGTCATTGGCCGGGGGACTCTCCGGGAATCTGCTGCTTCGCACCGCGGACGTCTGCCTGAAAGAACGCAGGCCGCTGGTGCTGGTGCCCAGGGAAACCCCGCTACACAGCATCCACTTGAATAACATGTTGACGCTCAGCCGAATGGGCGCCATGGTTGTGCCACCGGAACCGGCTTTTTACCTGAAGCCCCAAAGCCTAAACGACATTGTGGACTTTGTGGTGGCTCGCGTCTTTGTGGCCCTTGGTCTGGACCAGGCGATGCCGGAAAATATGCAGTACCTGGGTCCCGAAGGCGAGTTGGACTCGCCCCATGGCTGAACTCAAGGGCGCTGAGAAACAACGCTACGTCGCCGACATGTTCACCCGTATCTCTGGTCGCTACGACCTGATGAACGACCTAATGACACCGGGGATGCACCGTCGCTGGAAACGGCAGACTGCTGCTCTGGCAGCCCAGGGACTTAACGGCCCTGCCATAGACGTTTCCTGCGGCACCGGTGACCTGGCGCTGGAACTGGCCCGCCTACCTCGGATCAGCCACATTGTTGGACTGGACCTTTTGCCGGGGATGGTCACACAGGGTCACGCCAAGTCCAAGTCCCGGAGCATGTCTGGCTCGGTCACCATGATGACTGGTGATGCGCTTTCTTTGCCGTTCGCCGATGACAGTTTTAGCTGTGCCACCGCCGGGTTTAGCCTGCGTAATATGCCCAGTGTCGAGACAGCGCTGTCAGAGATGATTCGGGTTGTCCGGCCGGGCGGTCGAGTGGCGATATTGGAACTCTCTCCCATGAGCCCAGGGTTGAAGTCGGCCCTCTTTCGGCCGATATTCCATGGCATAGTGCCATTGATTGGTCGGCTGGTCGCTGGTGACCGCTCAGCCTACTCCTACCTGCCCCGTTCCGTGGATTATTTCCTGGAAGCTGGTCGTTTGGCGGATTTGCTCTCCAACTTGGGATTGGATGGAGTTGGGTACAGACGACTGGGTTTTGGGACCGTTGCGATTCACTGGGGCGTTAAACCTGCTAGCCTCGACTGAGGATACTGCCTCTCGTCCTCCAAACTCGAACATCAGATAGGTCTGCTTGAACCCTTGGTGAAACAACGAAAATGAACTTGTTTCTCCTTTTTCAGTAAGTTAAAATGCGAATAACGTTGCGGTATTCGACACTCACTCACTTTGGCATAATTTTCTCCGTCGATTATCTATAGAAGTACATACATGGCCAACATGCTCGACAAACTAGACCCGGTAATTAAGCGCTACCATGAGATTGAAGATTCCATGGGTGATCCTGAGGTTGCGGCTGATTTTGGTCGTGTCCAGGTCTTGGCCAGAGAACGAGCATCCTTGGAAAACCTGGTAGTTATCGGCGAGAAGTATAAGAAGATTTCAGATGAGATTGAAGACCTAAATTCTTTGATTCGGGGCGGTTCAGACCAGGAATTGGTCGTTATGGCCAAAGAAGAGTTGGCGGAAGCCCAGCAAAAACTAGAAGAACTAACCCAGGAATTGCGGGTGGCCCTGCTTCCTCAAAACCCCAACGACGAAAGAGATGTAATCATTGAGGTACGGGCGGGCGCCGGTGGCGCAGAAGCCGGTATTTTTGCTGCCGACCTATATCGGGCCTACTCCCGTTACGCCGTCAACCAAGGCTGGAAAGTAGATGTAATGGACTCCAACCCTACAGAGGTTGGTGGGTTCAACAAGATAGTTTTCCAGGTGGAAGGCAAGGGCGTTTTCAGCCGCATGAAATTTGAAAGCGGTGTCCACCGGGTTCAAAGAATCCCCAACACCGAGACCCAAGGCCGGATTCATACCTCAACCGCCACCGTGGTGGTGCTGCCTGTTGTGGATGAAGTTGAACTCAAGGTTGACCCCAACGAACTACGGATAGACATCTTCCACGCTGG
>Ga0308136_1000166_pt1 | contig 8415 bp, 4 predicted proteins | sample CB4_940_323_MT_FD_200497 | JGI IMG/M metagenome (GOLD analysis project Ga0308136, IMG submission 200497) | Metatranscriptome of marine microbial communities from Western Arctic Ocean, Canada - CB4_940_32.3 (Metagenome Metatranscriptome) | ecosystem: Environmental > Aquatic > Marine > Oceanic ...
CTGTAGTCTGTAGTCTGTAGTCTGTAGTCTGTAGTCTGTAGTCTGTAGTCTGTAGTCTGTAGTCTGTAGGAAAGAGCCGAATTCTGCTTAATCGGTGCTGTGTCCGGCGGGCTTTGTTGTTCGTCATCCAGCATCGATATTTGTATATGATTTTTGAAATTGCTGAAACATGTGTGAGCGTCGCGGGAGAGCTCAAGTCATCTTAGGATGATTCCCTGTGTGCGTTCTAACTCCGAGTCAGACCAAGCAATAGGTCTTCGCTTGGGTTAACCTAGTTCTGCGCGATGCGCGGTAGAACTTCCAGAAGGGGGACAGGATTGGGGTCAATTAGGATACTGTGTCTGGCTATGCTGGTCTGTGTGGTGGGGGCCGTTCCCGCATCCGCGCAGGATCTTCAGGGCAGATGGGGGATCGGTGGTTTTGTTGCTTACAACATTCCGATGTATTCGTTTGGTGAGCGTTGGGATGGTAGTACGGACAAGTGGGGTTTCAACCTGAACTACGTGTCGAGCAGCCGCTTGACGATGGAAGTTGAGTATCACAATGCCAAGTTGAACAACGGCATTCTTGAGACTCAGCCGTTTACGTGGGGTCCCACGGGTAAAGATTACGCGAGCGGAGCGATCAACACCGACTCGTCGTATGACATGAAGTTTAACAGCCTTCTTCTCTCGGGTATCGTTCATTTCCGCAAGGATCGTTCGATGGATGAGGGAAGTTATTCGCCTTACTTGGTTGTTGGCGCCGGTTTCTACGATCATCTGGCTTCTGCTGATAACATCGTGTGGCCTGGCCAGACGGAAAGTGACGCCGCAGCTGCTGGTGGCGGTTTGGATTCCGATGGCGATCGTATCCCTGCCGTCGTTATGGCTCGTCAGGAAGACACCCGTACCGCGCTGACCGCTACGGTCGGTTTTGGTCTCGAGGCTTTTCTGACTCCGACGTTGGCTCTGGATATCCGTGGTCGCTACCACTTTATGGTGTCTGAGCTTCGTCCTTACGATCAGTGGCTGTTGAACAAAGTATTCCCGCTGCAGATGGTCGATATCGCAGCCGGCTTCAAGATGTATTTCTGGGATTGATGATTATGATAAACCAGCTAAAAGCCAAAGTTCTCGGGAGCATTAACGGACGCTCCCAAAATCTCTCAGTGGAGGGTTGCTTGATGCGCAGAAGCTACCTCTTTACAGCCATCTGCTTGTTTGCTGCCACGCTGTTCGTGGTGCAAGGGGCAGATGTCTTTGCTTCTACAACGGGTAAGATCCAAGGTGTCGTTCGCGACGCACAAACGGGTGAGACTCTTCCTGGTGCGAATGTTGTGCTGGAAGGGACGAGGCGTGGTGCGACGACGGACGTGAATGGTTTCTACATCATCTTGAGTGTAGACCCGGGCACATACACGGTTACGGGATCATTGATCGGTTATGATGCTCAGAAGAAAACGGACGTTCGTGTTCAGTCCGACTTTACGTCGGAAGTGAATTTCCTGGTTCGCGAAGCAGCGCTTCAGTTGGGCGAGATGGTCGTCGTCGCGGAGCGTCCGCCGGTTGAGCCGGATCGTACGACGTCAAAGTATGTTATGGGCGCCGAAGATATCGAGAACCTTCCGATGGTTCGTTCGGCATCCGAATTTATCGAGCTTCAGGCGGGCGTGTCGGTTGACGGTGATGTATCAATCCGCGCCGGTGACACCGAAGATACCGCCTACATTGTCGACGGTATTCGTCTCCAGTCGACGGACGGCGCCACGCGTGTTTATCGCGACGTGAACCGCAGTTCGATCCAGGAGATGACGGTCGTTACAGGGGGTATGGCAGCTGAATATGGTAACGCCCAGGCCGGCGTTGTGAGTTTTGTCACGCGTGAAGGTGGCCAGCAGTATCGGGGTCTTGTCGACTATCAGTTCCAGCCCGCAGGACAGAAGCACTGGGGCGACAATATTTATGACTCCAATCTCCACCGGGGCCGTAACGATTTTGACAACCCCGACTGGATCGGTGAGACGGTTACGCTTCCCGACGGTTCTACGGTTCCCGCTCACCAGCGTCTGGATTATACGGGCGAGGTGGGTCACTTTATCGAGGGGAACCTTTCGGGTCCTCTTTCCCAGAGCCTGACCTTCTTCGCGAGTTCCAAGTATAACCGCGAAGCTGCAACCTTCCCTGGCGCTAATCTGACGACACCGTTTAATACGAATACGAACTTGAAGGTGTCGTATACGGCCTCTCCTACGGTTAAGGTTCGCGTAGGCGGGTTTTATGACCAGAGGGACGGACTCAACCGTGGTCCGTTGGACGGTGGTCAGCTTGACATCCGGAACGATGGGAAGAACCTGTTCATGGTTGTCCCGGCACCGGCAGGTGAGCGTAAGGACACGGATTGGCTGGGATGGGCAAGCCTGACGCATTCTTTGTCACCGAAGACGTTCTACGAAGTGCGTCTTTCGATGTCGAAGAGTTCGCGTGACACGCTGAACCTCCCAACTGGCGGCGGCGCTGCCAACCCGGAGACGACGATCACGGGGAACCAGGTCAAGGATGCGGCCGGATTTTATACCGTTTTCCGTGAGGTTGTCGACTGGGAACTCTTCAGTCGTAAGCGTCTCGCTTTGAAGGCTGACCTTTCGAGCCAGATCAACAAGCAGAACTTTTTAAAGATGGGCTTCGAGGTGACGCGTTTTGACAACTGGTGGCAGCGTTATCGCTCCTCCGGCGCCTCGAGTCGAAACGTCCTGTGGTATTCAAAGAGCTACAATGATATTGATTTCTTACCTGGCCAGTCGACGCAGGGCGTGAACCCGATCCAGTGGGGCGCCTACCTTCAGGACAAGATCGAGTTCGAAGGGATGATCGTGAACGCCGGTGTGCGTGCCGATCTTCTGCAGGCCAAAGAATGGGTGACGGACGCACAGGCGTACTATGGCGGTAAGTCCCCGATGTGGAAGAGCATGACGCGCAACAAGAATATGCCTGAAATCCGGGCGGGTTCTATCTCGGGTCTGAGCCCACGGTTGGGCATCAGCCATCCGATCACGTCGAAGTCTTTGATCCGGTTTTTCTATGGCAATTTCAAGCAGATGCCGAATTTTGAGCAGCTGTACCGGAACGAGTGGAACAGCCAGAGCAACAAGGACAGCGATCTGAACGGTAATGGCGTGATCGATACGGGTGAGCGTTGGAATGCATTCAACGACAACAACGGTCGTCACCACGCTGCGAACCCGGAGATGCCACCGGAAGAGACCACGAGCTTCGAGCTGGGTCTGGACTGGAACTTCGTCGGGAGCTACGTGGCGAGTGTCACTTCGTATTACAAGAGTGCGGGTCATCAGCTTCGGACCCTGCAGATTGAATGGCAGGACCCCGCCTCCGCAGCTTATGTAGCGGGTCAGGGCGGTTGGTCGTTCGGTGACATCAGCGACACGCGTGGATTTGAGCTCAGTTTGAAGAAGGGCTTCTCGGATATGTTCGCCTTTAATCTCGCTTACAACTTGCAGTGGGCGGATCAAGGTGGATTTTCGGTTCCTCGCAGCGATGTTAATCCAGACTCGTTGTTTGTGGCCAACGGCCACTACTGGTTAGAATTCACTGCCGATCCGACGACGGGAACCGAGGTTCCTGTAGCCCTGAGCGCATCGGATCGTGAAACTTTTGGCAACAACGCGAACACACGTTTGCGTAATGATGACGGTGGTATGGATCGCCTGAACTCCTGGGCCTGGATCCCGTGGATCTCGCACTACGCTGCTGGCGGGTATGAGCAGTGGGACGGTACTTTGGTCACCTCAGAATACGGTGATGACGATCGTGCCTATTGGCAGCGCATCACCTCCAACCCGAACTACCCCGGGACGGGTGAGGGCAATCTGCTTGTCCGTCACAACGCTCGCTCTACGGGTGAGAACAACCCGGACGGTATAAAGGATCGTCGTGCGTTTGGTTCGATGACGTTTATGTTCGCCACCCCGGCACAGTTTGGTCCGTGGGGCGGTCAGGCGCTCGGCAACCTGAGAGTCAACGCGGTCTATCGTGTTTTCACAGGTACGCCGTTCGCGTTCGTTGGTCTGATCCGTGGTGTGAATTCCTTCGAGTATGGCCCGATGCATACACGGATGGATCTGAACACGGAGAAGCAGATCGGTGCGGGTTCCGGCGCTTCTGTCGCGCTGGCTGTCGAGGTGTTCAACCTCTTCAACCAGAAGGATGTGCGCCAGGAGGCGGCGAGGACGGGGCCTTACGACGATCTCAAGGTGGATCTGGACGAGATCCGTTGGCAGAAATTCGGTATCTCGGGTCTGGAGCCGACGAGTGCCGACTACAACACGTATGGCGAGGTCAACGATATCGCGAACTATCTGGATCGCCCGCGTGAGTTGAATTTCAGCATCCGACTCAAGTGGTAAGGCTGGGCTGACGCCCAGCTTGGGAGTTTGCTTTGCAAACTCCAGTTTCAAGTTCTAAAATGAACCGTCTTGAGAGCCGTACAGCCTACGGAGATTGGGACGAAGATGAAATCCGGCGGGTGTCGGAGGGTGACAGCCTCAGTTTCCGACACCCGCCACAAAACAGAAGGAAGGAAGACGTAAAGTTTGTCTCTCGTGAAGCCTAGTTTTCGCCGGGGATGATACTTATCGTTCACCTCACACAGGAGTTGAACTCATGAAGTTTCGTAATGCATGCTTTTTAATCTCAGGGGCGCTGTCGGCGATGGGTCTGGTTATTACCGGATTCGCGACGCAGGCGGCGGCTCAGTGGTCCCAGACTTACCGGACGATGCATCGAGGTTCCGTCTCGTTTGCCATCGTCAACAAGGGCTGGGGCGGTCACCGTGATAACGGCAAGAAGCAGGAGCCGGCCGGTTTTTCGTATCCTTCATCCCGTAACCTGAAAGTGTATTCAGGCGGCGGTGTTCGGTCTGGCTGGAACCACAAGATCCACACAGCGGGTAACGGCATCTGGGTGATGACCAAGACGGGCGGCAACGTCCAGATCTCTTATGGTGGAACGAACATCGAGCCGCCGGATATCGCCACGATCGACCACGATCCGAAAACGTATCCCGAGGCTTATCTGGGTGCGGCACACCACGACCAGTGGTCGCTGTCCCTTCGCAGTGCAAGCGGCGGTCGGCAAAAATGGACGGACGGTCCGGCTATTGCCGGCGTCGTCACGAATTACTGGCCACCGAAGGGCGAGGTTGTCGAACACACGGTTCCAAGCGGTCACCCGGTGGTCATCTGGAATTATCACTGGAACGAATACAACAGTTCGACGGCTTTCTCGGATCGCGTTGCGTCGGGTGAATTTGCTCAGCTTAGCGAGCCCGCGTGGGCCAGCAGTCTTTCCGAGGATGACTTCCCGGAAGCGATCGGCATCCAGAAGGGGTCGTCCTCGCTGCACAACCTTCAGTGGACGAACCGCTGGGCGCAGTATGCGCACAGCGATTATGATGATTTTCTGATTGAAGAGACAGTTCTGGAAAACATCGGCACGGAAACACAGACAGACGTTTATGTCGCCGTGAAGAATCGTTTCCTCAGCGCTAGCGAAGACAGTTGGTTCGAGGGTTCAACCACGTGGCACGCCCTCCGGGGCGATCGTCTGCCGGCTGATGACTGGAACCGGTCGACATTGGCTCCGAACTATCTGGAGGGCACTGCGCCCCTTCTGGCGACGAAGCCTGCAGGAAGCCAGCGTGGTGCCGATCTTGCCGCAGCCGGTCACGCCATGCTCTACATGCACGACGGTGACCAGCAGAAGGCCGCCTGGCCTCACAACGACTGGGGCGGTCCTTTTGACTTCAAGCTTGGTAAGCGTCGTTACATCACTGACCAGAGTTGGATGAATGAAGGCTTTATCAACCACGCGACCAATTTTGGCGTCGGTCTTGTGGATGCCTTCCCTCCGTTCAACACATATGGCGGTCTGGATGGCGAGACGTATGTCGCGCCGAAGGACAACCCGTCTACAGCACAGGATGAGTCGGCGATGCAGCCGGCTGCAACGTCCATCTGGCAGTTCAACACGCACGGTGAGTTCACGCAACCCGACCCTGGTAAGGACAGCGACGCGTCAATCTACGATCAGCTGACCTCGGGCGGTCACCCGAACGAACCGTCAATCAACGAAATGTATACGAACTTCATGACCCTCGGACCGTGGGACCTGGCCCCGGGTGCAAAGACGAAGTTCGTGATCGCGTATGTCGGTGGACACCCCGGTGATCTGCCGAAGTATTCCGATCATACGAAATTTGCGAAGCCGTTCCTGTTCGCTTATCAGAATCTGTATAACGGCAAAGGCTCCGCGCCGACGACGTTCGCAGCACGTCAGCCGGAGATCCCGCTGGGTGAGGATGTCATGTTCGAGCATTTCGAGCGTGCGATCCAGGTCTATGACTGGGGATACGATATCCCGAACCAGCCGCCGAACATCCGCGGTGCGTTTGACTCGAACCTCCAGGGGCAAAACGTCATCCGCTGGGCGTCAGTTGGCGAAGATTCCTCGGACCCGGATTACACAGGTTCAGAGGCTCAGGATATCGTCGGCTACCGGATTTATAAGTCCAGCACGGAAGCCGAAGGCCCGTTCGAGCTCCTCTCCGAGTTTGAAATCGGAGGCGCGCTTCCGAAAGGGGTCGCATACGATGCGTCTGGTGTGTTCACGAGTGTGAAGACATCGACTTATCCGAACGGTATACCGCTACGCCAACGTTCTGATCTCGCCGGTGACGATGCCGCAGCCGGGAACGAAATTCAGGGATTGTACACCTTCGCTGATTCGGATTCCAAGGCAGGCTTCCCGAGCTGGTACAGCATCCGTCGATACGACACTGGTCATAGTGATTGGAAGGGCACGGGAGCGGTCCCCAGCTTTGAGAGTGGACCTGGCCCTACGGGCATTGCGATGTTAGGCCGTCGTGGTGGTGTGGTGCCGGTCGTTCCATCCGATGCGCTCTTTAATCGGTTGGAAGCGCGGGTCCGTGTTGTCCCGAATCCTTATCGGCCTGATGATCCCAGCCACAGCTACCAGGGTCAGCAGAATATCCGATTCATCAACCTGCCAGGTCGCGCACAGATCGATTTCTACGACGTAACGGGCCAGTGGATCTACACGCAGTGGGCCGACGATCTGACGAAGGGTGAAATCACCTGGATACAGCTTACAGAGAACCGTCCTTCTGACTTCGGTCAGGCTGTTTGGCCGGGAACATATTTCTGGAAAGTCACATCGCTGATGCCTGAGTCGATAGGTAAATTCCAGACAGGTACTTTCGTAATCATCAAGTAAGCAGCTGGGCATCTGCCCAGCTTGCGGGGAGGGTTTCCTTCTCGCAAGGTAGAGTTTATACAACCTGTGTTCAAACATATTGAATCGGATTGTTAAGGAGATTAGATATGAAGTTTAAAAAGCTCTTCGCCTGCGCCTTGATGGCCGGCATTCTCGGGATCTGCGCGCAGGAAGTAACAGCGCAGGATCTGGGAGCATTTCCGGTGGATCGTCGCCGCGCAGTTCCGGAGAAGGATCTGATTACGAACGCACGTCTGTCATCGACAGGATTTGGTTTCCTGAAGCTGACGACAAACGCCCGCGCCGTTGCGATGGGTGACGCGTATAGCGCCGTCGGTAACGACATTTCGGCCATTTTCTATAACCCGGCCGGTTTGACGCAGATGGAAACCGAACTGGCCGTTATGGGCGGTTATACGAACTGGATCGTCGGCTCGACCCTCGGGACAGCGGCGTTCGCCGTGAAGACGGGTGTTGCCACCTTCGGTGTCAGTGCAACGTTCTTTACAAGTGAAACATTCGAGGAAACCACGTCGCAAAACCCCCAGGGCACCGGGAACATGGTCAATACATCGGACATGGCGATCGGTTTTACGATTTCGAAGCAGTTGACGGACAAGCTGTCGTTCGGTGCTCAGATCCGATACATCAAAGAAGATCTGATCCTGGTCGACTTCTCGACGGTCGACATCAACTTCGGAACCGTGTTCTTCACGGGCTACAAGAGCACACGTCTTTCGATGACGCTTCGTAACCTGGGTGCTGACGCGGTCGTCGTCGCTCAGGACGCGAAGGTCCCGACGACGTTCTATCTTGCCGGTGCTGGTGAAGTTTATGGAAACCTCGGAGATCCGTTCTCCCTGACTGTTGCCGCAGAGCAGGCCTTCTTCACGGATTACGCCGCACGCTACTATGTCGGTGGTGAAGCCTGGTTCAACAACATGTTCGCGCTCCGTGGTGGTTACAAGACGGGTCACACGAACGAGTCCTGGAGTGTGGGTGCTGGTCTGAAGCACTCGATGGGCGGACAGAACATAAGCATCGACGTGTCTCTCTCGACAGCTGAAACGTTCGAGGAGAATCCCATCCGCCTCACAGTGGGATACGGATTCTAGGAACACCGTCA
>Ga0308136_1000191_pt1 | contig 8029 bp, 10 predicted proteins | sample CB4_940_323_MT_FD_200497 | JGI IMG/M metagenome (GOLD analysis project Ga0308136, IMG submission 200497) | Metatranscriptome of marine microbial communities from Western Arctic Ocean, Canada - CB4_940_32.3 (Metagenome Metatranscriptome) | ecosystem: Environmental > Aquatic > Marine > Oceanic ...
CTACTACCCCAAACTCCTATGAGCAAGTACATAGGCAAGACAGCTAATTCATAGAAAAAGAAAAAGAAAAATAAATCCAAAGATACGAACACACCATAGACTCCCGCTACCAAAAGCAAGAATAATACAAAGAAATCCTTAGCTCTTTGCTCTATATTCCATGAGATAAGCACAGCTGCGAAGGAAACTATTCCTGTCAGAAAAATCATTGGAGCAGATATGCCATCTACACCCATAGATAGAGTTATCCCTAACGAGTCTAGCCAGGCAAATTCACGAATGAATTGGTAGCCACCTAAATCTGTATCATACTTTAAAAATGGATAGATACTAAGCACTAACGTAAGTAGAACAACTGCAGTAGATAGACCCTTTATTTCCAAGTGTCTATCTCTAGGCAAAAAGGCAACCAATATTGCTCCAACAAATGGGATGCCTATTAATGAGATTAGCAAGTAGCTATCCACTTTACTCTTTTCCTATCTTATTATGTCTTTGAATCATAGTATTCCCCAATATTTTGAGATACCAATAAACAAAACACCAATCACCATTGCTAGGGCATAGTTATAAAGTTTCCCAGTCTCTAAGTAACGCAATTTAAAAGCTGATAGAAACACTGAGTATCCTGTACCATTAACTACGGTGTCATTTACTACGATTCGATCAAAAAGAGCCACCATGTTTGCAAATACAAGAACTATTCGGTCTATAGTCCATTGGTAAAATGAATCTATATAGTATCCATTAGCAGCTGGTCGCCCGAATAACTTCAACTTCTCAGCAATTTCTTCTGGTGCAACCCACCTCTTTGTATATATCGCCCAGCCTAAAAATAAGCCCCCAATAGACATAGATATAGATAACCCCAATACTAATGGGTCTATATCATGTGATGCTTCTTCTCCGAAAAAAGATTTCCAATTTGATGAAAAGAATCCAACCACTAGGGACATCATAGCCAGTATAACCAATGGAATGGTCATCAAAGCTGGAGATTCATGTGCTCCGTCATTCTCAGGTTTAAGCTCCCCAAAGAATACTAGTATCAAGACTCTAACCATATACAATGAACTCATCAAAACCGCTAATGTGGCTATAATGAAGAATATAGGATGCATCCCGTCCATAACAGCCATCATAATTTCATCTTTACTAAAGAAACCGCTGAGGGGAGGAACTCCTGCTAAAGCCAACGCTCCTATGGAGAATGTAATAGTTGTTATTGGCATTCTATGCCGCAAACCCCCAAGTTCTCTTATATCTCTTTTCCCTCCTGTACCATGATCTACGCTACCAGCACTTAAGAATAGCAGGGCTTTTGCAAATGCGTGTGTGAAAAGGTGAAACATTGCGACAACATATGCGCCGGATCCTAGTGCAAGCATCATAAATCCAAGATGGCTAATAGTAGAATATGCGAGAACTTTCTTCAGGTCCGTCATTACCAAAGCAATAGAGGCCCCAATAATAGCTGTAGTTAATCCAACAATAGCCACTATAGTTAACGTAATTGGTGGTGCCAATTCAAACAGTGGAAATACGCGTGCCACTAAATACACCCCAGCAACGACCATCGTAGCAGCATGTATCAATGCGCTAACCGGAGTTGGGCCCTCCATAGCATCTGGAAGCCATACATGTAATGGGAATTGAGCAGATTTACCCATTGCTCCCAAGAATAAAAGTAAAACAGCTACCATTAGAGATGTATCAGCTATCCCACCTTGTTGGGCAATATGTATTATTGTGGATATCTGGAACGTGCCAGTAGCCTTAAATAGCAATATTATTCCTATTAATAAGCCTACATCTCCAATACGTGTAGTAACAAAAGCCTTCTTGGCTGCTTCTGCAGCAGCACGTTTTTCATACCAAAACCCAATAAGCAAATATGAACACAGCCCAACTAATTCCCAAGCAAAATATAAGATAAGCAAATTATTTGCTAGTACTAATATCAACATCGAAGCTACAAATAAGGAATGTACCGCAAAGTACCATCCAACTCTTGGTTCATCTTTCATATATGAAATTGAATAAATCTGAACCAACAAAGCTACAAAAGTTACAATGGCCAACATTACTACAGATAATTGGTTGACCACATAACCGACTATCGACAAGCCACTAATCGCTCCAAGTATAGAAATGGCCGACCCAAGCTTGCTTTCGAAAAGCCTGAAAACCACTATTAAAACAAATGCCAACACGCTAATGGCTGGTGCCAACCAGGCCATTTGTATTCCTTCTATAATTGAAAATTCTAACAATGACATCTATATAATTGTTACCATTTCATTAGGTCTACTTCATCTATATCTACAGATCCTTTATTCCGGAAAAGGTTAATTATTATTGCTAATGCTAGACCAACTTCAGCTGCTGCTATAGTGATCACAAATATGGCAATCACCTGTCCAGTTGCTACGATAGGCTCGCTATATGCAGAAAACGCTATAAGATTTATATTAACTGCATTCAGCATAAGTTCTATACATAGCAGGATTAACACTGCACTCCTGCGAACCAACACACCATATAATCCTATGGAGAATAGGGCAGCACTCAGTATTTGGAAATAAACTAGAGTCACTCTTCTTCTCCTTGTTTGGATATAACTATAGCTCCTATTAACGCTACAAGAAGTATCAAAGAAGCAACTTCAAACGGTATAGCCCATTTAGTAAACAAACTATCACCCAAATCTGCAAATTTTAACGAAGACCTTACATTATTGCCTGTATCACCTGTAATTGCCGCAAAAGTCAGCACTCCAAACAGCCCCAAACTTACAATGAATGCAATTGGTCTTTGTTGATTGTCCGTCATAGAATGAAAATCATCGGATTTTGTAAGCATTATTACAAACAAAACAACTATCGTTATTGCCCCTCCATAAATCAACACTTGTACTAATGCAAGGAATTCAGCGAGTAGCAGCAGGAACACCCCTGCAACTCCCATTAATGAAAGCAACAATAAAAACGTCGCATGTACTACGTTGCGAGCCAATACTACGCCTAATGCACCACCTACACAGACAATGCTGAGTACAAAAAATACTAAAAGCGACGCACTCAAGACTCCTCCTCAGACTTCTTATCCTTTTTCGAAACCCAACTCACTTCTTGTTGATATTCTTTTCCCATTTCCAAAAGTTGACCTAGATCGGCTCTATTACCGTTCCTAACATACTTACTTAGCTCATGTTCGTGGCTCATTTCAATAGCATCAAAATTACAAACATCTACACATATACCACAAACAATACACCGAGCAAGATTAATTTCAAAAGTGTCTACAATTTTTCTACGAGTACTCTTTCCTTCCGGGTGAAGAGGATTGTCTTTCATTACTGCACTCATACAATTTGTAGGACAATACCTAACACAGACCATACAACCAGTACAGTATGGCTCTCCTACTTTTTCATCCCAAGTAAGAACAGGAAACCCCATATATCTTTCCTCTATAGGTTTAGGTTCCTCAGGATACTGATAAGTAACTGGCTTACGAAACAAAGTTCTTATTGTGACACCAAGTCCCTTTAAATTACCTAGCATCAAGTACCTCCAATGTAGGATCGTATAATCTCACTGTATAAACAGGTTTTGGTGCTGTGCGCATGCGAATTGATATAACCCAAAATGTCCCAATCAATATTGAAATGGAAATCAGTCCCAAAATTATTGCAGGAAACCCATAGAATAATGCAACAGCGGTTATAACCACATTAAGGAAAGCCAACGGAACCAAGATTTTCCAACCCAAAGTCATTAATTGGTCTATACGGAGTCTCGGATAAGTCCCACGAAACCAGAATATAACAAGTACCACCATATAAGTTTTTATCAGAAATACCAAAACTCCAGTTACTGCTACGTTGCCTGGTAGACCTGGAAATAACCATCCTCCAAGAAACAGTAAAGTCACTAATGCAGCTATTGCAAATGTATTAATATATTCAGCCAGGAAAAACACCGACCAATGTGCGCCACTATATTCTACGTATGGGCCACCGACAACTTCTGATTCTGCAGGATGTATATCGAAAGGTGTACGTCCAAGTTCTGCCAATCCAGCACAGAAGAACAAGAATGCTCCCAGGGGCTGTATGAATATATATGGCAAACTTGCCTGTGCATCTACTATTTTCTCTAAATTTAGACTCTGGGCAAGCATAGCTATAGCTAATACAGACAATATTATCGGTATCTCGTAACTCACCAACTGAGCTGCGGCACGAAACCCACCAATAACGGCATATTTGTTGGCAGAAGCCCACCCGGCCGATACCAATCCAACAATAGAAAGCACTGAAAATGCAATTATATAGAAGAGCCCCATCTCCATGTTCCTAATAACTAAATCTCTAGCAACTGGAATAGTGACCCAAATCATAAAAGTAGGAACGAATACAACCAATGGAGATACCCAATAGACTCCACGATCTACCCAGCTTGGTAATATATCTTCCTTAGCAACTAGCTTTACAGCATCTGCAACAGGCTGCAAAATGCCAAATGGACCTACTCTATTTGGCCCTCTTCTCATCTGTATCCTACCTATAAATTTTCTCTCAAGTAAGGTCAGCGACAAAACAACTACGGATAGAACAGTAAGTACTCCCATAACTGCACTAACAGTCTTCAGAATATCTAGAAGGCTCACCTATCCACCTCTCCTAATACTATATCTAGCGATCCCAATATAACCACAGAGTCAGCTATATAAGTATCCTTTATAAGTTCCTTGAGAGCCATCAGATTACAAAAAGACGGTGGCCTAACTTTTACTCTATATGGCTTATCAGTGCCATCACTCACAAGATAGACACCCAGCTCACCTCTGGGGTTCTCTCCTCTGACATACACTTCTCCCTTAGGAGGTCGCAGGACTAATCTAGTAGAAGTTATTGTAGGTCCGTCTGAAATCTGCTCCATTGCTTGTTCAATAATTTTCAGGGATTGCCTCATCTCTTCAACTCTTACGTAATATCTATCCCAAGAGTCCCCATTCTCACCAATAGGTATGCCAAAGTCGAATCTGTCATAAAGAGAATATGGCTCGTCTTTGCGAATATCCATCGGAACCCCACTGGCACGCAAAGATGGACCACTCATCCCATAATTAATTGCTTTTTCAGCAGTTATCGTACCAATACCTTTTGTACGTGCCAAAAATATTTCATTGAAACTAAGAAGTCTATCTGCTTCATCAATACCTTGCCTTAATTCTGATATGAGATCTTGCATTCTCCTATGAAAATCCTTAGGAACATCGTTTTTGACTCCACCAATGCGAATGTAATTATGCATCATCCGCGCTCCGGTAACCATCTCGAACATGGTCTGTATCTTTTCGCGTTCTCTAAATGTATACATTACTGGAGTCATTGCTCCAGTATCTAAACCAAAGGTACCAACAAATAACAAGTGACTGGCAACTCTATTCAACTCACATAAGATAATCCTTAAATACTCTGCTCTCTCCGGTATAGCCAAATCCATCAGCTTTTCCACAGTCCTGCAAAATACCATCTCATTGTTAAGGTTACTTATGTAATCCAATCTATCAAATAATGTGACTACCTGTACGTATAGTTCGTTCTCAGCTAATTTCTCTGATCCTCTATGCAAGTATCCGATATGTGGTTCCACATCTACGACTACCTCACCATCTACAGCCATAACCATACGAAAAACACCATGAGTACTGGGATGTTGTGGTCCCATATTTATCATAAGATGTACTGTATCTATGTTACTTTCTGTACTCAGATCACCACTCCTTATATTCAGGTAAGGGATAACTCTTCAAGCCTGGGTGACCTTCAAACCCTTCATACAGCAAAAGTGGGGTCAGGTTCGGGTGCCCTTCAAATACGACTCCAAATAAGTCGTGCCCTTCCCTTTCAAACCAATCTGCTCCCAACCATATAGATGTTAGGGAAGGAATTGATGGTTTACTTGAATCAAGATTAACTTTTATAACTATCTTATGTTTCTTAGTTGTGCTCATTAGATGGTATACAACTTGTATATATTCCAAATAATCTACAACAGATATACAAACTAAATAGTCGAATGCAGTCTGTGTATCTTCTTTCAACGTCTTACACACACTCAGAATATCTTCTGGTTTTATTATCAATGCGAAAATATCAAACGATACACCAGGTTCGTGGTTAAAAGACGAGAGTATGGTTGGAACAGTCCGTTCCAAGAACTGGCCCTTATCATCTAGGGCAAAGGTTTTCTCGGGAGATTGCTCCCCGCTGTTATTTTCTACCACGCTCCCTAGCATCCTGAACAATCTTATCTTGAAGTTTGAGGATTCCATCCATCAAAGCTTCTGGCCTAGGCGGACATCCAGGCACGTAGACGTCGACTGGAATTATGTGATCAACACCCATTACAACCGAGTAGGATCTGTAATAAGGGCCTCCATTGGTTGCACAACTTCCCATTGCTATAACCCATTTTGGCTCAGGCATCTGTTCGTACAATATTTTTATCGGCTCAGCCATTTTTTTTACTACTGTGCCTGCCACTATCATTACGTCTGATTGCCGCGGGGAAGGCCAAGTTACTATGCCAAATCTATCAAGGTCATGATCGGCCATGTATGTACTAATCATTTCAATAGCACAGCAAGCTAAACCAAAAGTCATTGGCCATAACGAAGATTTTCTGGCCATCGCTATGAGCTCTTCAGATTTCGCAGTTATGATCCCAGGAGCCGCTCTATTAAAAATACTACGCGGTTCATTATTCCCAATGCCACTCAATGTTACCTCCATTGTAATACACCTTTCTTCCACCCATATATTAGACCAAAAAATAGTATGGCAATGAATATCAACATTTCGTAGAATACTGCGTCAACAGCATGCAGGAATGTCAATGCCCATGGAAAGAGAAACACCGCCTCAACATCAAATATGAGGAATAGAATAGCGAAGATGTAGTATCTAACATGAAGTTGTGACCAAGAATAAGGGGATGGTGGTATACCACATTCATATGGCATTTCTTTAAGATCTGAATGCCTCTTTGGAGAGAGTATATAAGAGGCCGCAAACATAATAGCCATAGCAAGGAAGCCAGCTATACCAGCTATCATAACCGCCGTGTAGTTTGTCGTCAGTTCTTCAATCGACACCGTCAACCTCCAAGGAAATATAAACCCATGTTAGAGGATTTCAGGCAATTCATCCGACTTAAGTCAGAATATACTAGCTAACCTTGGCTGTCAATCAATACTTCACCTATATATATACCTGCAACGCTTTGTACATTATTGCCCAATATAGCAATCTTCACACTTGCATAATTTACGCAGTAATTCAAATGGGTATATTCCAGAATCATGTCCATCACTCCAGAGAAATTGTACAGCATACCTTCCCACCTGTATCCAATCCAAAGCCCAGACGTGCTCATCTACATCAATTTCACTTACTATACGTCGTCCTGTCATCTCCTCCACGCATGCAGCGCAGCAACAATGCCCGCGCAAATAACGATAGGGATAACTACCTTCATGCCCATCCAACCACGTTATAATAATCCTATCACCGCCAAGCTCTACATCTTTAACTCCCAACAAAATACCCCCTTCACAACTATGTGTCTGATACAGGAATCTCAGCTATACTATCACATCGAAGACAAACGTCGTCCTCCTAACAAATGCATATGTAAATGCTCAACTTCTTGTCCTGAGTCTAGGCCTTGGTTAATAACGATACGAAATCCAGACTCGCTTAAACCAACCAAAGCTGCCATGTCCTTTGCTACTGACAACATATGTCCCAAAATCACTTCCTGACTAAATGCTTTTTCATCAAGATTCGTCATGTGTTGCGTAGGTATAATCAATAAATGTACAGGTGCAACAGGATTTATGTCATGAATCACAAACAATCTATCGTCTTCATATATAAATTCACTAGGTATGTCTCTTACTTTTATCATGCAAAACACACAGTTGTCAGACATTGATACCCCCAAAGTCCCACCAC